>Ga0247804_10000046_pt1 | contig 76309 bp, 54 predicted proteins | sample UWRJL029104C1_FD_181142 | JGI IMG/M metagenome (GOLD analysis project Ga0247804, IMG submission 181142) | Plant litter microbial communities from Arlington Agricultural Research Station in Wisconsin, United States - UWRJ-L029-104C-1 | ecosystem: Environmental > Terrestrial > Plant litter >... | reverse complement strand
GCCTCCATCCCCCAACGCCGCGCCTCCACCCCCAAACGCCGCGCCACCCCTTTCCAACCCCACGCCCCGCGCTCCAAACCCGCGCCACGGGCCACCAACGCCGCGCCTCGGCTTTCCAATGCCGCGCCTCGGGGTTTCAAAGCCCCGCCACGGGTTTCCAATGCCGCGCACCGGTCTTCCAATGCCGCGCACCGGGTTTCCAATGCCGCGCCACGGGTTTTCAAAGCCCGGCGCCGGATTCCAATGCCGCACCTCGATTTGGACAAGTCATTGCTGGCTGTTACTATTGTGCCGCGGCGGCGCTGCCGGCCCGCAGATGCCTATCCCTCCACTGCTTACCCTAATTCCCACCTCATGCTTACCGCCCGCCAAAGCAACCGCCTCACCGCCTACGAAAACGTCGAAACGGAGCTTACCCGCGACCCCGATGTGTATAAAGACGACGAGGGCATGCAGGAAATCACCACCGAGCTCACCGACCATATCACTGTGCTAAAGCCCCTGCGCAAGGAGGGCGTGCGCACTGCCAAGGGCAACAGCGAAGAGAAAACGGAAGCCAAGCAATTGCTGGCCGACATCGGGGCGGAAGTGGCCGGCGACCTCTACTCCTACGGCACCAAAATCAAGAGCCGCACCCTGCAAGCCGAGGCCGACTATTCGGCCGGCGACCTCATCAACCTGCGCGGCACCCGCCTCGTGGACGTGACTGAGCACCTGCTCGACGTAGCGACCACCCGCGCCGGCGAAATGAAAAAACTCGCCATTTCGGAAGCCCGCCGCACCGAGCTGCGCACCGCCATCGACGCCTTCAGCGGCAAGAAAAACCTGGGCCGGCAGGCCGTCGGCGCCGGCCAGTCGGTGCGCCTCACCACCGGCGGCCGCTTTATCGCCATCGCCGAACTGCTAAAGGACCGCCTGCAGCGCGCCCTCCGCAAGTACAAGCGCCTCAACCCCGACTTCTACACCCGCGTGAACTCCGCCCGCGAAGTCATCGACCTCCCCGGCTCCAACCCCGGCCCCGGCGAGGAAAAGCCGAAGCAATGACAAATAGAAAGGCCCGTTTCCACGCTGGAAACGGGCCTTTCGCATGTAGCGCGGACTTTGTAGTCCGCGCTACTGCCCGCTACTCCCGCACCACCCGCAGCCGCTGGCTCCCGCCATCGGCCCCGATAATCGTCAACACGTACACCCCCGGCGCTGCCTTCGCCAGCGCCGCGCTCAGCTGCGCCGCCACCGCCTCCCGCGAAGCTACCGAAGTTAATACCACCCGCCCCAGCACCGAGCTCAGGCTGATGCGCAGCGGCTGCGCCTCATCGGCCGGGCCGCCCAGCAGCTGCAGCGTCTCGCCGTGGCTGGGGTTGGGCACCAGCGAATAGGGCGCGCCCGCCGCCGCCACGAAGGCCACCGGCCCCAGCTGGCTGCCGCCATCCAAATCGCGCAAACGCAGCCGGTAGTAGGCCGCCGCCGAGGCCTTCGCATCGAGGTAAGAATAAGTAGTGGGCTGGCTACCGCCCCGCGCCGCTATCGTCGCACCCAATTGCTCAAAAGCCCGCCCGTCAGCCGACTTTTCGACCTCAAAGCCCGCGTTGCCCTTCTCCTGCGCCGTGGCCCAGCTCAGGCGCACGCTGCTGGCATTGCTACGCTCAGCTTTAAATTCGATAAGCGCCACCGGCAGCGGCGTCACCGCATTGCCCAGCGCAAATTTCGAGAACGTGCCAATGTCCGAATGAGTAGCCACGTACGGCCCGCTGCCGCTCAGGCTGGCCGCCCCGATGTCGCCCCAGCTGCTGCCCGCGCCGCCCTCGTTGCGGTAGAAGTGCGCCTTGCCGCGGTCGAAGCCCGCGTTCTGGTCGGCCGCGCCAAACTGCATCGTCATCGTCACGATGGGCCCGCTGGCCAAGTCGGGCGTCACCTCCCAGGTCCGGTTCACGAATTCCGAGGTGCGGGCGTAAGGCGCCCCGCTCGTCCCGTTCGTAAACTGCCCGCTGAACGTCCGCACCCGGAACGTGGTGCTCGTGCCGCTGTTGGCCAGCGTCAGCGGCGTGTACGAAGCCATCGTGCCCACCGGGAAAGCCACCGTGGCCCCGCCCGCCGGCACCGGCCGCAGCACGAAGCCGCCGCCGGCCGCCACGTCGGGCGTCACCACGTAGCGGCTGGCGTCGGCCCCGCTGATGGTGGCGTTGGCCGCCAGGCTCAGGTTATGGTTATCCAGCACCAGCAGCCCGTTGCTGAATGCCAGCGTGCCGCTCACGCTCAGCGGACTCAGCAGCCGGGCATTGTCGGCGTTGTTGATGGTCAGGTTGGCCAGCGCCAGCGGCGTGCTGGTGCTGCCCGAGCTCAGCGTCTGCTCGATGCTGCCGTCCAGCTCCACGCGGCCCGCGCCGGCCAGGGTGCCGGCCACCGTCAGGTTGCCGTACACGCGCAGCACGGTGCCGGCGGCCAGCGTCAGCGTCGCCCCGCTCTCGATGGTGAGGTTGCGCACGGCCAGGTTGCCGAGGCCCAGGGCGGGCGTGAGGCTGGTGCCGGCCGGTACCAGGGCATCCACGCTGGCGGCGGGCTCCACGCCGTTTTCCCAGTTGCGGCAGTCGCCGGGCTCGCTGGTGTTGTTGTTGCCGGTCCAGATGGCCGCCTCGTTGCGCGGCACGTTGGCAAAGCGGGTGTTCACCACGGCCGGGGCCGTGTAGCGCACCTTCACGTAGCAGCGCTGCCCCGCATCGGTGGCGTAAGTATTGCGCACCTTCAAAGCATACCAGCCAGTGAAGGCCGGCGTGTAGGTACCGCTGGCCGAATTGGCGCCGCTGGCGCTGCTCAGCAGGTTGCCGCGCAAATCATACAGGCCGATGGTGAGACTGTTGTAGTTCGGCGAGTTGCCCGGGAACAAATCGTAGCGCACCGGCTGCCCAGCCTGCACGTAGATTTTGCCCACCAGCCGCGAGTTGGTCGAGTTCGTGGGCAGCGCCCCGCCCTGGCCCAGGCTGTTGCAGTTCAGGTCGCCGAGGTCGTCGGCCATTTCCCACTCCTGGGTGGTGAGGGCCGCGCGGGGCGGCGCATAGCTGGTGCCCTGGTTTTCGGGGGCCCACACCGAGTAGCCGCGCCGGCCCTGGGCCGCCGTCCCGTTGCAGGGCGGCGTGTTGATGTTCACGTATTTGTTGCCGTCGTTGCCCAGGTACACGGTCTTCACATCGTTGCCATTGGCGCCCGAGTAGTCGTGCAGGCGGGTGCCCACGGCGAAGTCCGTCTGCACGTCGTTGTTCTGCCAGGTATCCCAGTTATCATTGATGCCGATGAGAGCCTTCGTGCTGCGCTCCAGCACCAGGTGGTCCTGCGCCTGGTAGCGCACGCGGTACGCCCCGTCCTTGAAATGCAGGTTCTGGTGGCACCAGATGAGGTTTTCGAGGTCCGAGCGCACCGGCAGGTCGCTGGCGTTGGTGGGGTCGTGGGCGAAGCGCTTGCCCGTGCCGCCCAGGTTGAACAGGTCTTCGAAGAAAATCTGCGGCGAGCCGTCCATGCTCAGTGCCACGGCGTAAGCCGCCGACAAGCGGGGCTCAAACGGGTCGATGTGCGGGGCCAGCTCCTGGCCGGTGTTCCAGCCGGTGTAGGTGCCGGTGCTGCTCAGCTGCGGCCGGAAGGTGTCGTGGTTGTTCACGAAGGGCACCGTGCGGTGTACGTAAGTATTCGAGTTCGAGTAGTAGGCCACGCGCTGGTCCTGCTGCCGCGCCGGCAGGCTGCCCATGTCGAAGTAGCCGCTGCCGTACACCATCCCGTAAATCCCCTCGCGCAGCCCAAAGTCGAAGGTGCCGATGAGGAAATCGCTGCCGCCGTTCTGCCCGGTGGTGCTGGTGGTGTAGCTGTCCAGGTCGCTTTTGCCACCCACGTACTCGCCCACGTTGAACATGGTTTCGCCGCCGTTGGCCCAGCCCGCGTTGTACTTCAGGTTGAAGCTCAAATCCTGCTGCACGGCGTAGCTGAAGTGCTTCACCGCATCCCAGCGAAAGCCATCCACGCCGGTCTGCTTTTTCATCCACACAATCCAGTTGCGGGCCTGGTTGCGCGAGTAGCCGGCACTCTGCGTAGGGTTGAAAGCGTTGGGAAACTGGCTGGTGATGGCCCCGCTGAGCCCGCCGTAGCCGTCGCCGCCCCCATCGTCGCCGTAGCAGAAGTCGGGTCCGAACAGCGGGTCGGGCATCGCCCCGCTCATCGTATTGTGCCCGAAGTGCGGGTGGAAGTTGGCGTAGTTTTTCGGCCAGCGCCCGTTGCGGCCCAGGTACTCGGCGGCACTCTCGGCGCCATTCTGCGGCAGCGGCTTGCTGAAGCTCGGGTAGCGGAAAGTCTTGTAGCCCGAGTTGCTCTGCATCGAGTACGAGTCGGGGTCCTGGCCGCCGTCGCCGTTGCTGGCCCCGGCGCCGTCGGCGTGGTTCAGCACCACGTCCTGAATGACTTCGATGCCGTTGGCGTGCAGCACCGCCACCATGCGCAGAAACTCATCCTTCGAGCCGAAGCGGGTGCGGGTGTCGCCCTTCTGAAACTTGTCGCCGAGGTCGTAGTGGTCGAAGGGCGAGTAGCCCACGTCGTTGGTGGCGTTCTTGTTCTTGGGCGTCGGCGGAATCCACACCGCATCAATGCCCAGGCTCTTGAGCCGCGGCGCCAGCTCCACCAGGTAATCGGCCCATTTAAAGCGGTAGGTATCGTTGTAGTAGTCCCACCAGAAGGCCTGCAGCACAACTTTCTTGGAGGTCGTCTGGGCCTCGGTCGGGCGGCCACTTAGCAGCGCCGCCGCCAATAGTGTCAGGAGAGTGTAGCGTTTTCTCATTTAGGAATAAACTAAGCGGTGGGAATAGCATACAAAGATACGAAAAGGGCTTGTAACTGGCTTTAGGTTATTGAAAAAAGGGATTGAGGCCGACCAGGCAATGAGGAACGAGATGGTATATTTTCAAGACATGACTACGTTAGAGTGGTCGCTGCGTGGTCGCTGGCGCGCGTCTCCGACGCGTGCCGACTGGGTTCGAGCCTCGGGCTCGCGGCATAGAACATTCCGCCAGGAGTCGTTCGGGATAACGAGTCGGAGACTCGAACCCAGTCGGCACGCGTCGGAGACGCGCGCCAGCACTTAATTCACCCGACCACTCCTGTTCAGCCTTACCTTTGAAGCTGTGCTCAATGCGTTTGCCGGTCGGTTTCTATTAAAACACCTGTGTTTGCTCGTGCTGCTCGGGGCGCCGCGGCTGCTGCACGCCCAGGCCGAAACGCCCACCGTGCCCTACCTCAACGCGCTGAACCGGGCCCAGCTGCGCTACCCGGCCGCCTGGGTGCTGCACCGCCACGTGGGCGCCGCCGAGGCGGTTTTTGCCCCCAGCAGGCCGCCGTTTCCGGCGCAGGCCATCCTCACGGTGCGGCCCCTGCCCGAGGGCCGGCAGGACCGCCGCCTCACCGCCCCCGGCAGCCTCGACAGCCTCTGGCTGCGCCTGCAGCGGCTGCCGGGCCTAGTGGTGCTGCGCCTCAGCCAGCGCGACTACGGCGCTTACGACGAGCAGCTCTACGACTACACCTACACCACCGGCCCCGGCCGCACCCACGTGCTGGGCCGCCGTTTCTGGCGCAGCGGCTACGAGTTCGGCCTCGAATACCGCGCCGCCACCAGCCAGGACGCCCGCTACCTCGCCGACGGCCGGCAGCTAATCGACTCGTTTGGCTTCACCAGCAACCCCGAGGCTTTCCCCAGCCGCCGCTACGCCGACCAGCTCTGCGACGACAAGATGTACGGCATCGGCGCCACCCGCGTGCTGAATGGGCAGGTGGTGGACGACTGCCGCAGCATCCACGAGTTCAACGCCAACGACCTCACCCGCAAGCCCAAAATCCACCGGCAGGTGCTGCCCTTCCAAAGCTACGCCCTGGCCAAGGGCTTCGATAACTGCCTCTACTCCGTCACGAAAGCGCCGACCGACACGCCGGAGTACGTCTTCCGCTACGACCCCGCCCGGCACGAGGGCCGCTACACCACCTGGAAGCTGCCCGCCCAGGGCGCCAACGTGAGCTGGATTTCCGGCGCCACCGACGACCAGGGCCTGCTTTACTTCATGACCTCCGACGCCCAGAAGCTGGTGCGCATCAACCCCTCGGATAATTCCGTCACCCCCATCTGGACCACCGACCCGCTGAGCCGGGCGCCGTTCTACCCCTACATTTCCTACGAAGGCGCGGGCTCGCACGGCAACTTCTGCCTCGATGATGCCCACACGCTCTACTCGGTGTACAGCACCAACGGCAGCCTGTTCAAAATCGACCTCAAAACCCGGCGCCCGGCGCCCGACCAGCTCGTCATCACCGGCCTGCCGCGCCGCGGCGGCTACTCCGACCTGCTGATGCAGAACGACCCGCAGGGCCGCCGCCGCCTCTACCTGGCCGGCCCCCGCTCGCTCTACATCGTCGACCTGGCCCAGCACCAGGCCCGCCTCGTGCGGCGCGGCACCTACACCGACCTTGCCGGCTGCAACCTCTTCCGGGTGCCGCCCAAGCCGGTGCCGCTGCCCGCGCCGCCCACCACCGCCACCTGGCGCGGCCGGGTGCTCGATGCCCGCACCCTGCAGCCCCTGCCCTACGCCCAGCTGCACCTCGGCCCGGCCGGCGACGAGCGGCTGGTGCACATTTCGCCCCAGGGCACCTTCGCCTACACGGCCCCCGTGGGCCGCGAGGGCCTGCTGCGCGCCCAGCTCTCGGGCTACCTGGCTGCCGACAGCTCCTGGACGGCCCAGCCCGGCCCCGTGGTGCGCGATATTCTGCTGCGTCCCTTCGCCGTGGGCGCCACCCAACAGCTCGACAACGTGCAGTTTGCCCAGGGCCAGGCGGTGCTGCTGCCGCCGTCCTTCCCCGCGCTCGACCAGCTGGCCACCCTGCTGCGCGACAATCCGCGCCTCACCATCGAGCTGCGCGGCCACACCGACAACGTGGGCCCGCCCGAGAAAAACGTGCGCCTCAGCGAGGAGCGCGTGGCGGCGGTGAAGGCTTATCTGGTGGAGCGTGGCATCGAGGCGGCCCGCATTGGCGGCCTCGGCCTGGGCGGCAGCCAGCCCGCCGCCAGCAACGAGCGTGAAGAGACGCGGAAGCTTAATCGAAGGGTGGAGTTTCGGGTGACGGGGCTGCGGTGAGAAGGTTTAGGCAGAACCAAATGAGAACGTCATCCTGAACGTAGCGAAAGGACCTCACCTGTGCCTCGTGGGGTGGTAACTAATTACTACCCCACGAGGCACAGGTGAGGTCCTTTCGCTACGCTCAGGATGACGTTCTTTTTTACCATTCCCAACTTTTTTCCTGCCTCCAGCAGCCTTTTCGCTGCTTATCTTGTCTGGCCCGCTGACGGGTCCTCGCGCGGGGACCTTCGTGCCTATGCCAAACGCTACTCCCGACGAGCTTGCTGAGTTACTGCGTCGATGCCGCCTGCGCGAGCCGGTGGCCCAACGCACCCTCTATGCCCGCTACGCCAGCCGCATGCTGGGCGTGGCGCGGCGCTATGCCAGCTCGGTGGCCGAGGCCGAAGATATTTTGCAGGACGCCTTCGTGAAGGTGTTCACGCGCCTCGGCGATTTCCGGGGCGAGGGCTCGCTCGAGGGCTGGATTCGGCGCATCGTCGTCACCACGGCCATCAACCATTGGCAGAGCGGGCAGCACCGCCGCCAGCAAATCCTCCTCGACGATGCGCCCGAGCCCGCCAACACCGACGCCGACGCCCTCGACCGCCTGAGCGTGGCCGAGGTCATGGCCCTCATCGAAAAACTGCCCGACGGCTGCCGTATGGTGCTGCTGCTCTATGCCGTCGACGGCTACCCGCACTCGGAAATCGCCGAGCTGCTCAACATTCAGGAAAGTACTTCGAAGGCCCAGCTCAGCAAGGCCCGCAAACAGCTCAACCGGTTGCACCAGCAGCAGGTAAACCACTTACGACCATGGTAGAAGAACCCGAAAACAACCGCCTCGACCAGTCGCTCCGCGACGCGTTCGACGACTACGAGCTGACGCCCTCGGCGCCGGTGTGGAAGGGCATTGAGCAGCGGCTGGCGCAGCTGCCGCCGCCGGTGCTGCCCCGCCGGCGGCGCCGGCTGGTGCCGCTGCCGCTGCTGTTTGGGCTGGTGGCGCTGCTGGCCGGTCTGGGCGGCTGGCTGCTGCCGCACAGCGGAGCCGACAATAGCCGTATTATAGCTCCGTCGGCGCAATACAGTGCACAGAATGCAGTAAAAAATGCATCAGGTGGCAATGGAAATGCGCAGATAAATGCTCCCAATGCACAGCACAGCGCCTCCGATGCGCGGTACAGCGGCAGCAATGCACAGCACAGCGCCTCCGATGCGCGGTACAGCGGCAGCAATGCACAGCACAGCGCCTCCGATGCGCGGTACAGCGGCAGCAATGCACAGTATAGCGGTGGAAATGCGCAGTACAGCGGCAGCAATGCACAGTACAGCGGCAGCAATGCACGGTATAGTGGTGGAAATGCACGGTACAACGGCAGAAATGCACAGAACACCAGCGCAACTGCTTCGAGCAGTGTCCGCAATACGGGAAAGGCGGTGGTAGTGCTGGCGCCGGGCGCCACGCTAGCAACGGTTGACAGCCCCCCCGTGCCCACCCGCGAGCAGCCCCTGCTGTCAGCATCAGCAGTAAGGGCCGATTCGTTGCCGAATACCTTACGGCAGCTGCTGGCTCTCGAAACCACCTACGCCGCCCAGGCCAAGCCCAGCCTGACGGACCCCGCCACCGCCAGCCGCGCCGCCGTGGTAGCCACCCTGCGCGCCGAGCGCGCCGAGCTGCTGCGCCTGCAGCGCCGCACCGACAGCCTGCTGCTGGCCCTGGGCGAAGCGCCCACCACCGCCCCGCTGGCCGCCCAGCCCGACACCGCCCAGGCTCGCCCCGAGCTGCCCAAAACCGACCTCATCGGCCGCCGCTGGAGCTTGCTGCTCACGGCCGCGCCCGAGCAAAACACCGTGACCCTGCAGGGCCGCCCCGACGACAAGCTCTCGGCCCTGCGCCAGGGCCACGAAACCGGCCGCGCCGGCTTCTCGGCCGCGCTGGCGGCCGAGTATAAGGCTACGTCGCGCCTGAGCGTGGGCGGGGGCCTGGGCTACTCGCAGTTCGGCACCGAGTTCCGCCTCACCAGCCGCCGCACCGAGGTGGATGTGACGTACGACACGACCACCAGCACGTCATTGGTGGCGGGCACCACCACTATCCCCACGTATTCGGTCCGCATCACGCAGGTGCCGGTGCTTACGCCGGCATTCAATGGCAGCGGGCAGGTAATTGGCTACGACACGGTGTACACGCCGCGGCAGGACACTACGTTCACCTACATTGTGCTGCACGATACGCTGCGCACCACCACCCGCACCGTGACGCCGCTGCTCAACAAGCGCGAGGTAACCAGCACCCAGACCTTCAAGCCCCAATACCGCTTCCTGACGCTGCCCGTGCAGCTGCGCTACCGCATCACGCCGCCCGGCACCAGCCGCTGGTGGACCGACGTGGCCCTAGGCGCCCAGCTGCAGTTTTTCCTGGGCGGCACCCAGGCCGTGACGAGCGACGGCGAGAACTACCGCACCGAGAAAATCACGGCCGGCAACGGCCCCTTCCGACCCGTCAACCTGGCCCTGAGCGGCAGCCTGGCCCTGAACTATGCCCTCACAAATCGCCTCAGCATGAGCGTGGCGCCCAGCTTGCGCTGGCAGGCGCTGTCGGTGTACAAGTCGGAGACGGGGCTGCGCCAGCAGTCCACGGCCACGGGCGTGATGCTGGGCGTGCGCTGGGCCTTGTAGGAAAATAATTCACCAAACGACGGCAGCCTTTTGCGGGGCGCGCTGGTCTAGCCAATAACGAACAAGCAGCCACACGCCCGGCCGGGATGGACAGCTCTGCGCATCGGCGGCCCCGCGCTGGCCGCTTCACCTCCTAAACTTTCCTTCTGAGATATGAAAATCGTACGCAACCTCCTGTTGCTGGCCGGGCTATTGCTCGGGTGGCAGCACCTGGCCACCGCCCAGGTATTCGAGTGGGCCCAGCTGGCCCACAACCTCGGCAGCAATGGCAGCATCGGCCAGGGCTCTACCACCGACCCCGCCGGCAATACCTACGTGGGCATCGGCTTCAAAGACAGCGCCCGCGTGGGTGGCCAGACCCTGGCCATTCCCAATGGCAGCAACCTCGGCGGCGGCAGCCTGCACATCGTGAAATACGATTCGACCGGGCAGGTGGCCTGGATTAAGCGCCTGACCAATATGCGGCTCCCGTTCGGCACCTTTCACTCCCTCGAAGCCGACCCTGCCAATGGTGGTTTCTTCCTGATTGGGGATATGCGCGGCGGCGCTACCTGGGGCGGCGCGGCCGTGCCCGGCGCGGCGGGCCTGTCTACCACCACCTACACCAGCTTTTATGGCAAATGCGACGCCAGCGGCAATCTGCTCTGGACGCGCCCGGTCGGCTTTCAGATTTACAGCTCGCCTACGCTGACCGTCGATGGCCTCGGCAACTGCTACCTGGCCAACCAGGTAACGTCCACCACGCTCCCGGCCACCGTGGGCGGCATGCCCATCGACTCGACCGAGCGGTTTGTGCTGGGCAACAACGCCAGCGGCACCGGCGAATGGGTGCGCCGCCTGCGCGCCACGCCCCTGCCGCCCCCCACCCAGCCCTACGCCCCCCGCTGCCCCTCGGGCATCAGCCACCTGAAACTAGGGCCACAAGCCGCCGGCGGCTGCCTCTTGTTCGGCAGCTTCAATGAGGCCCTGTACTTCGGTGCGCCCGGCACCCCGCCGGTGCTGCCCAGCCGCACCGCCCTGCATTCGTTTGATGATTTTATTGCCTCCGTGAGCCCCAGCGGCGTGCTCACCTGGATTCGGCCCGGGCGTGGCGGCAGCACCGCCACCAACCCCGCCCCCAACGTAGAAGCCGCCGCCGCCGACCTGGCCGGCAACTACTACGTGGCCGGCTGCACCGTGCAGCAGGCGAGCACGGGCTACCAGCAGTCCTTCACCAGCGCCGCCAAGTATGGCCCCACCGGCAACCTGCTCTGGGTAAGGACCCAGCCGGCCCAGACTTTCCTGTCCGGCAGCCCGGTGTACATCACCAACTACGCCACCGAGCTGGTGGTGGACCGCGACGGCGAGCTGACCATGCTCGTGACGTCGGATATCCGCCCGGTGCTGACGCCCGCCACCATCGGCAGCTTCACGCTGACCGACGAGTACAGCCTGGTACACCTGAACGCGGCCGGCGTGCCGCAGTGGACCGCCGCCAGCCGCAGCGCCGGCGACGCCTTCCCGCAAACCACCACCTCCTACAGCGACCCCGCCGGCCTGGGCGTTGATGGGCGCGGCAACGTGTACTACACCACTTCGGCCGGCTCGGGCTCGCCCAACAACATCAGCCCCACCGGCAATGGCCTCACGCCGCCCACCTACCTGCTGGGCCAGCTCACCCAGGTGGGCGCCGGCATCAGCGTGGCGCGCATCGGCACGAAGCACAACACCGTGCGCGGCCGCCTCTACCTCGATGCCAACGGCAACGGCGTGCAGGACGGCACCGAGGGCGCCTTCCCACGTACCATGGTGCTGCAGGCCGTGCAGGCCACCCAGGCCCGCCTCGGCAGCTTCGATACCACCGGCGTCTTCAACGTGTACGTGGGCCCCGGCGCCTACACCCTGGCCGCCCCGGTAGCGCCGCTGCACTACACCCTCACCCAGCCCACCAGCGGGCCCTATACCGGCAGCTTCAGCGGCTACGGCAACGTGGATACGAACCGCAACTTCGGCTTCACGCCCGTGGCCAACCAGACCGACCTGCGCGCCACCCTGGTGGCCTACGGCGCCGCCCGCCCCGGCTTCGACGGCAAGCAGCGCCTGACGCTGGACAACGTGGGCACCAGCACCATCCCGGCGGGCACGGCCACCGTCACGCTCGATGGCCAGGTGACGTTCGTCGGCAGCTACCCGAACTCTACCATCACCGGCCGCGTGGTGCGCTGGAACTACCCGGCCATTCCGCCCCTGAGCCGTCGCACGCTGGATGTGTCGTTTAACATCCCCGCCAGCACCGCGCTGGGCACCGCGCTGGCCTTCGCCGCCAGCGCCCCGGTGGCCGCCGACGTGCTGCCGAGCGACAACAGCAGCTCGACCACCCAGAACGTAACCGGCTCCTTCGACCCTAACGACATCGCCGTAAGCTACGAGCGGCTCTCGCCCACCGACGTGGCTTCACAGCTGCCGCTCGACTACACCATCCGCTTCCAGAACATGGGTACCGACACGGCCTTCACCGTGGTAGTTACCGACACGCTCGACTTCCGCAAGCTCGACCTCACCACGCTGGAGCTGCTGGCCGAGTCGCACCCCTGCACCTGGAGCATCAGCGGGGCCGGCAGCCTGGTGCTGCGCTTCCTCAACATTCACCTGCCCTACAAGGCGCAGAATGAGCTGGGCTCGCAGGGTTTCGTGCGCTTCCGCGTGCTGCCCAAAACCACGCTCAACCTCGGCGACCTCGTGCTCAACAAAGCCGATATCTTCTTCGACTTCAACGCCCCGGTACGTACCAACACCGCCCAGACGGCCGTGCTGCTGCCCACCGCTCTCACCGCCGACACCCGCGCCACGGCCTTCGCCGCCTACCCCAACCCCGCCCACAGCAGCCTGACCGTAGCCGCCGAGCTGCGCACCGCCGGCACCGTGCAGCTGACGTTGCTGGACGCCCTGGGCCGCCTGGTGCAGCAGCAGCGCTTGGCCGCCGCAGCCGGCGCCCTGAGCCACACGCTGTCGGTGAGCAGCCTGCGCCCCGGCATCTACGTGCTGCGCCTCACGCTGCCCGATGGCCGCAGCAGCAGCCAGCGCCTGGCGGTGGAATAAGCCTGCCGGTCGGCGAGTGGCGCCCGCGCTGCTCGCCGACCCTACGGTGGGGTATTTCCTTTCAATCTTTGCACGTAATAGCTATGAATTTTCTACATCGCTTGTTAGTGGTGCTGTGCCTGCTCGGCTGGTACTCGCCGGCCTCGGCCCAGCTCATTGAGTGGGCCCGGCTGGCCCGCAATCAGGGCAACAATTCCGGCTTTGCCGGCGGCGGCGCCACCGATGCCGACGGCAACACCTACATCGGCATCGTCTTCAAAGACAGCGCCCGCATCGGCAGCCAGACGCTGCGCGCCATCAACGGCCCGCAGGCCCTCGTGAAATACGATTCGACCGGGCACGTGAGCTGGGTGAAACAGCTCAACAACACTTTCCTCGACGCGCGCGGCCTAGCCGTGGACCCGGCCAATGGCGGCGTGTTCGTGACGGGTCGCTTCAGCACCGCGCCCACCTGGGGCGGCGTGCCGGTGGCAGGCGGCGGCAACCGTAATTTCTACGGCAAAATCAACACCGTCACCGGCGCGCTTGGCTGGGTCAATTCGCTGCCCCGGCAGCTCAACGTAGCCACCACTATAGCGGCCGATGGCCTGGGTAATTTCTACCTGCTGAGCGAGATAGATAGTGTGATTACCGTGGGCGGCATGCGTCTCGACTCCACGACGATGTTTGTGCTGGGGGCGCAGGCCAACGGCTCCGGCCAGTGGGTGAACCCAATCAAAGGCATGGCACCCGGCGGCCAGTTTGGCGTCAACGGCCGTCCCTACTCCGGCATTTTCTCCGACCACGGGCTGGCTCCGAAGCCCCGGGGCGGCTGCCTAATGCACGGCATGTCCATCGTGTCGGTATTCTACGGGCCCAATTTCACCTCGGTGCTCACCACCAACCCGGCAGCTATCCTCGATTTTGTCCTCGAAATCGGCCCCACCGGCAACGTAGTACGGGCGCTGCCGGCCCCCACGGCCACCGTGCTGGTGCCCCGCCGGCGAGCCATGGCCGTCGATACGGCTGGCAATTTCTACGTCACGGGGCAGGTAAACAGCACCATTGGCATCGGGGTGGCGAAGTATGACCGCACGGGCAACCTGGTGTGGGTGACGAACCAGGAACCCACCACGGGCGGCCTCCCGGCCTCCACCGGCGAAAAAATCATGGTGCATCCTAATGGCGAAGTAACTATTCAGGCCCTGGCAATTCAGATTGCCGGCCGTTCGCCCGCCACCATCGGCAACCTGATATTGCGTTCCGAAAACAACTTGGTGCGCTACAGTGCCAGCGGGCAGCCGCTGTGGGCCGTGGGCGACGGCACCGGCCAGATAGTCTACAACCTTAATGACTACGGTTACGCTCAGTCGGTGGGTTTCGGGGCTGACCGGCACGGTAATATTTACTGGACGCTGGAGGCCACTACCAGCTCCACCACCGACGTGGGCGGCTTCAGCACCACGCCGCCGGCCACGCGCCTGGGCGCCTTCACGCTGGTGGGCGCCGGGGTGGCCGTGGCGCGCATCGGCACGCACCACAACACCGTGCGCGGCACGCTCTACCTCGACCAGAACGGCAACGGCACCTACGACACCACCGACCTGCCTTTCCCGCAAACCGTGGTACTGAACGCCACCCAGGCCACGCTCAGCAGCTTCGGCAGCACCGAAAGCACCGGCGAATACGTGACCTACACCGGCATCGGCGCCTACACGCTGGCCATGCCCCTGCCACCGAAGCACTATACCATCTCGCAGCCCACGACGGGGCCCTACACGGGCAATTTCACCAGCTTCGGCAACGTGGATGCCGGACGCGATTTCGGTTTTCAGCCCACGGCTAACCAAGCCGATGTGCACGTGGTGCTGACGCCTTACGGCGCCGTGCGGCCCGGCTTCGTAGCCCGCTACCGCGTCTCGCTCGAAAACGTGGGTACCACGGCCGCCAGCGGCAGCGTGGCGGTGGTGCTTGATAGCCACCTCACCTACGTAGCCAGTGCGCCCACCGGCAGCCGCACCGGCCAAACCGTTACCTGGACCTACGCCAACCTGGCCCCGCTGGGCCGCCGCGACTTCGATATCAGCGTGAGCCTGCCGGTAAATGCGGTGCTGGGCACGGCCATCAGCTCCACGGCCACCGCGCCCCTGAGCGGAGATGTGGAGCCGAGCGACAACAGCAGCTCGACCGCCCAGACCGTGACGGGCTCCTTCGACCCCAACGACATCGCCGTGAACTACTCGCGGCTCAGCCCGGCCCAGATTGCCGCCGGCCAGCCCCTCGACTATACCATCCGCTTCCAGAACATGGGCACCGACACGGCCTTCACCGTGGCCATTACCGACACGCTCAACTTCCACAAGCTGAACCTGAGTACCATGCAGCTGGTTGCGCAGTCGCACAACTGCATGTGGAGCCTCACCGGCACGGGCCTGCTCACGGTGCGCTTCCTCAATATCAAGCTGCCCCACCGCACCGCCGATGTCATTCGCTCGCAGGGCTTCGTGCGCTTCCGGGTGCAGCCGCGCCCCACCCTGGGCGTGGGCGAAATCATCCCCAATCGCGCCCACATCTTCTTCGATTACAACACGCCCGTGACCACCAACACCGCCACCACGGCCGTGCTGCTGCCCACCGCCGTGCTCAGCACCCGCCCGGCCCTGGCCTGGAGCAGCTACCCCAACCCCGCCTCCGAGGTCCTCAACATCGAAGCCGAGCTGCCCACCGCCGGCCTCGTGCAGCTGCAGCTGCTCGACGTGCTGGGCCGCCCCGTGCAGCAGCGGCAGTTGCAGGCTCCCGCCGGCGCCTTCCGCCAAACGCTCGACCTGGGCGCCCAGGCCCCCGGCCTCTACGTGCTGCGCCTGAAGCTACCCGACGGCCGCAGCAGCACCCGCCCCGTGGAGCGGAAATAAACCGCCTTTTTCCTGCGCGAAAAAGCCTCCCTTCAACTGCCAACGTCGGCGGTGGAAGGGAGGCTTTTTCGCGGATAAAAAAACTTGGCACGGTTTTGCAATAAGACCTTGCATCGGCCCGTTATCGGGGCGCGGCTTCCGCCCCCGGCTCCGGGCCTTCCCTGTTCCTTAGCCCTGATTTTTCAACGCCTTAGCACCGGCGCCCTGGCAACGCTTTGCCCTGTTTTTGAATCTGTGTTTTATCCGGCGGCCAGTGGCTGCCTTATTCCTCCCGACGTATTCCGGTTCGCTTATCCAAGTGTTTTTATAGTAGGTAATTTCTTTATGGTTGTGAAAAAGCCCCGCTGGTTTCAGCGGGGCCTTTTTGCGTTACTTCGTAACCGCCGCCTGCTGCGCCGCCCGCGACCGCCGGGCCGAGTCTCGCGCCAGCGCTTTCTGTGATTTCCAAACGGTTGGCTCGCGCTCCAGCCACACGCGCAGCTCAGGCTTCTTCTGCGAGGCCAGGATTACGGTGCTGCCGGTGTAGCCGTATTTCTCAAATTCGAGGGTGGCCTGGGCGGCGTTGGGCACCAGCAGGCGGAAGTAGCCGTCGGCATCGGTGAGGGCGTGGCTGGCGGTGTCGCCCTGCACCTGCACCCGCACGCGAGGCACGCCCAGGGCCGTGCGACCATTGCGCACGAGGCCGGTGATGGTGCGGGAAGCGCCCGGCTTGGGCGGTGGAGCTTGGGCAAGGGAGGACTGGCCCGGGGCCAGCAAGGCCAGCCCCAGGAGGAGGAGTAGAGTTTTCATCAGTGAAAAAGGGGGGATTATAGAATTGCAGTAATAAACTGGGAGACACCGGTCAGTAGCGCAAAGCTCTGTTTCCGCGACGAGTGGCAGCGAGTTCTGCTTCGCGCTGACGATTTCGAACGATTGAACTCGTTGCGCTCGTCGCGGAAACGGAGTTTCGCGCTACACGTTCTGCCTGCGCAGCCACCCATTCAGGGGAAGGGCCGCCCCCCTTCCCCCGGGGTTAGCGGGCCCCCACGGCACCGCTCCCACTGAGGCCCTCGGCCAGGCGCACGAGGCGCAGCAGCTCGGCCCGGTAGCCGTCGGCATCGGTGCCGCGGGCGCCTTCGGCCAGGGTGGCGGTGCTGGCCCAGGTGGCCGCGCCGCGCTGCTCGCTCTGGCGCAGCAGCATGCCAAACTGCGCCACGGCGGCAGCAAAGCGGAAGTCGGTCGAGGCTTTGGCCATGTCGGCGGCGGCACCGGTGAGGGGCTGGGTGAGCAGCTTGCTGGTGCTGCCCTGCGGCTCCTTGTAGCGCAGCTTCACGGTTAGCACTTCGGCGGTAATCGGGGCGGCTTTGCGGGCATCGGTGAGGGCGGCCGTCCAGGGCGTGGGCTGGTATTTCAGGGGGTCGATGAGCGGCTGGGGGCTGCCCACGGGCACGATTTCGTAGAGGGCCGTGACGGTGTGGCCCGCCCCGAGCTCGCCGGCATCCTTGCGGTCGTTGTTGAAGTCTTCGGCGGCCAGCAGGCGGTTTTCGTAACCCACGAGGCGGTAGTTGGCCACCCGGGCGGGGTTGAATTCGATTTGCAGCTTGGTATCCTTGGCCACCGTGAACAAGGTGCCGCCGAACTGCGCTACCAGCACCCGGCCGGCCTCGTCGAGGTTATCGAGGTAGGCGTAGTTGCCGTTGCCTTTGTCGGCCAGGGTTTCCATGCGCGAGTCGCGCAGGTTGCCGCGGCCGCAGCCCAGCACCGTCAGAAACACGCCGCTTTCGCGCTGCTCGGTGATAAGCTGCTCGGTGGCCGCGTCGGAGCTTTCGCCCACGTTGAAGTCGCCGTCGGTGGCGAGGATGATGCGGTTGTTGCCTTCCTTCTTAAAGTATTGCCGGGCCGTGCTGTAAGCCAGGCGCAGGCCGGCCCCGCCGGCCGTGGAGCCACCGGCTTGCAGGCGGTCCAGCGCGTCGAGAATCACCTGGGGCTTGTTGCCGGGCGTGGGCGGCAGCACCAGACCGGCCGCGCCGGCATACACCACCATCGCGACATGGTCCTGGGGGCGCAGCTGCTTCACCAGCAGCTTCAGACCGGCCGTCACGAGGGGCAGCTTGTCGGCCTCATCCATCGAGCCCGACACGTCCACCAGGAACACCAGGTTGGCGGGCGGCAGCTGGGCCGTTTCCACTTTTTTGGCCTGGATGCCGATGCGGGCCAACTGGTGCGCCGGGTTCCAGGGGCACACGGCCAGCTCGGTGCTGATGCGCACGGGGTCGGGGCTGGTGGCGGCGGGCGCGGGATAATTGTAGTGGAAGTAGTTCAGCATTTCCTCCACCCGCACGGCGTCGCGCGGGGGCAGCTGGCCTTCGTTGAGGAAGCGGCGCACGTTGGTGTAGGAGGCGTTATCCACGTCGAGGGCGAAGGTGCTCAGGGCGTCCTTGCGGGCGTCGAAGAACTTGTTTTCCTCGATTTTGGCGTAGGTGTCGCCAGCGCCGGCTTCGGGCTTGGCGGGGTAGCCGAGGGGCGCGGGGCTGTAGGCGGGGGCGCCCCAGTCGGCGGCGCCATCGTCGCCGGCAAAGCCGGCGGATTTTTCCTCGTCGGTAAGAATAACGGAAGTACTGGGCTCTATCCGCACGCCGGGCACTTTGCCCGCAATAGCGCGTTGCAGGTTACGCTCCGATTTCCGTACCGGCTTATCCGCAGTGATGGTCGAGGTAGCATAGCCCAGCGCCCGCTTTTCGCGCGGCACACTCTTGCTCGTCACCACCACCTCACTCAGGGTTTGGTTGCTCGTTTTCAACGTCGCATTCAGCACGCGCCGGCTGCCCACGGGCACTTCCCGCGTCACGTAGCCGAGGTATTTGAATTGCAGTACGGCGCCGCTAGCGGGCACGCCCGCCAGCGAGTACTGGCCATCAGCATTGGTGGCCGTGCCGATGGTAGTGCCTTTCACCAGCACCGCCACGCCCGGCAGGCCCTCGCCGCTGCTCTGGTCGGTGATGCGCCCGGTGATGGTGACCGTCCGGGGAGCGGCGAGCTTGATGCAGCCCTTCGGGGCCTGGGCCAGGGCCGGGGTCGCACCCAGCAGGGCAACGGCCAGCGGCAACAACAGGAGATTTTTCATGGCAGCAACGGGAGATTTGGTGGGGGGATGCTGTGTTGATGCCGTGCATATGAGCGTTTGCACACGCACCCGGCTATTTTTTTAGCGAATCCGGTTCCGACGGTTTCTTCAGCAGTTCCAGCTTCGCCGGATAACTGGGGGGTGGAGGCGGAAGTGGCGGGAAGGTGCAGTGTTCGCGACGTAGTCCCAGCGCGATTACCACTACTTCATCCAGCATATGGCTACTTGCCGCCAGGGACGGGCGCCGGGGCAGCCCCTCCTTGCCCCTGTCAATCAGTTGCTTCCTGACGATAGCAGGGCTGTCGACGGTGGCAGCCGGCACTGGCGGCAGGGCAACCGACTGGGCTTGGACACGCGTGGCACCCAATAGCAGCCCCCCCAGCGGCAGCAGCTTTTTCATGGCAACAGCAAGGACTGGCAGCGTTTTTTGCGGCGTTAGAGCGCCGGCCTATTCCAGGTCAAGCGCCACTTCCATCGGCACGTTGATAATCTTCTGGTCTTCAATCGGCCGCTCGGCCTTGGCGTAGCCGGGATGATTGCACTCCAGCACCGTCGAGCCGATGGGCACATTGAGCCGGTAGCTGCCATCCGACTTGGTGTAGGTGCCGATATAGGAGCCCTTCACCTGCACCGAGGCCCGGAATAGCCCTTCGCCGGTGTATTTGTCGGTGATGCGGCCCGTGATAATGACCCCGTCGGCGGGGTTGAGCAGCGTAAGGGTAGTAACGGGAGTTTCCGGGGCCGGCGTGAAGGCCATCAGCAGGGTGACGGTCAGCGGCAGGAGCAGGAGTTTTTTCATGACAAAAGCAGAGCTTGGTAGTGAATTCTGCTTTGCTGATGCCGGGCCGGGCGGGCTTTGCACACGCGCCGGGCGTTTTTTTATCCGCGCTGCCGCCAGATGTCGCTTTCAACCGCCTCCCCTGCTGCAATTAAGGCCCGGCTAATTGTCCGGTTTACCAGTCAATTGCCTCCACGCAAAAAAAGCATCCCCGCCTGCTTTCTGGCCTCTTTCTTGTAAATGTGGTCTGTGCGCTACATTTGCGCTTCATCAAAACTTCATCTTTCAAATTCCCACCTCATGAAAAAGTACCTCCTGGGCTTCGGACTGCTGTTCGTTTTCAACATGTTGCTGGCCGTGCTGCCCGCCCGCGCCGCCGTCGGCCCCGATGATGTCCTCGGCGTGTGGAAAAACGGCGAAGGCACCGGCATGATTCAGATTTATAAAAGCGGCAACAAATATTTTGGCCGCCTGGTGTGGCTGAAAGTGCCCAACACCCCCGAAGGCACCCCGCGCACCGACGTGAACAACCCCGACGAGGCCAAGCGCAAAGTGGCACTTAAAGGCCTGGTAAACATGCGCGAATTTGTGTATTCCGGCGACGGCAAGTGGAGCGACGGCAAAATCTACGACCCCAAAAACGGCAGCGACTACAGCTGCGAAATGACCCTGACCGACGCCAACACCTTGGAAGTGCGCGGCTACATCGGCGTATCGCTCTTCGGCCGCACCGATGTATGGAAGCGTCAGGCAATGAAGAAGTAAGCGCCTGAATTTGTGATTCCGGCCGGTTTCACCACCCGCTTATCCGCATGGCCTGCTGCTCAGCCGGTAGCATCCTGTTTCGGAAGGCGGGTGGTGATTTTTCAAATTGCTTCTCTCATTCGCCCACCATCTGCGCTCATGACCAAAATTTACCTGTTGCCGCTCAGCGCCTTGTTGCTGGCTGCCAGCTCCGCGCTGGCCCAAACTGCCCCACCCGATACCACTAAGCTGCCGCCGGTCGAAGAAAACTTCGATATGTTTGGCGACGCCTCGGCCGAAGGCAGTACCAGTTACAACACTCAGAAAGTGCTGTACATCTCGCCTACCAAGCTCATTTCGATAGGCTACGAGGCGCAGTGGCCGTACGACCTCACTACCACTGGCCCCAGCACCGCTAACCCCGTGCCCGCTCCTGCTGAAACCCGGATAAACGAAGCCCGCGGCATTCGGCTGGCCTTCAACGCGCCGGTCATTTCGCGCAACAATTTCATTCTCAACCTCGGCCTCACGTACTGGAATACCGGGCTGAATGTGGCTAACCCCGAGCGCTCGCCGCTGTTTGCCAAGCTCGACGACGGCCTGCGCACCACCGGCTTCAACGCCACCGTGTTCAAGCCCTTCGACACCAAACACTTCCTACTGCTGCAAGCCAACGTGGATGCCAACGGCAACTACCGCAAACCCGGCGAACTCGACAGCAAGCACCTGACGTACAGCGGCACCGCCATCTTCGGCTGGAAACCAAATGACAACCTGCAGTGGGGCGTAGGCGCGTCGCGCACCTACCGGGCGGGCCAGCTGCTCTACATCCCGGTGCTGCTTTACAACCGCACGTTTTCGCCTAAATGGGGTTGCGAAGTGGTGTTTCCGGCCCGCGCCGAGCTGCGGCGCAACTTTGGCACCACGTCGCTGCTCAAAATCGGCTACGAGCTGGAAGGCAACGCTTACTACCTCGGGCGCGAGGGCACCGACGATTATTACCTGCGCCGGGGCGAGCTGAAGCCGCGCCTCACCTACGAGCGGCAGCTGCTGGGTTTCATCTGGTTGTCGGCCCAGGCCGGCCTGCGCTACAATTACCGCAACGACGTCTTCCGCAACCAGAACCCGACCGGGGAGAAAGATGGCCTGCTGGGCTCCGAGCCTTCGCTGTTCAGCAATACGCTCACCAATCCCTTGTATTTCAACCTGAGTTTGAATCTGGTTAGTCCGTAAAACGACTGTATTAGCTAATTAAGCGCTTGATTTTGCACAAGGGCGGGGCTTGCTCCGCCCTTTGCTTTTGGGCGTCGTTTCAGCGGCCGGCGCGGCCGGCCGTAAGCATGGTTGTGGCGCTTGCCCGTTATCTTTCCTCGTAGAATGTTTTTCCGCCGCCGACCTGCGCCCGCTGCCGCCGCCCCGCTCTCCGACCAGGAGCTGCTGGCCCGCTACCGTGCGCACGGCGACGTGGCCGACCTCGGCCTGCTCTACGACCGGTATCTGCCCGAGGCCTTTGCCGTGTGCCGCCGCTACTTGGCCCCGCCCGACGAAGACGCCCAGGACGCCGTGATGCAGCTCTTCGAGCACCTGGTAGTCAAGCTCAAAACCCACGAGCCCGAGAACTTTCCGGCCTGGCTGCACATTACGGCCCGCAACTACTGCCTCATGCAGTTGCGCTCACAAAAACGGGCCGGCGGCAAAGTTTTGCAATTTCCTGACGTCGTGGATATGGAAATTGCCGCCGCCCCGCATCTGCAAGGCGCGGCCCAGGACGCCGCCGACGCCGAGGAGAACGAAATCCGTCTCCAGAGCATTGAGCACGCCCTGGCCCAGCTGCCCGCCGCCCAACGGCAGTGCCTCGAATTGTTTTTCCTCGAAAAAAAGAGCTACCGCGAAGTGGCTGAAATCACCGGCCTCGAAATCAACCTCGTAAAAAGCCATTTGCAAAACGGCAAGCGTATGCTGCGCCGCCAGCTCGACCCACCCGCGCCGGCCGCTTCGCCGGCTTCTTCCGCGTCCCCGCTCCATGTCCGCCGCTAAGTTTACATCTGCCCTGCTCACCGCGCCCGGCCCGCACCCGGACGTGGACCTGCTGCGCCGGTACGCGGCCGGCACCCTCCCGCCGGCCGAGCAGCAGCATATCGAAGCCCATACCCTCGACTGCGAGCGCTGCGACGACCTCGTGGCGGGCTTCGCAATGGGCACCCCGGCCAGCACCGACCAGGCCGTGGCCCAGCTCCGCACCCGCCTGCAGGCGCGTCTGCAGCAGCCCGAGCTGCGCCCCGTGGGCCGTCCGCTGTGGCAACCGCTGGCGGCTGCCGCCACCATCGCGGGCCTGCTGGCCGGCGGGCTCTGGGGCTGGCAGCACAACGCGCCCAACCCTCAACCCGAACTGGCCCGCACCGAAGTAGTGGTCCCGGCCCCCACGCCCGCGCCGCCCGTAGCCGCCGCGCAGGCCGAAACTGCAGCCCCGGAGGCTGAGAAAACTATCGAATCAACCGCCAACGCCTCCCCCGCCGCTGAGGTAGCGGCCGCGCCGCCCGCAACCCCGCCCGCCGTGGCCTCGATGGGTCGCCCGGCCCGCGCTGCCAGGCCCGCCGCCCGCCCCACGCCGCCCGCTACGGTGGCTGCCGATGCCGAGGTGGCAGTAGTCTTGGCCCCGGTAACCAGCTCGGCCAGCTCGGCTGAAGCCATGCCTGACTTTGCCCTCAACGACGCCCCCGCGGAGAAAGAAGAAGCCAAGGACGACAAAGCCGCCGCAGCTTCGCCCGCCGCCAGCCGCGCCAGTATGAAGGCCAAAGCCGCCACCGCCGCCGAAGGCAGCGTGCGCCGCCCCGAGCCCATGCCGCCGGTGCCCGCCCTGCCCGCCCAGCCCCTGGGTGGCATGAAAACCCTGAAAGAATACCTGCGCCGCGCCGCCACCGAATTCGAGCCCGAAATCAATACCACCCGCCTCACCGGCCTGGTTCACATCAAGGCCACGGTGGGCGAAGACGGCCGCCTGCACAACGTGAAAGTAACCCGCGGCCTGCGTGACGACTACGACGCCGAAGCCGAGCGCATCGTGTGCGACGGCCCCACCTGGACGCCCGCCATCTCAGCCGGCCGCCGCGTGCCCACGACGGTGGAAATTTCGGTACCGTTTTAAGCCCCCTCGCTTTTCTGGATTTCCCCTGTCGCGCTAGTCGCGGCAGGGCTTTCGACGTCCATCCGCCCCGGCTGGTCGCCAATACGATTGGGTTCAACTGGCGACACCATAAAAATGCTTGACTTTCGCGATATAAAGTCACATATTTACGTAAACCCAACGTCATCCCACCGCGCGACTTCGGTGGCTTTCATTTTCACTATTATTCTATGCTCCAACATGTTACGCTCTTTCATTTCTCGCACTTGCTTGTTGGCCGCCGCGCTGCTCGGGGTTCTCCCCACCCACGCCACCAACCTGCTGACTAACGGTGATTTCGAGTCGGGCAACACCGGCTTCACCACCGACCTGGAATTCTGGCCCTACACCATTGCCACCGACCCTGGCATGGGTGATATGGGCGAGCGCAAATACGTGGTGAACACCGATTGCAGCAGCATTCACAGCGCCTTCGCCAGCTTCTACGACCATACCATGGGCACTGGCAGCGGCCTCTACCTCACCGGCAACGCTTCGACCTCGTCGGCCACCAACATCGTCTGGAGCCAGACGGTAACCGTGACAGCCTATACCGACTACCTGTTTTCGTTCTGGCTGGCCAACGTTTATGCCGCCAACCCGGCCTCCCTGCAGTTGCAGGTCAACGGCTCCGACGTCGGCAGCGCCGTTACCAACTCCTCCGGCTCGGCCGCCTGGCAGCAGTTCAGCATCAGCTTCAACTCGGGCAGCAGCACCAGCCTCACTCTCGACCTGCGCGAACTGACCCTGGCCGCCAGCGGCGACGACTTCGGCCTCGACGACCTCTCGCTCATCGTAACGCCGGCCCCGCTGCCCGTGCGCCTCACCCATTTCAGCGCCGTAGCCGAAGGCCCGGCCACCGCCCGCTTAGCCTGGGCCACCGCCTCCGAGCAGAACAGCAGCTACTTCGAGATTCAACGCGCCATCGGCAGCGGTAGCTTTGAGTCCATTGGCCGGGTTGAAGCCCGGGGCCACAGCGCCGCCACCCGTGCCTACGCCTACACCGACCAGCTAACGACGCTCCGCCAAGGCAGCCTCTGCTACTACCGCCTGCGGCAGGTCGATACCAACGGCAAGGCCACGCTCACGGCCCCCCAGGCAGTGCGCCTCGGCTCCTCCCCTACCCAGCCGGCCGAGCTGTGGCCCAACCCCACGGCCGCTGATGCCCAGCTGCGCGTGGCAGCCGGCACCACTGTGCAGGTTACTGATGCGCTAGGTCGGCCGGTGTGGCAAGCCGTAGCCCCCGCCACCGGCGAAACGCTAGTGGTGCCCGCCGCCACCTGGCAGCAAGGCGCTTACCTGCTGCGGCTGCAAGCTCCGGATGGCGCGGCCCAGACGTTACGGCTGAACCGCTAAACGCTGACAATCGGGTTCTGATAACTCGCCTAGCCAAGGCGCTTTCAGGCCGAAAACCAGCAACCGCGTGCCGTTGCCTCCGAGCAACGGCACGCGGTTTTGCATACGCGCAGTTCTCGAGGGGCACCTACGGCCGGCGGCCGTACTTTTGTAGCTGCTCAACGCAGCTATTCCTCTTTCCCATCCCTCATTCACCATCATGGCTTTTCGCACCGAAAAGCCTATACAGAAAAAATACCTCATTTCAGAGCAATAGAGCCACTTTGAAAATCAAAGTGTCACAGGATTGGTACAGGGTTTTTATCTTTGTCTACTCTCATTTTCAATCTATTGCCCACCTTTGAAATGTCCAAAATCAGCTTCATACTCCGTCAAACAGGTTTAAATAGCTTAAACAAAACCATTTACATTAAACATACTCATGCAGGCAGTAGCTTTGTAAAGAGCATGGGAATTGATGTAAACCCGGCGAATTTCAACACAAAGACAGGCAAGGTATCAAAGCAAAAAGATGCGCCTGACTTAAATGAAGTAATAAATCAATTCTACACAGATTTTCAGAAAGCTTCATTCAACGTTGAGAACCCTGACAAAGCCACATTTGCCCGGCTCTATCAGAGTATTATTGATAATAGAGTCTACACCAAATCAAAGGCATCAGCCAATGCCAAAAAGCTCAACAGCAGACTTGACAATCTACGGCTTGAGCTGATTGCAGCAGAGATAGAGGTTGCCCGTATCAAGCAGGAAATTACGGATTGGGAAGATATTACCAACAACACTACCGGCAAGCTCTTTACTGACTTTGTCAAGCAGTACACGCAAGATGTTCCACTGTCTGAAAGCACTATCATTGCCTACAATTCAGTACATGCTGACTTCATTATATTCAATCCAAGACTCAAATTCGCCGATATTACCGCTTCTACTCTATCCGAGTATGAAAAACACTTACTTAACAGGCATGTAACGGGCACAGATAAGAGCGTAAGAAATTCAACCGTAAAAAACTATCTGTCAAAGATTCGCGCTGTTTACAGATACTATGCAGAAAGCAGAGGGCTTAACCCTACTGCTTTGAATGGCTACAAGACACAGATAAAGAGCTTCAAAGCCCCCATACTATTCTTTACCACATCTGAACTTCAACAACTTCAAGAGCTTAAGCTGAAAAGCAAATCTTACGAATCAGTGAGGGACTTGATGTTACTGATGACCTACACAGGTTTACGCTTTTCGGATGCATTCATCAGAAAGCAACATATTAAGGGCGAATACATTACTTTAACTACAAAGAAAACAAACACTACGGTAAAAATACCGCTATCGGATAACGCAAAGAAAGTGCTTGAACGGTGGAACTATGAGATGCCCAAATTCCGCATTTCGTACTTCAACAACTGTATCAAAGACATTTGCTCACTGATTCCGTCAATGGTGACAGAGCTTGAACCTGTTACAACTTTATCGGGCAAAATCAATGACACGCAATATGTTGAACGGTATAAAGTCATCAGTGCCCACGTTGGTAGAAAGACATTCACCACCCACGCACTTGCAGCGGGTATCAATCCTGCTGTGTTGAAAGGTTGGCTTGGTCACAGCAAAATTGAAATGTTAATGAATCACTACGCAAGCGGGCAACATAACACACCTACTGAAATGGGTAAGCTTCAACAAGTATTACCCAACGAAAAGTAGACAAAATTTGCCCGCTGTTGCACGTTCGCCCACGCGGGCAACCTTCACTATTGTAGCCCCTGCTGCTGTTGCGGCGGGGGTTTCTTTTTGCTCTTTCAGAAATAACTGATTAATCCGAATATTTTGCCACTATAATAACCGACGTTGAAAACCATTATCAAGATTGGATATATAAGATGTAAACCGATTATAGACAATGAACCAAATCACCCAATACATTCCCTGCCTTGATAAACTTTATCTTAACCTGAAAGCCAACCTTACTGAATGCCCGTTTGGGCTTGATTCGTTCAACCTATTGACAGTTAAACAAGCAAACGCAAAAGACAGCTATCAAATAGGCTCATTCACTTTGAAGCGTGAAACATGCAAGAGCAAGAACTACCGACTACAGTACAGTATCTACTACAAGAACAATCACTTTGCTACTACTTACTTTCACAGCTTGACCGACTTCAACAACCAAACAGGTTTGATACCGCTGCATTTGTTGAACAAATCTTTATACACTGAATGGATACCAACCTTAACCAAGTTCCTCACTCAAAGCAATTTAAATATCAGCACGTTTTCACAGCTTGATATTGCACTCGACACAAACCAAGATGCAGAAGCCGTATTCTTTAAACTTGAAGATAACAGCAAGAATTTCAGATTACTTGGCAAAAAGATTGCCCCTGCTATCAGCACACTTGGCAAACGTAGTAAGGGCGGCAAACGTGAAGACAGTTACCAAGTGGGCTCAACAAAATCGTCACGTTCTATAAAGATTTACAACAAGTCAAAAGAGATTACTGACAAAGGCAATATAAAGCAATACATCACAGAGCATCACAAAATCAATGGTTTGGATACTACACAACCTGTTTGGCGTGTAGAGTTAAAGCTGACAAATGACTGTTTCAAAGACTATACAAGCCTATTTGTCAATGAACACGGCGAACTACTGAGCAAACACAAGATGAAGCGTCAGACGCTGCAAGACATGGCAGAAACAGCATATGAGGCAAAGACACAAGTAGACAGTATAACAATAGATTATACTCAATTGGATTCCCCCGCCTACCTCATTGCATTGTTCAAAATATTCAATAACATTGACTTTCGTTTGAAAGACAACAAAACGCTTAAACATTGTACAAAAATAGAGTTCATAAACCTTAATACATACAATAAACAACTGATAATGAAACAAACGCAGTACAAAGACAGCAAGACAGATAATCAGCGCCAACACAAACAGATGTTACGCAAGTTGGTCGAAACCTTCAAACAGACACAGCAGCCCACACACTTTGAGTATGCCATTACCTACGCGGATACCCACCACGTAAAGCCGCTACTGAATGAGGTTATTAAAGAGTATAACATCAGTACCTACGTAGCAATGAACTTCCCGCGCTACTTTGAAGATGCAGCCATTGAGCACAAGCTACAACTGAGCATGTAAAAACTTATACATAAGCAAAGTCACGACTATAATAACCGACGTTGAAAAACCCATCAAAACAACTATTATGAATTAAAAATCAATTGATTATGACAGAAAACGCAAGGCAAGCAATAGAGCAAAACTTACTACTTTTTAAAGAGACCAACAACATAATGTTTTACACAATTTGTCAATCATTGGCAGCGACTTACAGCCTTACTGATTATCTTACAGACACAGCCTACTTCTTTAACTTGGACAGTAAAATTGCTGCATTTAACAAGCTTAATGACTTCAATTAATACAATAATAATAATAAATTATCAATAAAACCGTTCAAAATAAGCATGTTGGTGAACAGTTAAAGTCAGCCCACTGAACAACACTCCATTGTCTATTACTCTTTATAATCAGCACATTAACAGGCAAAGCAAAGTTTAAAACTCTCTCTATCACAGCCATTTGCTGAACGAAATTATTAAATGGCATGGAGTGAGGCTGCGCCGGTAGGCAGCAGCAGCCGACACGCGCCAACACAGTAACGTGAGACCTGTGATGACACACGGCTTAAACTATTAATCAACAGTGATTTATAAAGTAAAATAGAAGCGCAATCACACACGAACACAGGCAAAAAGAAAGAGGGCTATTAACCCTCTTTTTTCGTTTGTAGGCGCTTCACAGACATTGCATGAAACAAGCCCCCGCGCCGGGTACGATAGCCGCTCTTATTCAAAATTTCAGCCATTTGAGCCAACGTCTTGCCTTGCCCTGACAATAGCTCTATCAGTTGGGCTGCTTGTATGTTTTCCTTTGCTGCTGCTGCGTTGGCTTTGATAGCCTCAACTCCCTTTGCCCTTGCTGCTGCTGTAAGGTTCGCGGGGGTTCCGAGCACTTCCCCACGTTGCTTTTTGGCTGCAAGTGCATCCTTTGTCCGCTTTGCTATTGTTTCGCGCTCATTTTGAGCAAGTACCGCAAATATTCCGACTGTTAACGCATTCGCGTCAGGCATATCAGCCGCTACAAAGTCAACACCACTATCACGTAAAGTAAAGATAAAGGCAGCGTTACGGCTTAAACGGTCAAGTTTGGCTATCAATAACGTTGCATTGTGCTGCTTGGCATAGCTGATAGCTGCTGTAAGTTGTTTACGGTTGTCTTTCTTACCGCTCTCAATCTCAATAAATTCATTGATAATTGAGCTATTGCCATTGGCGTGGGCAATAACAGCAGCCCGTTGCGCCTCAAGTCCCAACCCTGACTGACCCTGTTTTACTGTGCTTACGCGAAGATAAGAAACATAGTGTTTCATTGCTACTGTGTACCCCTTGTGCGGCGACATGACAAAGGTATGCAAGAAATAACAAATCACAAACGCTCGTTTAAGATTTGTTATAGAATCAAGCAAGAGAAAGGGAGTTGGCAATAACTCCCTCCTCAACATTCTACAACACAGTCAAACCCCTGTCTTCATAGATGGAATTTGTATCAGGTTTCATATCGAGCATTCCTTTAATACGCTCGTACTCGTCTTTTGATATTTCAGTCAAAACGTGTTCCCCTGTGAGGTCAATCTGATAATTTTCACCTTTACCAATCAGGCGTATGATATGGTCAATATTGAAAATCATTTCGATTCCGTCAGTTGTCGTTGTTTTAATGAACGCCATTGGTTTAAATGTTTAAAGTGGATGACAAGCACAAGGTACGCGAAATCAATCAAAGCGCTTTAAACAGTGGCGAACCTTACTCACTGTGTAAATTGCCGCCTCATCAAACGTCCAAGAAATATGGCACCTCAATCAATTCCCGCAGTAGAAGCTTTGCAACCGTTTCAGGACTGTGACGCATTCATTGTCCAAGCCAATAATCCCGAATGTGAAACCGGATTCTTCATCCGCGTCCTATGTGATGAAGGCACAAGAGATAATACCGTATGCATTTCACAAATAGAATACAAATGTTTATCAGAAACAGGCGTGTTATCAGCTTCGGCAAGTGACAAAGACGTTGTTATGCATAAAGTATCCGATATAATTGCTACTCTCGGAAATTGCAGACAACTCAAGACTGATAGTTTTCTTAAGTCGAACCCGTAAAAATACAATTTCTCACACCAAACCGCCTGTGACAATCTGCCTACTGTTTGTGTCAAAAAAATCAATAAAATTGTCACAGGCGACGGTTAAGCCCGTCAATTAATCGGCATTACAATTAACAAAAACAAAGTCTTAACTCAAAATCAAAACTTGCTTATGCAGTTTCGCACCGAAAAGGATACCATGGGCACCGTGCAGGTACCCGCCGACGCCTACTGGGGCGCCCAGACCCAACGCTCCATCGAGAATTTCCCCATCGCGCAGGACATCAACCGCATGCCGAAGGAAATCATCAAAGCCTTCGCCATTCTGAAAAAAGCCGCCGCCCTCACCAACCGCGACGCCGGCATCCTGACGCCCGAAAAGGCCGAATTGATTGGCAAAGTGTGCGACGAAATCCTGGCCGGCAAGCTCGACGAGTCCTTCCCGCTGGTGGTGTGGCAAACCGGCTCGGGCACCCAGAGCAACATGAACGTGAACGAGGTAGTGGCCTACCGCGGCCATGTGCTGCAGGGTGGCAGCCTCGCCGACGAGAAGAAAGTGCTGGCCCCGAACGACGACGTAAATAAATCGCAGAGCTCGAACGACACCTTCCCGACGGCCATGCACATCGCGGCCTACAAAATCCTGGTAGAGCTCACCATCCCCGGCATCGAGAAGCTGCGCGACACGCTGAAAGCGAAGTCAAAAGAATTTATGAACGTGGTGAAAATCGGCCGCACCCACTTCATGGACGCTACGCCGCTCACGCTGGGTCAGGAGTTTTCGGGCTACGTGTCGCAGCTCGACCACGGCCTGCGCGCCATCAATAATACGCTAACTCACCTGAGCGAGCTGGCCCTGGGCGGCACGGCCGTCGGCACCGGCATCAACACGCCGCCGAACTACTCGGTGAACGTGGCCCAGCACATTGCCGACCTCACCAAGCTGCCCTTCGTCACGGCCGAAAACAAGTTTGAGGCCCTCGCCGCCCACGACGCCATCGTGGAGGCCCACGGCGCCCTGAAAACGGTAGCCGTGAGTTTGATGAAAATTGCCAACGATGTCCGTATGTTGAGCAGCGGCCCCCGCGCTGGCATCGGCGAAATCCACATCCCGGATAACGAGCCCGGCTCCAGCATCATGCCCGGCAAGGTGAACCCCACCCAGTGCGAGGCCATGACCATGGTAGCCGCCCAGGTGATGGGCAACGACGTGGCCATCAGCATCGGTGGCTCGCTGGGCCACTTCGAGCTGAATGTGTTCAAGCCGGTGATGATTTACAACTTCCTGCACTCGGCCCGCCTCATCGGCGACGTGTGCGTGGCCTTCAACGACAAGTGCGCCGTGGGCATCGAGCCCATCCTGCCCAACATCAAGAAGCACGTCGACAGCAGCCTGATGCTGGTGACGGCCCTCAACCCCCACATCGGCTACTACAAAGCCGCCGAAATCGCTCAAACAGCCCACAAAAACCACTCGACCCTCAAGGAAACCGCCCTGCAGCTCGGCTACCTCACCGCCGAGCAGTACGACGAGTGGATGAAGCCCGAGGAAATGGTGGGCGAAATCAAGTAGCCACCCCTGGCTTCCGGTAGCGCAAAAGCGTCAGGCGAATCAGTCGCCTGACGCTTTTTTGTTATCTTTACGTTGCATGTTTAACACCATCCAAGCGGTATCAACTTTACACAAGAATGTTGAAACTCAAATTAAATCCGCAACGTCATCAAGTCGTTCTGCGACCAGAACAAAGTGCTATTTTTGTACTTCCGGTTGCCGTGGCAGCCAAATCAGCCTTGGTCGATTCAATTGTAGCCCGTTATGAAAGCATTTTCGCCGAAACGTTCTAATAAAAATGATGCCCGTCAGGCACAGCGTGAAGCGCGTAAGGCGTTCAATAACCGGGTCAAGTCCGAAGAAATTGAGCGCATCATTGTGCGACCAAACGGCGAGGAGTTGTTGGTGTTGAAACATGTTAGCATCCCCGGCTACACTTACGCGTTCTAGCTCCGATTTCCTGAATTCAGAAGCCGCCCCTCCCACCAGAGGGGCGGCTTTTCTTTTTTCCGGCATCTTTGCTTTCAGTCCCTATTTACCCAACTCCCACATGCGCCCCGCCGATACCCGCCACCGTGGCCCGCACCCGGAAGATGACCGTCTGTTTGCGCCCAAGTGGCTGCCGCTGATGCGGCAGGCGGTGAGCGAATTATCGTGGCTGCTGACGCGGGATTATCCTTCGAGCGCGGCCGTCAAGCTGGTGGGCGACCGCTACGCCATGACCGAGCGCCAGCGCTGGGCCGTGGCCCGCGCCTCCTGCGCCGACGCCAGCCGCGCCGGACGCACTGCCAAGCGGCTGCAACCCGAGCAGGTGAGCGGCCGACCAATTGCCATCGACGGTTTCAACCTCATTATCATCCTCGAAACGGCCCTCAGCGGCGGCGTGGTGCTGCGGGGGCGCGACGGCGCGTTTCGCGATTTATCGAGCATCCACGGCACCTACCGGGCGGTGCAGGAAACCGACCGCGCCATCCGGCTAGTGGCGGCGGCGCTGGCACCGTTTGCGCCCGGCCCGGTGCGCTGGCTGTTCGACCAGCCCGTATCGAACAGCGGCCGGCTGGCGGCCCGCCTGCGCGACCTCGGCGCGGAGCTGGGCCTGCCCTGGACGGCCGAAGTAGTGATGGACCCCGACCGCGTGCTGGCCGTCACAACCGACGTCGTGGTAACTGCCGACTCGGCCGTGCTCGACCGGGCCGGCGCCTGGCTCAACCTTACTGAGCTGGTGCTGCAAGCTGAACCGCCCGCCTGGCTACTCGACTTAAACGCAGACTAGACGTCCGTTCATTCGTCTTGCAGTCAAGCCTAAAGCCGTTCTTTCCCGTGAGGAAAGAACGGCTTTTCTTTTTTTCCCGGCATCTTTGCGGCCCGTTTGCATTCCCCCGCATGGATTTTTCGACGCACCTCGTTCTGGAAAACAACCGCGTCCGGCTGCGCCCGCTGGAGTTGGCCGACTTCGCCGCCCTCAAGGGAGTGGCCTTCGACCCGGAGTTGTGGCTGTACACGCTCACGGCCGCCCACACGCCGGTGGAGCTGGCGGCCTACCTGCGGCAGGCCTTGCACGGCCGCGAGCAGTGCCAGCGCTACCCGTTCGTCATTATCGACCGGCTGACGGGGCGCATCGCGGGCAGCACCAGCTACTACAATTGCCACCCGGACGAGAAGCGCCTGAGCATCGGCTATACCTGGGTGGGGCGTGATTTTCAGCGTAGCGGCCTCAACCGGGCCTGCAAACATCTGCTGCTCAACCATGCCTTTGGCAACTTGGGCTGCGAGCGGGTGGAACTCGAAACCGACGCCCGCAACTGGAAGTCGCGCGAGGCCATGAGCCGCATGGGCGCCACCGAAGAAGGCATCCTGCGCAGCCACCGCATCACGCAGGGCGGCCGGCGGCGCGACACCGTCATTTTCAGCGTCCTGAAACCCGAGTGGGACCAGCTGCGCCAGTCCGTATTCAAAGAATTTGACGCCCGTGGCTGAACCTTTCGACCCCACCGGCGGCCGCACTGGCCTGGCGCGGCGGCTGGCCAGCTTCGGGCACTCGGTGCGTGGCATCTGGGTGGCTATGCGCGGCGAGTTTCATATGCAGGTTCATGCCGTGGCTACGGTGGTGGTTATTGGCCTGGGTTTTTATTACAAGCTTGATAGACTGGAGTGGGCGCTGGTGGCGCTGTCCATTGCCGGGGTGTGGGCGGCCGAGCTGTTCAATACCGCCCTGGAGGCACTGACTGATTTGGTGTCGCCGGGCTTCCACCCGCTGGCGGGCAAGGCCAAGGATATTGCGGCGGGCGCGGTGCTGCTGGCGGCGCTGGGCGCCGTGGCGGTGGGGCTGCTGGTGTTCGGGCCGAAGGTGTTTTCCTGAGTCAATTGCTGAGCTTCATAAACCATTGTTCGGGCTGGGCGTAAAGCCATGCCTACGCAGGCGGCTCCGGCCGCCGGCCAATTCTGTTATTAGCTCTCGTTTTATGCGCTTTCTTGCCTCTGCGGCCGCTGGCCTGTTGTTGTTTTCGGCTGCCTCCTGCACTTCCGACCGCGTGGAGTTTGGTACGCCCACCAAAGCGCCTGAAAGCGGCTTCGTGAGCCAGCCCAACACCCCCGCCCCCACCAGCGCCAACACCGTGGATGAAGTACCCGACCGCCTCATGGAATCGGACACCACGCACCGCCCCGCCTGGCTGAAAAGCCGCATCGACGCCATCCTGGCCGAGCGCAAGCGCAACCCCAAAATCCGCATCCTGACCTATCAGTACCGCGACCAGACGGTGTATTGGGAATCAGCGCCTTGCTGTGACCAGTTCTCTGTTCTCTACGATACGCAGGGCAAAGTTATCTGCAACCCCGACGGCGGTATCACCGGCAAGGGCGACGGCAAATGCGCCGACTTCAATAAAAACAAAACCAACGAGAAGATGGTCTGGCAAGACCCAAGGTAGAGTTATGAGTTTTGAATTATGAGGTATGAACTGGGCATAAATAGCCCATCTTCCAACTTATAATTTAAAATTCCTAATTCATAATTAAACATGATGAATACTCTCGAAAAACTCGGTGCCTTCAATGTGTGGGCCAACGACACCGTTATAGCTCGTCTCGATGAAATTGTAGCTGCCGGTCAGGAGGTTCCGGCCGTGTGCCTGCGCCTGTTCAGCCACGTGCTCAATGCCCAGGCCATCTGGATTTCGCGCATTGGCGGCCAGCCCCAGCCCGTGAAAGTGTGGCAGGAGCACGACCTCGCCGGCTGCCACGCCTTGCACCAGCAGTCCTCCGAAACCCTGCACCAGCTGATGACCAAGGCCGACGAAACCGAGCTGCAGCGCCGCATTTTCTACACCAACTCGCTTGGCAACAGCTACGACAGTGCCGTACATGACATCCTGACGCACGCCGTCGTCCACGCCAGCTACCACCGCGCCCAGGTAGCCACCCGCCTGCGCGACCACGGCTTTGAGCCCGTCAACTCCGACTTCATCACCTACTGCCGCGAGCAGGACGCCGCCGGCCGTTCGGTGCCGAGCCTGTAACGGCGCTTACCCAAAAAAAGCCCCCGGAATCCGCAGATTCCGGGGGCTTTTTGCATTAGCAAGGCACTTGCTTATTGCACGTTGATAGCGCCCAGGTCGGTAATCTGGTTGTTGACCACCGTGGCGGTGCGGGTGGCGTTGCGGTACGGCAGGCCGGTGAGCAGCTCCACGCGGTAAGTGCCGGCCGACACGCCCCGGAACAGGAAGCCACCGGCGGCATCGGCCGTGGTACTCAACGTGTCGTTGGGCGTATTCGAGGTGCGGATGGCCAGCACCAGTGGCCGGGCCGCCGCCGGGGTGACGGTGCCCCGAATACCGCCCGCTACGGCCGTGGTGATGGTGCGAATCACGGGCTTCAGGTTGTACTGCCCGCTGCTGCCGCGCGCCACGATAGACTTGGCCACGTCGAAATCGAGCAGCAGCTGATAAGTCACGTCGCGCAGCAGCGTGGCGTCTATTTTCAGCTTCAGGCCCGATTGCTGGGCGCTGGGCGTGGTCAGGGCTTTCACAGTGCCATCGCGCAGCACCAGCGTGTTGTTCGACCCCAGAATGAGGCGAATCTGGGAGATTTTACCGGCCGGGAAGTCGGCGCTGACCAGTCCCACGGAGTTGCCGTTGGTATAGTCCATGATGTTGTACACGCCCGGTCGAATGAGGGGCAGGGTCTGCCAGCCCGCTTCGTCGTCGCCATCGGTCACGTGCACCTGCACCTGCTGCACGTCGATGTTCACCGCTGCGTAGTCGCCGGGCGCATCGGTCAGGCGCACCTCAAATTTCGACATACCCGCCGCCGATGAATCATCGGAAGAGTCCTTGGAACAGCTGGCTAGTCCTAGCATGGCCAGCGCAAACGCCGGGAATAATTGATTGATTTTCATAGCGAATTTCGGTTTCAGGTTGAAAAAACGGCCCGGTAGCTAATGAGCTACCGGGCCGCCTTGGGCAACAATACTGCCGTCTTTTCGCTAAGGTTGTCGGCTTAGTTCGTCTTGGCGGTGTCGGCGGGCGTCGCCGCCGGCTTTTTCTTCGGCCCAAACAGGTTGTTCAGCCCCTGCCCGATGGCCTTTTTGGCCTCCTGCTTGGCGCGGGCTTCGGCTTCGAGACGGCGTTTTTCCAGCTCCTCCTTGGCTTTGGCTTCGAGGGCTGCCTTGTTCAGGCTTTCGAGGCGCAGGGTGCTATCCTTGAGGAATTTATTATTTATAGCAGCCTTGGCCAGCGCATCGTTCAGCTTGCTGGTCACGACGCTCGTTACGATGCTCTTGGTCTGGTCTTTCATGCTGCCGCTGGTGAGCTTCACGCTGGGCTTGCCCACGCTGCCGCCGATGTTGAGGCCCAGCGTCACGCGGTCGGTACCCTTGATGTCCTTCACGCCCGTGAGCGAGGTAAGCTTGCTGTTGAGGGCGCTGCCGAGCTTGCCAGTGGGCACGTTCAGGGCCGTTACGTAGTTAAGCAGGCCGCTCACGCTGTTCGAGCCGCCCACGGTCATCTTCACGTCGCCCACGGTCAGGTCGAAGGGCTTCACCACGAGGTTACCGTTCACCAGCTGGGCGTCGATTTTCTTATTGAGCACCACGATGTTCTTCAGTTCGGGCAGCGTAGTGAGGCTGGCAATCTGCGTCATCACCGGCGACTGGTTGATAGCAGCTTTCACGATGTCAAATACACCTCCCCCGGTCAGGGTATTGAGGTTCGGCATCATGTCGGCACCCATTTCGCCGCTCACGTTAAACGTGGTGCCAAACACGCCCTCCACCTGGCTGGCCAGCGGCACCAGCGTCTTGATGGTGTTGAATGCCGAGAAGGCATTCTGGAAGTTCAGGTCCTTGATGTTCAGCCCGAAATTGAATTTCGGGTGCGCCAAATCCTTGCTGCTGTAGCTGCCGGTGGTGCCAAAGCTACCGCCCAGCGTATTGAAGGTCAGGTTTTTCATGGTGGCAGTTTCGTCGCGCACCAGCACCGTACCCTTCACGTTGGTCAGCTTCAGGTTGTCGTATTCCACCTGGTTCACGTTGCTGTTCAAGGTCAGGTCCATGTACTTCGGAATCTGGAGCACACCGCTGGCTTCGGTGGCCGGCTTGCTGGCCGTTGAGGTGGCGGCCGTAGTCGAGGGCTTGGCCGTCACTTCGTCCACCATCCACTCGTTCACGTTGAAATTCTTCGAGTTCACCGTGAACGTGCCGCGCAGCGACTGCCCCGGCGTGAACAGGTAGCCCATGTAGTTGCTCACCGTGCCCGAAGCCGCAAAATCGGAAGTGCCGGTGATGCCGTTCAGGCTCTGCACCACGATTTCGTTGTTGTTGAAACGGGCATTGGCCGAGCTGATTTTCACACCCTGTGGCAGGTCGGCGCTCTTGTAAGTCACGTTGTTGGCCTGCATGGTGCCGCTAGCCACCACGTTCTGGTAGCGGCCGGCTTCTACGTCAGCCATGTTGCCTTTGGCGGCAATGTCACCCTTCACACGGCCGGTCACGGTCATGCCCTCCAGCGGGAATATTTTGGTGATTTTCGTCAAGTCCACCGTGCCGCGCACGTTGGCGTCGAACACCGGCTTGTCGATGTTGTGGGCGGCCAGGCGGCCTTCCAGCGGCTCGCCTTCCAGCACCATCCGAAACTGCGGCAGATTGATGTAGGTATCGTTCACCTGTCCGGTCGAGTTAGTAACCGTGCCGTTCAGGTTAATCTGCTCAATCGGCGCCGGAAACTGGGCTGATTTGACGTAGCCATTCGTCAGCTTGATGGCCGCATTCACCACCGGCATCTGCGTTTTCGAGTACATGCCCTTGCCCGTGGCATCCACGAAAAACTGTCCGCGCATGGCGAGGTCTTTCACCGGATACACCTTCAGCATTTCGGCCAAATCCACGTTAGCCTTCACGCGGCCGTCCACTTTCATCGGCTCCAGCCCATCAATCAGCACGTTGCCGTCGATGGGGTTCGGGCCGAGGTCGAGGTGAAACTGCTGCACGTTCACTTTCACGTTGTTGGTGAAGCCCGACGGGTTGTCCACGTTCATCTTCACGTTAATGTTCTTGGCCGCCTGCGGCAGCTGCGGGTACTTGAATTGCCCGTTCGTCACGGCCAGATTCACGCCGTAGCCGGGCATTTTCAGGTTGTTCTGCGTGCCCTTGTAGTAGCCATCGAAAGCCACCTTGCCGCTGGTTTCCACGTCCTTGAACTGCTCGGTGTACACGCCCGGCACCAGACTCAGGATGGTTTTGAAGTCCGTTTCCAGCGCCTTGAAGGTCACGTCGTAAGTAATGTCCGTCGCATTCGGCAAGCCCACCGCTCCGGCAAAGCTCAGCGGAAAGTCATTGAGCTTGATTTTATTGTCCTTGAACGTGAACAGCATCTTGTCCAGGTCCATGTTGATGGTCATATCGGCGTCCAGCTTCTTGTCGGTCAGGTAGGCCACACCGCCGTAGCTCACATCGAGGTCGTCGATGGTCGTCTTCGAGTTCATATCGAACACGTTGCTGGCGAAATCGCCGCTGCCGCGGTGGTTCAGGCCGCGCACTTCGGTTTTGAAGGGTAGGGTCAAATCGTCGTAGCGCACGTGGCCGTCGGTGATTTTCCAGCCTTTGATGGCCAGACTCACCTGGCTGGTATCCTGCCCTTTGGTGGCGGCGGCCGAGTCCGAAATCATCACGTCCCAGTTGGCCAGGCCGCTTTTCAGCTTGCGGAGGCTCAGGTCGGGGCGCTCCAGCTCAACGGTCTTCACCTGAATTTCGCCGCCCCGCACCACGCTCATCACGTCGAGGCCCACGCGCAGGCTGGGCAGGTAGGCCAGCGTGTCGCGGCTGAACGAGTCGAGGCCGATGACGCGCAACTCGCGCAAATTCAGAGTCAAGTCAGGGAATGAGCTGAATAAGCTCACGTCGATGTTGCTGGGGTCGTACTGCACCGTGGCCCGCACCCGCTGTTTGATTTGCTCGTCGGCCAAGGCCTTCAGCTTGTCTTTGAACAGAAACGGCGCCAGCGCCAGGGCCGCCACCAGCAGCACCACAAACACCAGCACGCCAATCAGAATCTTGCGCATAGCAGTCAGTTAAATGAATGTATTAGGGCAAAAGTACCGCCCCGTGCCCGACAGCAGCCCGCTTTCCGGCTCCGTCCGTTCCGTAAACTAACGCTTTTGCCGTGGAGTTTCGCAAGTCGAAATCGACCAGCCGCGCCGAAACTCCGTCCGGCAGGGCGCTTTGTCCGATAGCCCTCCGGCCGGGCTGCCGCGTCGAACTTTCGTACTTTCGCCTGCACTAAACTGCCCGGGGGCAACGTTGCCCGTGCTATCCACCCCTGCGCCGCTGCCTATGCTGCTTTCTGTTTCTTCGCGTTTTGTGGCTGCCGCCGCGCTGTTGCTCACCGCCGCCACGGCGCAGGCGCAGGACGCGTATTTCTCGCAGCCCTTCGCCACTCGCCTCTACACCAACCCGGCCTATACCGGCCTGCTCGACGACTACAGCCTCACCTTCGGCTTCCGCAACCAGTTTCCCAGCCTCGTCGGTACCTTCAAAACCAACTATCTAGCCGCCGACCTGCGCCTCGACAAACCCGGGCGCCACCACGCCATCGGCCTCGTGTTTAACCACGACCGTACCGGCGAGCTCAACTACACCCGCTTCGAGGTGGGCGGCAACTACGCCTACCACACCCGCCTCACCAAAACCATCGCCCTGAGCGGCGGCCTGAATGCCAGCTACGGCCGCCAGCAGTCGCCGGTCAATAATTTTCTTTTCGGCGACCAGATTGCCGACGACGGCATCGTAACCGGCAATCCCTCGGCCGAACTTGCCAATTATCCGCCCGTCAATTATTTCAGCATCGGCACCGGCGCCGTGCTGTATTCCGAGAATGGTTGGCTCAGCATTTCGGGCCAGCACCTCAATCAGCCCAGCCTTGCCTTCCGCCGCAGCACCAATCTGCCCATGGCACTGAGTTTCTCGGGCGGCTATAAATTTTTCCTCCTGAAACCCGGTCCCGGCGTGGCTACTCGCGAAGTAAGCCTGACACCCACAGCTACCTACAGCCGACAGGGCGGTTCCCAGCGCATCGAAACCGGCGCTTACGTCACCGCTTCGCCCGTCACGCTCGGGGCCATGTACCGCAATATTATCATGCCAGGCAGCGTTAATCAGCAGCAGGTGCTGGCGGCCATTGTGGGCGTGAGCATCGGCGCCTTACGCATCGGCTATAGCTACGATGTGGGCCTCACCACGCTCAGCAGCGACCTCGGTGGCGCTCACGAAGTGACGCTGACCTTGCGCAGCTTTGACCGGCTGGAAAATGCCTATCGTCGATTAAAACGACGCGATTACCCGCTGGCCCCTTGTCCGGCATTCTAATTTTTTGTAACATTGCATCCAAATTGCCCTAGCTAACTCTTCATCCCTCTCGGCCATTTTAGCCTCGTTATGAAATTCTCTAATTATCTGCGCCTGGCAGTGCTGGGCCTCGGTGCGTTGGCCAGCTGCAAAAGCGGACCTCCCACCGCCGCTAAACCCGGTAAATATTCTTCGACGACGGGCATCGAATACAACACCGAAAAGGGCATGACCGTGTCGAGCTACAAGAACATGCCCGAAGGGCCTGGTCTGGTGTTCATTGAGGGCGGCCGTACCGTACTGGGTTCGCAGGAGGAAGACGTGACGATGTCGCACGACAACCTGGAGCGTACCGTTACCATCGCCTCGTTCTACATGGACGAAGCCGAAGTAGCCAACATCCACTGGCTCGAATATCTGCACTTTATCCGTACCGACTCGGCCGAAGAATTCTACAAATCGGCGCTGCCCGACACCATGGTGTGGGCCCGCGACCTGTCGTTCAACGACCCCTACGTTACTTATTATCTGCGTTATCCCGGTTTCCGCTACTTCCCCGTGGTGGGCGTAAGCTGGCTGCAAGCCGACGACTACTGCACCTGGCGTACGGCCAAGGTGAACGAAACCCTGGCCGCCAAAGGCTCGGACGACGGCGGTGGCAAGAAGAGCAAGAAGAAAAAAGGCGATGACGCCGCTGCCGAAGGCGCCGCCGAAGGTGCTGGCGCGGCCGAAGGCGCGGGTGGTGACCCCAGCAAGCGCATTTCCATTGAAAACGGCAACACGCTGCCTAACTACCGCCTCCCCACCGAGGCGGAGTGGGAGTACGCCGCACAGGCTCTCATCGGCACCCAGGAAGTGGGCAACGAAAACCAGGAAGAGAAGCGTATCTACCCCTGGGATGGTCGCTCGACGCGTAACGCCTACGGCAACAAGATGGGCCAGTTTCTGGCCAACTTCAAGCGCGGCCGCGGTGACTACGCTGGTATCGCCGGCAGCCTGAACGACGGCGCCATGATTACGGAGTACGTATACGCTTACCCGCCGAACGATTACGGTCTCTACAACATGGCCGGCAACGTGAACGAGTGGGTGCAGGACGTGTACCGCCCCCTGTCGTATCAGGACGTAGAAGACCTGAACCCCTTCCGTCGTAACGGCGTGCTTGACCCTGCCGAGAAATACGACAAAAAAGGCTACCAGTCGCTTATCGATGACCACGTCCGCGTGTACAAAGGCGGCTCGTGGCGCGACGTAGCCTACTACCTCTCACCCGGTACCCGCCGCTTCATGGCGGAGGACTCGGCCACGGCAACCATCGGTTTCCGCTGCGCGATGATTAACCCCGGCTCGAACAAATAGTAATTATTTATTTCAGGCTGATAAAGCTGATTTCACTGATTGTGACAACACAAAAAAGGCTGCTCCTGACCGGAGCAGCCTTTTTTGTGCTTGTAGGAGCGCCTTAACGGATTACGACCTGCTGGTAGCCGGCAAGCTGAATGTTGCTTTGGTAGGCAAACAGTCGCCGCAACGATACACATAGCGACTGCGCAGGCACGAGTTCAGGTTGCCCTGTATAATGTCTATCTGGCAGGGGGCCAAAGACGACTGGCTGGCATTGGTCGAAGGCCGTAAAGTTCCCGGTACCATCGTCGTGCTGGAGGTAATGGATGCTCACTCGCACATTCAGGGTGTTTTCGCAGGGCAATGGATTGACCGGGGCTGCCATAGGAGGCTCAGCAGTGGCGGTAATGGTAGTGGCCGGCGCAGTTTTGCCGCCCGACCCAGGCGGCGGGCCCGGCACTACCACACATTGCATGGTTTGGGCCTGCACCCAGAAGCCTGTCAACAGCAGGCTGCTACTGACAGCCGTTCGTAGCAATGCTGTCAGTAGCAGCCTGCTGCCTTACGGGGGGGGAAGGGAATAGATGAGTGTTTTCATCAGCGAATGAATATTTGGTGAAAAGATACCAAAATTATACGCATTCGTTTTATTTTTGTCATGTATTTCCACTACTGTTTTACCTATCGGCACAGGCAATAGTGGCGAAGCTGATTTCGGCCGCGCCGCTGGCCAGCAGCACCGCGCCACACGCTTCGAGCGTGGCACCAGTGGTGAGTACGTCATCGACCACCAGAATGCGAAGACCAGCTATTTCCTGCGGCTGATGCACCTCGAAAACCGTAGCGACGTTCAGCCAGCGCTGCAGGCGGTTTTTCTTGGTCTGGGTGGCCGTATTGGCCACGCGGCGCAGGGCGGTGGTATTCCAGGGAATCTGCAGCCCCAGCGCCAACCCTTCAGCGAAAACGGCGGCTTGGTTGTAGCCGCGCTTGGCTAGCTTGTACTTGTGCAGCGGCACGGGCACGATGAGGTCAAAATCGGCGGTCAGGCCGGCGGCGTGGAGCTCTGCTCCATAGAGTTGGCCCAGGGCGGTGCCTACCTCGCGCTGCCCCTGGTACTTGAGCTGGTGGAGCAGGTGCTGCACCCGGCCGTGCCGCAGGAATCGCAGGTAACTTAGGGCGTGCTTGATGGGTAATTTGCCCCAGAAACGGCGGCCCAACGGGCTTTCGGCGGGCGGCAGCAGGTGGTAGTCGGTGTAAGGGAGCTCGACGCGGCAGCTGGTGCAGAGATGTTGCTCGCCCCGCGCCAGCGGCTCGCGGCAGGCCAGGCACATGCTGGGAAAAAGCAAACCCAGAAAATCGTTGAACAGGGAGCGGAGCATGGGCAGATGGAGGCGGCGGTGAAACGGTAGGAGAGAGGCGGACCGAAACTTTTGCCCCGGCAAACCTGCTTTCTTTGCAGGTGCCAGCCGCCAGTGGCGGCGCGGACATCGGTTTATTCAACTTTTATTCGGCAAGCTACGGCTTGTCGCTGATAATGTCGCAAGTAACAGAATTCAATGACTATCGGCAACGCATGAATGAGAAAATCATGGCGGCCGACAACAAGGTTATCAAGCGGTTTTTCAACCTCGATACCAACGCCTACCAGGAAGGCGCGGTAGACGTGAAAACCAAGGAAATGCTGGGGTTGGCTTGCTCACTGGTGCTGCGCTGCGACGACTGCGTGAAGTATCACCTGGGCAAGTGCTTCGAGGAAAAGCTCACGGATGAGGAAGTGTATGAGGTATTTGCCATTGCCAATCTCATCGGCGGCAGCATCGTCATTCCGCACTTCCGCCGGGCGGTGGAGTATTGGGAAATCCTGAAAACGGAAGCTGCCGCATGAGCGAAAATCACTTCCCGGACAGTGCCGAAGAGCACACCGAAGTAGAGTTCGAGGCCCGCTGGTGGCAGTTCATGAACGACATGAAGGCCCGTTTCGGCAAAAAGCCCGATATGAATGCGCTGCTGCTGCTCATCGGCGTGCAGGAGCTGGGCCAGGGCGTGGCCGACTTCACCAAGGAGCAGAAGCAGGATTTGATGCACATCGCAACCTGCAAGCTGTTTAGCCTGAGCGGCTACTACGAGCTGGAGCATACCGACGAAGACGGCTGGCCGCACTACAAGCTGCTGAAACCGGTGCCCTTCGCGGGCATCAAGGAGCAGGAGCGGATGCTGAAGTGGCAGATTCTGGAATATTTCGCGCAGGACGAATGGCAATGAAAATCATCTCTTACAACCTCAACGGCCTGCGTTCGGCCGTGAGCAAAGGCCTGCTCGACTGGCTGGCCCTGGAAGCGCCCGACGTGCTCTGCGTGCAGGAAATCAAGGCCGGTACCGCACCGCTCGACGTGTCGGGTTTCGAGGCCCTGGGCTACCGTGCCTATCTCTACCCGGCCCAGAAGCCCGGTTACAGCGGCGTGGCCACGTTCTCGAAAATCGAGCCGACGAACGTGGCCTACGGCTGCGGCGAAAGCTGCTACGACGACGAAGGCCGGGTGCTGCGACTGGATTTCGGCGACGTGTCGGTGCTGAATACCTACATGCCTTCCGGCACCAGCAGCCCCGAGCGGCAATCCTTTAAGCTGGAGTGGCTGCAGTTTTTCCGCAAGTACGTAGCCGATTTGCGGCAGCAGGGCTATCAGTTGCTTATCGGGGGTGATTTCAATTGCTGCCCGACGGCCATCGACCTGCACAATCCCAAGGCCAACCAGAACACCCCCGGCTTCACGCCCGAGGAGCGACAATGGTTTGCCGATATTATGACCGACGGTTTTCTGGATACCTTCCGCCACCACCACGGCGATGCGCCGGGCCACTACTCGTGGTGGAGCTACCGGGCCGGCTCGCGCGGCCGCAACGTGGGCTGGCGCCTCGACCACTGGCTGGCGGATAAAGCCTTGCAACCACGCTTGAGTGGTGCCGGTCTTTTGCCCGATGCGGTGCATTCGGACCATTGCCCGGCCTGGGTGGAGGTACAGTAACGCGGCAGTAGCGCGGACTTTGTAGTCCGCGAGTCTGAACGACCTCCTGACTCGTGGATTGCAAAGTCCGCGCTACTGCCGAACCAAGCCCGCCGGGCTGATGTATCTTGCTTGATTAAGACTCAACTTATGGCTGTTGTGATGGAGCGAACGGCTCCGGCGAATGAGTACCCGGCCCTGAGCCGGGTGCGGACGGAGCTGGAAGCGTTCAAACGTAAATTCTACCTGAACCTCCTGGTGCGGGGCGGGCTGGTGGCGGGTGGGCTGCTGCTCAGTCTGTTTCTGGTTTTCAACCTGCTCGAATATTTCCTCTACCTGCCCACGGCGGTGCGGGCCGTGTTGCTGTTCGGCTTCCTGGGCGTGCTGGCGTACAGCTTCGGGCGCTGGATTTGGCAGCCGCTGGCGGCGCTGACGAATCTGCGCCGGCTGCTGAATGATGAGCAGGCCGCCCGTCGGGTAGGGGAGCTGTTTCCGGAAGTGCAGGACCGGCTGCTGAATGCCTTGCAGCTGCAAGGACAGGCGCGGGACAACGCCCTCATCGCGGCCAGTCTGGAGCAGCGGGCGGCGCAGCTGGGCAAGTTTTCGTTTGCCGATGGTATTGACATTCAACAGCAAAGCAAGCCGCTATGGAAATACGCGGCCGTGCCACTGGTGCTATTGCTGGCGCTGCTGGCATTTTTCCCGAGCTTTCTACGGCAGGGCACCGAGCGCATCTGGCACTACCAGCGCACCTACTCGCCGCCCGCGCCGTTCCAGTTTTTGATTAAAAACCCGAAGCTGACGGCGTTTCGTGGGGAGGATTTTACGCTGGACGTGGGCGTGGCCGGCAACGCGCTGCCCGCCGAGATGAGCATTGCCTTTGATGGCGGCACGCGGCGGTTGAGCAAAGTGGCCGGGCGCGGCGATGAGTTTCGCTACGTGTTCGAGCAGCCGCAGGGCGACGTGAGCTTTCAGCTGCAGGGCGCGGGTTTCAGCTCGCCCGAATACCGCCTTACGGTGCTGGAACGGCCCAATCTGCGCGATTTCAAGGTGCGGATTACCTATCCCAATTATACCGGCAAACCGGCCGAAACCATCGAAAACGGCGGCAACCTGACTGTGCCCGAGGGTAGCACCGTGCGCTGGGAATTTGCCACCGCCGCCACCGATGAGCTGGCCCTGGTGTTCCAGAACCCCAACGAAACGCTGGCCGCTACCGGCGACGACGGCACCTTCGTAGCCGAGCGCCGGGTGTTGCGCTCGCAGCCCTATCTGCTGCGCCTGAAAAATCCGGCCAGCCTCAACCGCGACCCTATTGCTTACCAGCTTACCGCCGTGCCCGATTTGGCGCCAACGCTGACGCTGGAAGCGTTTTCGGACACGGCTAGCCTGCGCTACCTGGGCTTGGGCGGCACCGTGCGCGATGATTATGGCCTGACGCGCCTGGCGCTGCACTACGCCGTGAAGCGCGGCAAAAACCAGCAGCCCGGCCCCGGCGGCCAGCGGGCGCTGGCCCTGCCCACCGGCTCGGATGGCACTTATTCGTACACCTGGAACCTGGCGGCGCTGAATCTGCGGCCCGGGGACCGCGTGGAATACTACGTGGAGGCCTGGGACAACGACGGTATTCACGGGCCGAAGAGCACGCGCTCGCGGCCGGCGGAATTTCGCTTGCCCAGCCGCAATGAGCTGCGGCAGGAAATGAACGCGCAGGCGCAGTCGGTAGCCAGCCAGATGAGCCAGGCCGCCAAGCAAAGTGAGAAGCTGGAGCGCGAGCTGGCCAAAGCCCAGGAGAAGATGAAGACCAAGCGGGAAATGAGCTTCCAGGACCGCAAGCAGCTGGAAAACATGCTGGAGCAAAAGGCTCAGCTCGACCAGCAGGTGCAGCAGATGCAAAAGATGTTTGAGCAGCTGCAGGACAAGCAAAACCAGCTCGACCCCAAGAGCGAGGAGCTGGCGAAGAAGGCCGAGGAGCTGAAAAAGCTTATGAACGACATCCTCGACCCGGAGACGAAGAAGCTCTACGAGAAGCTGAAAAAGCTGATGGAAGAGCAAAAGCAGCCCGACGCCGAGATGCAGAAGCTGTTGCAGCAGCTCGAAAACAAGGAGAATACTCTGCAAAAAGAGCTGGACCGCGCCCTCGAAATGTTCAAGCAGATGCAGCTGGAGCAGAAGGCCGAAGCCACCGCCAACAAGCTCGACGAGCTGGCCCAGAAGGAAGAAAAGCTGGCCGAGCAAACCGAGAAAAACGACAAGGAAAACCCCGACAATAAGGCCTCGAACCAGGACCAGAAGGCCAAGAACGAGGAGCTCAAAAAAGAGCAGGCCGAACTGCAAAAGGAATTCGAAGACCTGAAAAAGGAGCTGGCCGACCTCAAGCAGATGGACAAGGAGCTCGACAACCAGAACGGCATGGACGAGCAGAAGCCCGAGCAGGAGCAGACCGACCAGGACATGCAGGAAAGCCAGCAGAGCCTGAGCAAAAACCAGAACAAAAAGGCTGGCAGCAAGCAGCAAAGCGCCGCCTCGCGCATGAAGAAGATGGCGCAGAAAATGCGCGACCAGATGAGCGACCAGGAAAGCGACCAGGCCCAACAGAACATCGACGACCTGCGCGATATTCTGGACAACCTGCTGACGCTAAGTTTCGACCAGGAGAAGCTGATGAAGGACTTCCGCCAGGTAGACCAGGCCGACCCGCGCTTCGTGCAGTTGGGCCAGACCCAGCGCAAGCTGCGCGATGACGCCCAGATTATCCAGGATTCGCTGTACGCGCTGGCCAAAAAGGAGCCCAAAATCCAGAGCTTCGTGACCCGCGAAGTGGGCGAAATGAACGGCCGCATGGAGCAGGCCATGACCGATATCAAGCAGCGCGATGTGCCCCGCGCCACGGCCTCGCAACAGCAAGCCATGACCAGCATCAACAACCTGGCGCTGATGCTGCAAAGCTCCTTGCAACAGATGCAGCAGGACGCCCAGGAGGGCAAGGGCCAGCCCAAGGACGGCAACGGCAAGCCCGGCAAGAAAAAGGGTAAAGGCAAGGGCAAAGGCCCCGGCAACAGCCCCGGCCCCGGCAACATGAGCCAGTTGCAAAAGCAGCTCAACGACCAGATTCAGCAGCTTTCGAAGAGCGGCAAGACGGGCCGGGCGATGTCGCAGGAGCTGGCCAAGATGGCCGCCCAGCAGCAGATGCTGCGGCAGGCCATGCAGCAGATGGATAAGATGCAGCCGGGCGGCAGCAAGCCCGGTGGCGGGCAGCCGGGCGGGCAGGGCCAGTCATCTGGTGGCCGCAATGGCAACGAGGGCAAGGAAGGCCAGCCGGGTTCCAAAGAAGGTAAGGGCGAGCAGGGTGGCGGGGGCACCGGCGAGCTTAAAAAAATGATGGAACAAACCGAAACCGACCTCGTAAACAAGCGGCTGACGGAGGAAACCATCCTGCGCCAGCAGCAGATTCTGACGCGCATGCTCGAAGTTGAGAAATCGGCCCGCGAGCGCGACCAGGATACCAAGCGCGAGGCGCAGGCGGCTCAGAATAAGCCGCCGGTTTTTCCGCCCGCATTCGATAAATACAAGGCCTCGAAAGAACGCCAGACCGAACTGTTGCGTACCACCCCTCCGACGCTCACGCCCTACTACCAGCGCGAGGTCGGCGAATACTTTCAGAAGATGAAATAGCGTTGTCGTAGCGAGCAAACTGTGAAATCCAGCGCGGGTTTCTCTCATCCGGTTTTCATGTTTCGCCGGGAATGCCCCGCAAATTCCTATTTTTGCCGCCCGAACTGTAGCTGCCCTTCCTCCCCCAACCACCTTATGAAGCAGGTAAAAATCCAGATTCCGTCGCTCGTTGAGAATATCCGCGTCGTCGAAAGTTTCATCGACAACTCCAAGGATACCTTTCAGATTGAGGACGATATCTACGGCAACATCATGGTGGCCGTGACCGAAGCGGTAAACAATGCCATTCGCCACGGCAACAAGTTCGACAAGGACAAGAACGTGTATCTGTCGCTCTACGTGGAGCCGCAGTTGCTCAAATTCGAGATTGAGGACGAAGGCGCGGGCTTCAACTACGACAATCTGGACGACCCTACGGCCCCCGAAAACCTCGAAAATCCGGGTGGTCGCGGTATTTTTCTCATCCGCCACCTGGCCGATGAGGTGGAATTCAGCAAGGAAGGCCGCAAGGTGGAATTGACGTTCCAGCTGGCGCCCGCCCCGGCCGACGAAGAGACCACCACCGACCAGCTAGCCGCCTAAAATGAGCACTCCTCCCCACCACGACGCCTTCCCGCCCGAGGGCCTGCACCACGAGGCCCCCGGCATCGAGTTCATGGTGGAGGACGTGCCCGAATTTGCCCTCGGCGACGCCGAAGACCTCATCGCCTGGATTGAGCGCATCGCGGCCGTGCACGAGCATAAGATTGTGCAGCTCACGTACATCTTCTGCTCCGACGAATACCTGCACAAGCTCAACGTGGAGTACCTCGACCACGACACGCTCACCGACGTCATCACCTTCGACAACGCCGACGACTCGGATATTCTCGAAGGCGACATTTTCATCAGCGTGGAACGCGTGGCCGAGAATGCCAAGGAGTTAGGCCATTCGTTCCGCGATGAGCTGCACCGGGTGATGATTCACGGGGTGTTGCACCTGCTGGGCTACCACGACAAAGATTTGCTGGCCCAGACGGCCATGCGCAAGAAGGAAGATTATTGCCTGTCGCTTAGAACTTTCTAAGTCGTTTCGCTATTAAAAGCCGCCGCCGGACGCATGTTTGGCGGCGGCTTTTATTTTTGCGTTGGACGGTGCTGAAGTAACTGAAGTGGCGGCCGGTTTTATAATCTATTCTGTCTCATGCTCCAACTCATCCGCTCTTCTTCCGAAAACGCTGATTTTCGTGCTCTGGTCGCGCTGCTCGACCAGCACCTGCGCGTGCTCGATGGTGACGACCACGCCTTCTACGCCCAGTTCAACAAGCTCGATAATATCAAGCACGCCGTAGTGGCCTATGCCGACGGCCAGCCCGTGGGCTGCGGCACCTTCAAGGAATACGAGCCGGGCACGGTGGAAATCAAGCGCATGTTTGTGCGGCCCGAGCGGCGCGGGCAGGGCATTGTGCAGGCCGTGTTGCGAGAACTGGAGCAGTGGGCGCAGCAAGTAAGCTACACCACTTGCGTGCTGGAAACAGGTAAGCGTCAACCGGAAGCCATTCGGCTGTACGAGAAAAGCGGCTACGCTCACATTCCTAATTTCGGGCAATATGCGGACGACGACAACAGCGTGTGCCTGCAAAAAAACATCGTAGCAAACTGATTTTGTAGCATGGCCGCTGTTCCGAAGCCCGCTTTCATCGGCGGCGAAATGCTGGATTTCTACCTGGGTCGGGGTTACTACCGGATGCAGCAGGATTTATTTACCTGCCAGTTTCTGCCCATCGAGGGGCGGTTGCACACGGTGCATTGGCTGCGCCTGCGGCTGGCCGAGATGCACTATGGCCCTGAGCAGCGCCGGCTGTTGCGTTTGGTGCAGCGGTTTCAACTGGTTTATCGCACGTTTCGACTCACAGAGGAATACGAGGCGCTTTACGCCGAATACCGCCGCAGCATCGATTTCGACGCGCCGCCGACGGTGGCGGCTTTCCTGCTGGAGCCTGACAGCCCGCAGAATGTATTTGATACCAAGGTTATTGAAGTACACGACGAGGGCCAGCTGATTGCCGTCGGCATTTTTGACCAGGGAGCGCGCACGCTGGCGGGCATCATGAATTTTTATGACCCGGCTTACCGCAAGTACAGCTTGGGCAAGTGCCTGATGCTGCTGAAAATCGACTATGCGCGGCAGCAGGAACTGGCGTTTTATTATCCTGGCTATTTGGTGCAGGGCGTGCCGAAATTTGATTACAAGCTATTTGCCTGCCCGGCAGCCACGGAGATGTTCGATTGCGTGCGGCAGTATTGGCTGCCATTTTCGTGGGCGGCGGTGGCGGAGCAGTCGGCGGAGCTGCTGAATGACTGGCTGCCGCCGGAGCTCAGGAAGGAGTAGGGCGAAGTGGTCGGACGAACCACTGCGGGGAATTGGCCGCGCCGAACTTCGTTTCGCCCGCCCACTTCGTTCTGTTGTATTTTTGTGAATTATACTCAGTTGCTGGGCTAGCTAGCGAACTTTTTACGGCAAGCTACAGCTTACCACACTATGTTTCAACAGGAAGAATACGACGTTATTGTAGTGGGAGCGGGGCACGCGGGCTGCGAAGCCGCCGCCGCCGCCGCCAACCTGGGCTCGAAAGTGCTGCTGGTGACGATGAACATGAACACCATCGCCCAGATGTCGTGCAACCCGGCCATGGGTGGCGTGGCCAAAGGTCAGATTGTGCGCGAAATCGACGCGCTGGGCGGGCAGTCGGGCCTCATTACCGACCGCACCATGATTCAATTCCGGATGCTGAACCGCTCGAAGGGCCCCGCTATGTGGAGCCCGCGCGCGCAGAGCGACCGCATGCGCTTCGCCGAAGACTGGCGGCTGACGCTGGAAGGCATTGCCAACGTGGACTTCTGGCAGGAGGCCGTAACCGGCATTGTGGTGGAAAACGGTACGGCTGTGGGCGTGAAAACCCAGCTCGGCATCGAGTTTCGGAGCAAATCGGTGGTGCTGACGAATGGGACTTTCCTCAATGGTCTCATCCATATTGGCGAGAAGAATTTTGGCGGCGGACGGGCGGCCGAGAAGGGCAGCACCGGCCTCACCGAGCAGCTGAAAGAGCTGGGCTTTGAAGCCGGGCGCATGAAAACCGGTACGCCGCCGCGGGTGGACGGCCGCAGCCTCGACTACTCCAAAATGGAGGAGCAGAGCGGCGACGCCGAGCCGAGCAAATTCTCGTACCTCGACACGCCTCGGCTGGCGCAGCAGCGGCCGTGCTACATCACCTACACCAACGAGCGGGTGCACGACATCCTGCGCGAGGGGTTTGAGAAGTCGCCCATGTTCCAGGGCCGCATCAAGGGCCTGGGGCCGCGCTACTGCCCGAGCGTGGAGGATAAAATCAACCGCTTCGCCGACAAGGACCGGCACCAGATTTTCGTGGAGCCCGAGGGCTGGAGCACGGTAGAAGTGTACGTGAACGGCTTTTCGAGCTCGCTGCCCGAGGACGTGCAGTACCGCGCCCTGCGCGAAATCGCGGGCTTTGAAAAGGCCAAGATGTTCCGGCCCGGCTACGCCATTGAGTACGACTTTTTTCCGCCCACGCAACTGACCCTGACGCTGGAAACCAAGCCGGTGCAGAACCTGTACTTCGCCGGGCAGATAAACGGCACCACCGGCTACGAGGAAGCCGCCTGCCAGGGCCTCATGGCCGGCATCAACGCGCACAACAAAGTGCACGGCAGGGAGCCTTTCGTACTGAAGCGCAGCGAGGCCTACATCGGCGTGCTCATCGACGACCTGGTGAACAAGGGGACCGACGAGCCCTACCGCATGTTCACGAGCCGGGCCGAGCACCGCCTGCTGCTGCGTCAGGACAACGCCGACCTGCGCCTGACGCCGCTGGCCCACGCCCTGGGCCTAGCCTCGGATGAGCGGCTGGCCCGCGTGCAGCAGAAGGAGCAGCAAGCCGCCGCCGCCACCGAGCTGCTGAAAAATTTCCCCGTCGAAATCGCCGAAATCAACCCGCTGCTGACGGAGCTGGGCTCGGCCGAAATCCACGAAAAAACCCGCGCCGTGAACCTGCTGCGCCGCCCCAACGTGGAGCTGGCCGACCTGCGCCGCGCCTTGCCCGGGCTGGCCGAGGCCCTGGCCGGCTACCAGCCTGAGGCACTGGAGCAGGCCGTCATCAACATCAAATACGAAACCTACCTCGTGAAGGAGCAGCAGCAGGCTGCCCGCATGCAGGAGCTGGAAGGCTTCACCATTCGCGGCCGCCTCGACTACGGGGCCATGCCGGCGCTGAGCCACGAGGCGCGGGAAAAGCTGCTCAAGATTCAGCCCGAGACGCTGGGGCAGGCCTCGCGCATAAGCGGCATCTCGCCGGCCGACGTGTCGGTGCTGATGGTGTACCTGGGAAGGTGAGTTAGGAGTTTTGAATTATGAGTTGTGAGTTGGCGAACTTGCCGCCTCGTAGCCCGATTCAAAACTCATAATTCAAAACTCATAATTCAAAACGAGTGTCTTACGAACGATTGGAACACTGCCCGGTTTGTGGCAAAACGGAGTTTAAAAACAAGCTGGTTGTCGAGGATTACACCGTGAGCCACGAGAGCTTTGCCATCGTGCAGTGCGCGGCGTGCAGCTTCCAGTTTACCAACCCGCGGCCGGCAGCCGCCGACATTGGGCGCTACTACGAGTCGGCGGCCTACGTGTCGCACAACAGCGCGGCACAGGGCTTTATCAATCAGGCCTACAAGGTGGCGCGGTTTTTCACCATGCGCCGCAAGGTGGCGCTGCTGAACAAGCTGGCCCCGCGCCGGGGCAAGCTGCTGGACTACGGCTGCGGCACCGGGCATTTCTTGGCGGCGGCGAAGAATAACGGCTGGGAGGTGAGCGGCATCGAGCCCAATGACCTTGCCCGCATGGACGCTATCAGCCGGCTGGGCCAGCGCGTGGGGGTGCCCGACAGCCTAGCCGGGCTCGGGTCGGGCTCGTTCGATGCCATTACGCTGTGGCACGTGTTGGAGCACGTGCATACGCTGAACGAAACGCTGGCCGAGCTGGTGGCGCTGCTGAAGCCCGACGGCGTACTCCTTATCGCCGTGCCCAATGCCGAGAGCCTCGACGCCCAGCACTACCGCGAGCACTGGGCGGCCTACGACGTACCGCGGCACCTCTACCATTTCGTGCCGAAAACCATCACCCAGCTGCTCAAAAAGCATAAAATGACGGTGGAGAAAACCCTGCCGATGGCGCTGGATGCCTACTACGTGAGCATGCTCAGCGAGAAGCAACGGGGCGAGCGGGCGGGCGGGCCGCTGGCGGTTTTGAAGGCCGGCTACAAGTCGAACCAGTACGCGGCGCAGCACGAGGGGCAATATTCGAGCTTGATTTACGTGGCCCGGCGGCGGCCGGCCGCTACGCCGGCGGCCTGATGCGGCGGGCGGGCGTCTGGAGCGGATTGGTGCTAAGCCTGGGGCTGCTGGCCGCGCCGGCCCGCGCCCAGCTCACGCCCGTGTCGCCGCCGATACCGATTGAAGTGCCCGTACCGGCGACGGTGGTGGATACGTTGAAGAGGCCGGTGACCGGGCTGGTGCCCGATACTACGCGGGTGGTGATTGCCCCGGCGGCCGAGCCGACGGATAAACTCACCCGGCCGCTGGCCATTCGCATCGCGGCGGTTATCGTAGTGCTTACGCTTACAACTTTTTTGCTTTATAATGTCCGTTCGCGCTGACCTGCTGGCCCTTTTCGCTTCTGCTGCCTTCCTGGCAGGCTGCGCCGCCGTGGCGCCGCCCACCGGCGGCCCGCGCGACGCCACACCGCCGCGCCGCATCAGCAGCTCGCCCGATAGCGCGGCCCGCAATGTGAACCAGCGCTTCGTGCGCATGGAATTTTCGGAGTACATCCAGACCAAGGACCTCCAGAAAAACCTGCTTATCACCCCTCAGCTGCCAGCGGATAACCCCTACAAGCTGCGCGAAGACCGTACGTCGGTGACGCTGCTCTTCGATAAGCCGCTGGATGCCAACACCACCTATTCCTTCAATTTCCGCGAAGGCATCGTGGACGTGACCGAGAGCCTGCCCGCCAAAAACGCCTCCGTGAGCTTCAGCACCGGGGCCGTACTCGACTCGGGCGCGGTGAAAGGGGTGGTGACCAACCCGCTGCTGGGCCAGCCCGTGGAAGACGTGACCATCGGCCTCTACCGCGAAGCCGACACGGCTGGGGTGCGCAAGGCCAAACCGTATTACCTGACGCGCACCGACAAGAAGGGCCAGTACCAGCTCAACTTCCTGCGCACCGGCCGCTACAAGCTCTACGGCTGGACCGACAAAAACCAGAATGGCCGCTACGACGACGGCGAGCAGATTGCCTACCTGCCCGAACCCGTCACCATCCGCGGCGACTCGGTGGTGCCCACCGTGCCGCTGCTGCTCACTCGCCCCGACCGGCGGCCGCCCCAGGCCACCGGCCAGCAGCCCGGAGCCAACGTGCTGCGCATTAGCGTGAACGAGGGCGTGCAGCGCGCCACCCTGAACCGCCTGCCGCCGGCAGCCGACAGCACGGCCGTGAACGAGGCTATAGCCATCACCGACCGTGGCAAAACGGTTTTGATTTTCAAAACGCCGACCGTGACCGATGGGCGTTACATCTTCACGGCCGCCGACAGCACCGGCAACGTAGTGCGCGACACCCTCAACCTGCGCTTCCCGGTGCCCGCGGCTTCGGCCAAGAAGGTGGCGGCCGGCGCCCTCTACTCGGTGGAGGGCAGCCCCAAAACCGTGTACCGCCAGGGCCAGGTGAAATTCAGATTCGCCGTGCCGGTGCGGCTGGCGGCGGGCCAGCCCTTTGGCACCCTGGTGGAAGACTCGGTGAAGCGCCGCCCCCTGCGCCTGCCCGCCGACGGCAGCTTCAGCGCCGACCGCACCCTGCTCACGGTGCAGCTCAACACGCTGGCCAAGGACCGGATTGACATTGTGCTCGACAGCACGGCCATCGTGGCCATCACCGGGCAGTCGCTGGGCTTGAAACCGCTGCGGCTGCAGCTGTCGGAAGAAGCGCCCACGGGCACCTTGTCGGGCCCCATCGTCACGGAGGAAAAAAACTTCGAGCTCCAACTGCTTGACGACAAGCTGAACCCGGTGCAAAGCCTGCGCTCGCCCAAGGGCCGCTACAAGTTCGAAAACGTGACGCCCGGCGCCTACCGCCTGCGCGTGCTCATCGACCGCAACGGCGACGGCCGCTGGAACGGCGGTGACCCCAACCTGCTCGTGCCCGCCGAGCCGGTGTACCTGGCGCCCAAGCCCCTGCAGCTGCGCGCCAACTGGGAAGTAGAGGAGAAGCTGAGCTTTTAAACCCGCAGCATTAACAAAAAAGCCCCGCTGGTAGCCGCCAGCGGGGCTTTTTTGTGGGCGAAAGTTTTCTGTCGGGACGAAAGGAATAGTGTCGGGACAGAAGGAATACCATCGGGACGCGCTGTGGGAGTATCGGGACACACTTTATGTGAGTCGGGACGCGCTGTAAGGAAGTCGGAACTCTCACGATGGGTATCGGGAGGCCCGCGACGAGCATCGGAACGGCCGCGACGTGGGTCGGGACGCTTCCGACGTGACCAGGGCTGAGGCCAGCGGTTTCGGGGGCCGGATAGGTGGATAACTTTTCGGCGTTTCCAGTTACTGAGGGCCTTTCTTGCCCATAATCCACCGGCAATTCACCCGTTTTCCACCGGCTTTTCCACAGTGCTTCCGGCTTGGGGAGAAACACGGGGATAACCTGGGGGAAACATGTGGGCAGCGCGGGGATAAGTCGGGGGAAAGTTTTTTTGGCCCGTCGGCGGCCAGCACAGGGTAATTGGCCGGGGGATACGCGTGGATAAGTTTCCCACCCCAGAACGGGTGTTCACAATGGGGGAAACGTGTGGATTGTGGATTTGTGGAAAGCGTGGGGACATGTTGAAAAACGATTTTAAATCCTGTTTTTCAAGGCACTATTTTCCACAATGCCTGTGAATAGGGGGTGCATAACCCCGATGTTTCCCCCAGGTTATCCCCGCTGTGGATAAGCTACGGGGGTTGTCCACTTATCAACCGAGCTAATGAGTGGAAAACAAAAAGAGATTTTAAAAAAAGATTTCAACAAAAAATTAAGTTGGGGGAAAACTCCGGGGGAAAGAAAATTCGGGGGAAAGCAAAAAAGAGTCTCCCGCTCGAAAAGCCAAATTGGCCCGGCCGGATTTTTCAAGCCGCGTTCCAATGCGGCGCGTATAAAAGTGCCGCGCCAGAAAAAAGCAGCCCGCCATGCCGTTCGATTACACGCTCGATTTCCACACCGTCGATTTCCGGGAGCACCCCGAGCTGTACCGCGTAGGCATCGGCGAGCAGGGCGTGCTACTGGTGCAGCCCTACAAGGGCGAAATTTTGCCGCACTGGCGCTTCAAGGACGCCGCGGCGGCCCGGGAGTCCTCGAAGAAGATTTACGCCCTGTTCGAGGCGTATTTGAAGGACCACGACTTCGTGGGGGCCGACATGGCCCGCAAATTCCTGCAGATGGGCTTCACCCGGGCCCGCCGCTACGCCAACCACAAGGGCGGCAAAAAATACGCCGGCCCCGTGCCCGCCGACAAAAAAGGCCAGAGCGGCGCCCACGGCCGCGCCGAGCTCCCCCGCACCACTCACCCCGATGTGGATAAGGTAGAAGCCGCCGCCATTTTCAAAAAGAAGTGGGACGAGGCCAAGGTGCATCCGGAGTACGTGCAGCAGAAAGCCGCCTTCCAGGAGAAATACGGGAAGTAATGGTTGATGACTAATGGTTAGTGGTTAATGAGTGGGGATAAGCAGAGCCCGCTTGTGGAAAACTGCTGGCTTCCGGTTATTAACCACTAACCATTAACCATTAAAAAACCTACCTTTGCCCATTACCCTTCAATAGCTCAATAAAATGAACCCAACCCAACCCTCCAGCATCGAGGAAAACGACATCATCCTGGGCATCGGCATGGGGCCGCTGCGGTTTGGCGCCACCATGGACGAGGTGCGGACCCTTGTGGGCGAGCCCGAGGAAATCGAGGAATCGGAAGACGACGATGAGTTCGAGCACCAGGCCTGGAACTACCACGAGGACGAGTACCTGCTCTCGCTGTACTTCGACCGCGAGGACGATTTCCGCCTCTCGTGCATCGAAACCGACAACCCCGGCATGCGCCTCTTCGGCGAGCCCATCTACGGCGTGGGCCTCGAAGAAATCAAAGCCCTCATGGCCCGCCACGGCCAGAAGGAAGCCGAAATCGAGACGATGGAAGAGGGCGCCGTGCGCCTGTCCTACGAGAAAGGCATGATTGACCTGTACTTCGAAGAAGGCGAACTGCAGTTCGTCAATTTCGGCGTTTTCATCGACGACAACCTCGAAGTGCAGTGGCCTAAGTAGGCTGGAGTTATCCACAAAATCCGCCGTTTTTCGTGTGGATAAGTGGATAAGCCGGGCTAAAAGGCCGTTTAAACCGCTTTTTAGCCGTTTAAGCTCCATTGCTAACCATTGCTTAGTAAACGAAAAAGGCCGCCCATCGGGGCGGCCTTTTTTAGTTTTGGCAGGGGCTGAACTTAGCCGAGAATCGTGCGGAAAAGCAGGAACAGGCCGCCCGACAGCACCATGGTCACGGGCAGGGTGAGCACCCAGGCCAGGGCGATGTTGCGCACCATTTGGGGGTTCAGGTTTTTCACGCCACGGTTGGCCACCATCGAGCCGGCGATAGCCGACGACAGTACGTGCGTAGTCGAGGACGGCAGGCCGAAGCCGGTGCTCACGCCAATCATGGCCGCCGCCACCAGCTCCGAGGAAGCGCCCTGCGCGTAGGTCAGGTGCTCCTTGCCGATGCGCTCGCCGATGGTTTTCACGATGCGCTGCCAGCCAATCATGGTGCCGCAGGCCAGCGAGAGGCTCACCATCAGCAGCACCCACCAGGGGGCGTAGTCGGTGAACTTCTTCATGTCCTTCATCGAGCCCTCGTACGTGGCGCGGTCGGCGGTGCTGAGGCTGAGCTTTTCGCTAGCCATCAACTTCTTGGCGCGGTTGCCGAGCAGCAGGATGTCGCGGCGAATGTCGAAGCGCGCCTGCTGCGGCAGCTGGTTCACCGAGGTTTTGCCGGCGAAGATGCGGTCGAGGTCGTTGGTCTGGGTTTTGATGTCCGTCAGCATCTGCTGGTCGTTCGGGCTCAGCTCGTTGACGTTCACGCGGCTCATCACATGCTCCACTTTGCCCAGCGACTCGCGCAGGTCGAGCGGGTTGAGCTTGTTGTCGAGCGCGAAATGCACGGGCACGATGCCGATGAGGATGAGCATGATGAGGCCCACGCCCTTCTGCCCGTCGTTCGAGCCGTGGAAGAAGCTCACCAGCGTGCAGGTGGCAATGAGGATGAGGCGAATCCAGAGGGGTGGCGGCTTGCGCTTGTGCGGCTCCTTGAAGATAGATTTGTTCTTCACGAAGCGCTTGAGCATAAACATCATCAGGATGGTGAACGAGAAGCCCAGCAGCGGCCCCACCAGCAGCGCGATGCCGGTTTCGCCGGCCTTGCTCCAGTTCACGGCCGCCGCGTTGGTGCCCGGCAGCAGCGAGAAGGCAATGCCCACGCCCAGAATCGAGCCGATGAGGGCGTGCGAAGAGGACGACGGCAGGCCGTAGTACCAGGTGCCCACGTTCCAGATAATGGCGCCCACGATGAGCGCGCCCACCATGGCAATGCCGTGATAGACGTTCTGGTCCACGAGGCTTTCGACGGGCAGCAAATACACGATGCCCATGGCCACCGCGATGCCGCCGGCAAACACGCCGATGAAGTTCCAGAAGGCCGACCAGACCACGGCGGCCCAGGGCCGCAAGGTGTTGGTGTAAATAACGGTTGCCACGGCGTTGGCCGTGTCGTGAAAGCCGTTGACGAATTCAAACGCACAGGCTGCGAGCAGGCAGATGCCCAGTAGCAGTAAAACGTGCGGCTCCAAGCCAAACATATAGAGCGGGTTTTGGGGGAAATTTAGATGTAATGCAGCCTCAAAGGTAGGACTATTGCCGGGCTAGGCCGTGTTAAGGAATTGTGACCACGGGGGGTAGGAGTTTTATTTTCAGTAAACTAACGACCGGCAATCGATAATCCGAAATTGTGTCTGCGTGCGGTAAAGTGGCTGAACTGGTGGAAAAGATGTGGAAAACCCGTTCGGCGCGGGTCTATCTTTGCGGTTATGAACCCCGGAATCGAAACAACCCAGCTTAAAGACATCGTCGCCCACGCCAAAGAATACGGCTTCGTGTTCCAGTCCTCGGAGATTTACGACGGCCTGGCCGCCGTGTACGACTACGGCCCCAACGGCGTAGAGCTCAAGAATAACCTCAAGCGCCTGTGGTGGGAAGCCATGACCCAGCTGCACGGCAACGTGGTGGGCCTCGACGCCGCCATCTTCATGGAGCCGCGCACCTGGGTGGCCTCGGGCCACGTAGCGGGCTTCAACGACCCCATGATTGACAACCTCGACAGCAAGAAGCGCTACCGTGCCGACGTGCTGCTCGAAGAAAAGGCCGCCGAGTACGAAAACGCCGGCGACCCCGCCCGCGGCGCCGCCCTCACCGCCGAAATGGGCCGCCTGCTGACCGAAAACGACCTGGCTGGCGTGAAGGAGCTCATTATCCGCGAAAACATCAAGTGCGCCGTGTCGGGCACCTGCAAGTGGACCGATGTGCGGCAGTTCAATCTCATGTTCAGCACCCAAGGCTCGGCCGTGGATTCGGATGCGCCGCCCGTGTACCTGCGCCCCGAAACCGCCCAGGGCATTTTCGTGAATTTCCTGAACGTGCAAAAGTCGGCGCGGATGAAAATCCCCTTCGGCATCGCCCAGATTGGCAAAGCGTTTCGCAATGAAATCGTGGCCCGCCAGTTCATCTTCCGGATGCGCGAATTCGAGCAGATGGAGATGCAGTTCTTCGTGCGCCCCGGCACTGAAGGCGAGTGGTACGACACCTGGAAAGCCGCCCGTCGCCGCTTCCACGAAGCCATCGGCCTGCCGGCCGCCAAGCTGCGCTTCCACGACCACGACAAGCTGGCCCACTACGCCAAGGCCGCCGTCGATATCGAGTTTGAATTCCCCTTCGGCTTCAAGGAAATCGAGGGCATTCACTCGCGCTCCGACTTCGACCTCACGCAGCACCAGGAGCTTAGCCGCAAGAAGCAGCAGTATTTCGACAACGACGTGGACCCCGCCACCGGCAAGCCTTACGGCAATTACGTGCCCTACGTGGTCGAGACTTCGGTGGGCGCCGACCGGCTGTTCCTGGCCACGCTCTGCGAGGCGTTCCAGGAAGAAACCATCACCGAAGGCGAGGGCGAAGCCCAGACCACCAAAACCCGCACCTTCCTGAAGCTGCACCCGGCCGTGGCCCCCATCAAGGCCGCCATTTTCCCGCTGGTGCGCAAGGACGGCATGCCCGAGAAAGCCCAGGAGATTTTCGACGCCCTGCGTTACGATTTCCGGGTGGTGACGGAGGAACGCGACGCCATCGGCAAGCGTTACACCCGGCAGGACCTCATTGGTACGCCTTTCTGCATTGTCGTTGATGGCCAGACGCTGGAAGACGACACCGTGACCGTGCGCCACCGTGACTCGCGCGAACAAACCCGCATGCCCATCAGCGAGTTGCGCCAGTACATCGGCGACGCGGTAAGCTTCCGCCGCGTGTTTGAGAAATTGTAATACCAATCAGGTTCAGGTAAAAATTCACTAAATTTTCACTTGAAACCAGAAAAACGTTCGTAGCGGTAAGCTTTTTGCTTAACGTTGCGAACGTTTTTAACTTTTGCTCATCTCTTTTTCAACCTATGAAGAAAATTACCTTATTGGGAAGTCTTTACGCGACTTCTCTGGCTGCGATGGCGGGAACGCCGCCCAAAGTGGTGCAGCCGTCGGAGGCGCCCGCCCTGGAGTTTGTGGCCAACCAGAAGCAGTGGGAAAAGCCAGTGCTTTTTGCGGCCGATGTACCCAGTGGCCGCCTGTTTCTGGAGCACGGCCGCCTGGTGCAGGCGCTCTACGATGGTAAACAAGTGGAAGAGCTACATCATCATTCGGCCGAAGTATCGGATAAGCAGATGATTAAAGCCCATGCTTACGCTACCACGTTTGTAGGAGCCAACCTGCAGGCAGCCGTGCGCGGCGAAAACAAGCTGCCCGGCTACAGCAACTACTTCCTGGGCAACGACCAGAGCCGCTGGGCCAGCGAAGTGCCCGGCTACGCCGATGTGCGCTACCAGGAACTCTATCCCGGCATCGACCTGCACTTCTACAGCAAGGAGCGGGTGCTGGAATACGATTTTGAAGTGGCCGCCGGCGCCGATGCCAAGCTTATCAAGCTGCGCTACAATGGCCAGACGAAGCTGCAGGTGGTGAATGGCGCCCTGCACATCGGCACGAGCGTGGGCACGGTGGTGGAGCAGCGCCCCTACGCCTACCAGCTGATTGGCGGGCGGCGGCAGCGCGTGAGCTGCGAGTATGCCATTGGGGCGGGTAACACCGTCATGTTCAGTCTGCCCAAAGGCTATAATAAGGCTCTGCCGCTGGTGATTGACCCGGTGCTGGTGTACTCCACTTATACCAACTCGACCAGCAACTACGGCTACACCGCCACTTACGACTCGCTGGGCAACCTCTACGCTGGGGGCTCGGTATTCGGCACTGGCTACCCCACTACGCTGGGCGCCTTCCAGATGAACCATAACAGTGGTACCGACATGGGTATCATTAAGTACGACCCCTCGCAGGTTATCGGCCCCGCCACGCGGGTATATGCCACCTACGTGGGCGGCAACAGCGATGACCACCCCCACAGCCTGGTAGTGGACCACCGTAACAACCTGATTATCCTCGGTTCGACCGGTTCCAACAACTACCCCGTATCGACGGGCGCTTTCGCCCGCACCTTCGGCGGCGGTACCTCCGATATCGTGCTGACCAAGCTGAACCCCACCGGCTCGGCCCTGGTAGGCTCTACGTACCTGGGCGGCAGCGGCCAGGATGGCCGCGTGCCCAGCGGCGTGCTCAACGTGAACTACGGCGACAACTACCGCGGCGACGTAACCATCGACCGCAGCAACAACATCTATGTGGCCTCGGCCTCGGCTTCGACCAACTTCCCGGTGACGGCCAGTGCTTTCCAGCGTACCAGCGGCGGTGCCGGCGACGGCGTGGTGACCAAACTGAACCCCGGCCTGACGGGCCTGGTGTGGAGCTCTTACCTGGGCGGCACTGCCGTCGATGTGGCTTATTCGGTGCAGATTGACAGCGTGGGTAACGTGTTTGTGGGCGGTGGCACGGCCAGCCGCAACTTCCCCGGCACCGGCACCAGCAGCGGCAGTTTCCACACCAGCTACCAGGGTGGCGACGCCGACGGTTTCATTGCGCGCATTGCTCCGGCCGGCAACGACTTGGTACGCAGTACTTACATTGGTACCGGTAGCTACGACCAGGCTTATTTTGTGCAGCTCAACAAGCAGGGCGAAGTTTATACTTTCGGCCAAACGCTGGGCAACTACCCGACTACCCCCGGGGTGTATTCGAACGCGGGCAGCCGCCAGTTTATCCAAAAGCTGAATGCTAACCTAACCACCGGGCTGATGTCGACGGTTATCGGCAACGGTCCGGGCTCCGATGTGAACCTGTCGCCCACCGCGTTTCTGGTCGATGACTGCGGCCAGATTCTGTTCTCGGGTTGGGGCGGTACCAGCCTGGGTTCTACCTCTATCCAGAACTTTCCGGTTTCGGCCGACGCGCTGCAAACCACCACTTCCGGCGACAACTTCTACATCGGCCAGCTCACCGGCGACGGCCGTCGCCTGGTGTACGGCACGTATTTCGGCAACGGCAGCTGCCACGTCGATGGCGGCACCTCGCGCTTCGACAAAAAAGGCATCATTTACCAGTCGATGTGCGCTGGCAGCGGCAGCACGCCGGTCACTACCACTCCCAACGCCTGGTCGCGCGTCAATGGCGCCGGCTACAACAATGCCGCCTTTAAAATCGACGTACTGCAGCTGGATGCCAGCTTTTTCCCCTCGTCGGTACAAACTACTTTCCCGCAGCTGGCTCAGCGCGAGCTGTGCGCCCCGGCCCGCTTCTACTTCAACCGGCAGTCGCAGGCTGGCACTGGTTTTATCTGGGATTTCGGCAATGGCACTACTTCCACGCTGGCCGGCACCTCTACTGCCCTATACACCAGCGCCGGCAAATATACGGTGCGCCTGACGGTGTACGACTCAACCAGCTGCCTGCAGAGCGTCACGTTCACCGATACGGTGCGCGTGTCGGGCCTGCCCCGGGCTGCTGCCGGACCCGATAAAACGGTGTGCCCGGGCTTCAGTACCACGCTCTCGGTAATCGATGCCGGCCCCCGCGCTACTTATACCTGGTCGCCGGCTACGGGCTTGAATACCACCGCCGGCCGCACTGTGACGGCTGCGCCGACGGTGACCACGCGCTACATCGTGGAAGTGCGTATTCCTTCGGCTCTCAACTGTATTGCCTTCGATACGGTGGTGGTGAATGTGCGCGCCCCGCTGGCCGTGACCGTTGGCCCCGACCGCGAGGTCTGCCCCGGCGCCAGCGTGACCCTGACGGCGCCCGATTTTGGCCCCGGCGCGGTGTATAACTGGAGCCCGGCCGCCGGCCTGAGCAGCACCAGCGGCACCAGCGTAACGGCCAGCCCCACCACTACTACCCGCTACACCGTAGTGGCTACCGATGCCGCTGGCTGCTCGGGCCAGGCCACGGTGGAACTGCGGGTTCCCGCCCGCCCCGTGATTGCCGCCACCGTAAGCGCACCCAATCTGGTCAATAAGCCCATCAGCTTTGTAAACACCACCACCGGCGCCACCAGCTACCGCTGGGATTTCGGTGATGGTACGCCCGTTAGCACCGAAATAAACCCCACGCACGTGTACGCCACGGCCCGCCCGCAGCCCTATCAGGCTACGCTGACCGCCCTGTACGGCACCGGCTGCGAAGAAACGATAACACTGCCCGTGCGCACCCTGGGCCTGCCCAACGTGCTGACTCCCAATGGTGATGGCATGAACGACACGTTCCGCCCGTACGTGTCGACGGAACCGGTTCTCTTGCAGGTATTCAACCGCTGGGGCCGCAAAGTGTACGAGCAAGCGAGCTACGTTGATGGCTGGGGTGGTGCCGATGTGCCCGCCGGCACCTACTATTACTACATGACCAGCCCCAGCGGCGAAAGCTGGAGAGGATGGTTTGATGTGGTGAAAGAATAAGCGCTTTTGCCCGTTTAAATAACCTCAACCGCCCCCGGCCAGCGCCGGGGGCGGTTTTGCTTTAGCGCCCTGGCGCGGGGTAGAAGATAGCCGCTGGCGGCCCACATCCCGCCCTCCGCCCGTCGCTTACGTAACTTTGCCTTTTTGCAGGGTTTTATGTGGGAGAATCTCGCCTTATTCATTATTCGTTTTCGGAGCACGCTGGTAGCGCTGCTGGCTGTCATCACCGTGTTCATGGCCTGGAAAGCCAAGGACGTGGAAATGACCTACGACTTCGCCCAGGTAGTCAGCCCGAAAGACCCGGAAATGGTCTATTTCCAGCAGTTCAAAAAGCAGTTTGGCGAAGACGGCAACGTGTTGGTGCTGGGTATGCAGGACAGCGCCGTGTACAAGCTCCAGAACTTCAACCAGCTCCGCCAGCTGGCCGACGACCTCAGTAAAGTGCAGGGCGTGAGCGGCGTACTAAGTATCAGTAAGCTGCCGCAGCTGGTGCGCGACACGGCCACCAACAAGTTTGCCGCCAAGCCTATCTTTACCACCGCGCCCCGCTCGCAGGCCGAGCTGGATTCGCTGATGCGCGTGGTCAACAGCCAGGAATTTTACAAAGGCCAGTTGATTTCGACCACCACCGGGGCCACGCTGGTGGCCGTCACGATGGACCCGAAATACCTCAATTCCTCGCGCCGCCAGGCCGTGATGAGCGACATTCTGGGGCGGGCTGAGAAGTTTGAGAAAAGCACCGGCATCAACCTGCACTACGCCGGCCTGCCCTACGTGCGCTCCACGATGACCAGCAAAGTGGCGGGCGAAATGAAGCTCTTCACTTTCCTGGCCATGCTCGTGACGGGCATCACCCTACTGGTATTTTTCCGGACGTGGTCGGCCATCGTGTTTCCGCTGCTGGTGGTGGGCGTTACGGTTATCTGGTGCGTGGGCTCCATCGTCTTGCTCGGGTTTAAAATCAACCTGCTTACGGGGTTGATTCCGAGTATTATCGTGGTTATTGGTATTCCAAACTGCACCTATCTGCTCAGTCGCTACCACTACGACTTCCGCAAATCGGGCAACCAGATGCTGGCCATGACCCGCGTGATGCGCAAAATCGGCCTCGTGACGCTGATGAACAACACGACTACCGCCGTGGGCTTCATCGTCTTCGCGTTCACCGACATCGAAATCCTGTTTCAGTTCGGCCTGGTGGCCACGGTCAATATCTTCGCGGCTTTCTTCATCAGCTTCATTCTTATTCCGGCAGCCTTCACGTTCCTGCCGCCGCCCACGCCCAAGCAGCTCGAACACCTTGATGCCGCGCCGCTTACCAAGCTGCTCGAATTCTTCGACCATTTGGTGTTGCACCGCCGTCACACGGTCTATCTGTTTGGCTTAGTGATGGTCGCTATTGCCGGTTTCGGCATCTCGCGCATCGAAGCCGTGTCGTACATGGTGGACGACCTGCCGAAGAAAAGCTCGGTAAACTCCGATTTGACTTTCTTTGAAAAGCACTTTCACGGCGTGATGCCGCTGGAATTTGAGGTCGTCACCAAGAAACCCAAAGGCCTGCTCAACCTCAAAAACCTGCAGAAAATCGACCAGTTCGAGCGTTTCCTGCGCACCCAGCCGGAGTTGAGTCCGTCCATCAGCTTGGTCACGTTTATCAAAGCCGCTACCCAGGCTTTTTACAACGGTGACCCGCAGTTCTATCGTCTGCCCGATAACTCCGAAAAGAACTTCATCCTCAGTACGCTGGTTAATTCCAAAGGCGAAGGTGTAGGCACCGACAGCAAGCTTTTCCGCTCCTTCATCGACGAAAAGCAGCAGAAAGCCCGCATCAGCCTCAAGATTGCCGACATCGGCTCCAATAACCTCGATACGCTGATGAACACTAAGATACGTCCCGCCATGGCGCGTATTTTCAACGACAGCAGCATTACCATCCGCCCCACCGGCACCACCATCATCTTCACGCAGGGCAACGAATACCTCATCCACACCCTCAAGGAGTCGCTGTTCTGGGCCTTCGGGCTGGTCGGTTTGGTGGTATTCATCCTGTTTCGTTCCTTCAAAACGGTTTTTTACGCCCTCGTCCCCAACTTCGTCACGCTCGTGCTGACGGCCGGCGTAATGGGCTTTTTCAACATCCCGCTCAAGCCCAGCACGGCGCTGATTTTCGTCATCGCCTTGGGCATCGACGGTGACAACTCGATTCACCTGCTGGCCAAGTTCAAGCAGGAGATGTCGATAAACGGGCAGCGGGTGCGCGACGCCATCACCACGACGCTCAGCGAGGCCGGCACCAGCATGATTTACACGAGTATCGTGCTGCTGGTAGGCTTCAGTATCTTCGCCTTCAGTGAGTTTGGCGGCACTAAGGCTTTGGGATTGTTAATGACGGCGTCGTTGTTGATAACCAACTTCTCGAACCTGATTCTGCTGCCCTCGCTGCTCGTAACGTTTGAAAAAAGCAAAAGCCACGCCGTCACCAACCCGGCTTGGCTGCAGCAATACAACGAGCGTTATAGCAACGACGAGGACGACGACCAGGACTTTAACAAAATGCACAAAGCCTCGGATTACGAGGGCGATTATTCGATTTAAGACCGAGGTAGAGACGCACTATTTTTCGTCTTGTCGCCCGCGCCGCATGGCCAACTCAACTCCCTAACATCAGCAACGACGAGACGCAAAATAGTGCGTCTCTACCTCGTTCAAGTTCCCCATGAAATACCCCGAATTCAAACAACCGCTCAACTACGGCCAGCTCGGCGAAGAAGTACTGGCTTGGTGGAAAGCGAATAACATCTTCGAAAAGAGCGTGAGCAGCCGCGAGGGCCAGCCCACGTTCGTCTTCTACGAGGGCCCGCCCTCGGCCAACGGCACGCCCGGCATCCACCACGTAATGGCGCGGGCCGTGAAGGACCTTTTCTGCCGTTACCAGACCATGCTCGGCAAGCAGGTGCCCCGCAAGGGCGGCTGGGACACCCACGGCCTGCCCGTGGAGCTGCAGGTGGAAAAGGAGCTGGGCATCACCAAGGATGATATCGGCAAGAAAATCAGCATTGAGGAATACAACCAGCGCTGCCGCGAAACTGTCATGCGCTTCAAGGCGCAGTGGGACGACCTGACCGAGAAAATGGGTTACTGGGTTGACCTCGACAACCCCTACGTCACCTTCGAGCCCGAATACATCGAAAGCTGCTGGGCGTTGCTCAAGCAGCTCTACGACAAGGGCTACCTTTATAAGGGCTACACCATCCAACCCTACTCGCCGGCGGCAGGAACCGGCCTCAGCTCGCACGAGCTGAACCAGCCGGGCACGTACAAGGACGTGAAGGATACGACTATCGTGGCGCAGTTCAAGGTGCTGCGGGATGCGCAGTCGGAGAAGCTGTTTGCGGGCGCTGACGACTCGGCCGAAACGTTCATCTTGGCCTGGACCACTACGCCTTGGACGCTGGCTGCCAACACGGCGCTGGCAGTAGGGCCGAAAATCCCTTACGTACTGGTAAGCACTTTCAACCCTTACACGCACCTACCCATCCGCGTGGTGCTGGCGAAGGCGCTGGTAAGCCGCTTCTTCTCCGAGAAAGGCGCTGCTTTTGAGCTGGCCGATTATGCCGACAGCGACAAGAAAGTGCTACCCTGGCGCGTAGAAGCCGAATTCACCGGCGCCGACCTCGTCGGCGTCCGCTACGAGCGTCTCTTTGGCCAGGAAGCTGGTTTCCCAGCCTTTGAAGGCGAAGAAAAAGCCTTCCGCGTCATCCCCGCCGACTTCGTGACCACCGAGGACGGCACCGGCATCGTCCACATCTCGCCCACCTTCGGGGCCGACGACTTCCGGGCCGCGCAGCTGGCCGATGTGCCCGCCCTGCTCGTGCCCGACGCCGAGGGTAAGCTCGGCCCCATCGTGGACCGCACCGGCCGCTACGTGCCCCAGATGGGCGAGTTTGCAGGCCGCTACGTGAAAAACTACGACGGCCAGGACGAAACCCAGGCCGGCTACCGTACGCTCGACGTGGACCTGAGCATCAGGCTCAAGGAGATGAACCGCGCCTTCAAGGTGGAGAAGTACGAGCATACCTACCCGCACTGCTGGCGCACCGACAAGCCCGTGCTCTATTACCCGCTCGATTCGTGGTTTATCAAGACGACGGCGGTGAAAGACCGGCTCATTGAGCTTAACAAAACCATCAACTGGAAGCCGGAAAGCACCGGCTCGGGCCGCTTCGGCAACTGGCTCGAAAACCTGGTGGACTGGAACCTGAGCCGCTCGCGCTACTGGGGCACCCCGCTGCCCATCTGGCGCACCCAGGATGGCAGCGAGGAAATCTGCATCGGCTCCATCGCCGAGCTGAGCGCCGAAATCGACCGGGCTGTGGCCGCCGAGGTGATGACGCACAACCCCATCGCCAGCGGCGAAATGACGGATTTGCACCGCCCCTACGTCGACGACATCTTCCTGCTCTCGCCCAGCGGCGAGCCTATGTACCGCGAGACTGACCTCATCGACGTGTGGTTCGACAGCGGCGCCATGCCCTACGCGCAGTGGCATTACCCGCTGGAAAATAAAGACATCTTCGAGAAAAACTTCCCCGCCGACTTCATCGCCGAGGGCGTGGACCAGACCCGCGGCTGGTTTTTTACCCTGCACGCGCTGGCCGTGATGCTGGAAGACTCGGTGGCCTTCAAGAACGTGATGGCCAACGGCCTGGTGCTCGACAAGAACGGCAACAAGATGAGCAAGCGCCTCGGCAACGCCGTGGACCCGTTTGCTACCATCCAGCAGTTCGGCCCCGACGCCACCCGCTGGTACATGATTGCCAACGCCCCGCCATGGGACAACCTCAAGTTTGACCCGGCCGGGGTGGTGGAGGTGCAGCGCCGCTTCTTCGGTACGCTGTTCAATACCTACTCGTTCTATGCGCTTTACGCCAACCTGGACGAGTTCCGCGCCGGCCTGGGCAGCGTCCGCGTCGAGCTCAGCGAGCTCGACCGCTGGGTGCTGAGCAAGCTGCAAACGCTGGTGGGGGAGGTGCGCGACAATCTCGACGCCTACGACCCTACCCGCGCCGCCCGCGCCATCCAGGATTTCGTGACCGACCACCTCTCGAACTGGTACGTGCGCCTCTCGCGCCGCCGCTTCTGGAAGGGCGAGCTGACGGCCGACAAGCGCGCCGCCTTCGAAACCTTGTACGAGTGCCTGCGCACCGTAGCCCAGCTGATGGCCCCAATCGCGCCGTTTTTTGCCGACTGGCTGTACCGTAACCTCACGGGCGGCGAGGGAATCGAATCGGTGCATTTGACGCTCCTGGAAGCCGCTGATTCGTCGTTTATCGACGTAGAGTTGGAAGCGCGCATGGAGCTGGCTCAGCGCATCAGCTCGCTGACGCACTCGCTACGCAAGAAATCGGTGCTGAAAGTGCGTCAACCCTTGCAGCGCATCTTGGTGCCGGTATTCGATGAAAACACCCGCGAGCAGGTGGGCAAAGTCGAAGACCTCATCTGCGCCGAGGTGAACGTGAAGCACGTCGAATTCCTCGACGATGCCAGCGGCGTGCTCGTGAAGTCGGTGAAACCCAACTTTAAGCGGCTCGGCCAGCAGTACGGCCCGAAGCTGAAAGCCGTGGGTGCCCGCATCCAGGCCATGACGGCCGACGAAATCAGCACCCTCGAAAAAACCGGCCAGCTGGCCGTGGAAATCGATAGCGAAGCCTACACTCTGGCTCCCGACGACGTCGAAATCCGCACCCAGGACCTGCCCGGCTGGCTCGTGGCTACCGATGGCCCTCTCACCGTGGCCCTCGACGTGAGCCTCACCGACGAGCTGCGCCAGGAGGGCCTGGCCCGCGAGCTGGTAAACCGCCTGCAAAACCTGCGCAAGGACTCCGGCCTCGAAGTGCAGGACAAAATTCGCGTCACGCTGGCCGACCAGCAGCCTGATTTGCAGGCCGCCGTGGCCGCGTTTGGCGACTACATCCGCACCGAAACGCAGGCCCTGGCGCTGGACTTCGCGCCCGAGGTCAGCGGCGGCTCGGTGCTGGAGTTCGACGACTACAACGTGGACGTGAAGCTGGAACTCGCAACCAGCTGAAAATAAGCGCACCCGGACAGCTCGAAAAGCTGGCTGGGTATAAAAGAGTACAAAGTATCTATTTTGAGGTTGTAGAACGTACAACTACTCAGAAAATCTGTTTAAAAAAGCACAAACAGTCGAGGTTACGCCCGCTGCGAGTTGCGCCCTTGCCCATGACCTTAGTTTCTCCCGCCAAAGCCCATTCTCCGCTGAAATATTTTCTGCTGGCGCTGTTGGTCATCGCCATCGACCAACTCTCCAAATGGGCCGTGCATGCCTACATGCAGCCCGGTCTGGCCGGCGAAATCAAGCTCATCGGCGACTGGGCCAAGCTGCACTACACCCTGAACCCCGGCATGGCCTTCGGCGTGGAGCTACCGCCACCCTACGGGAAGCTTTTGCTGACAGCTTTTCGCCTAGTAGCTGTGGGTGGCTTGAGCTACTACATCGTGAAGCTGGTGCGGCAGCACGCCGCCGCCGGCTTCGTGGCCTGCATGGCCCTGATTCTGGGCGGGGCCGTGGGCAACCTGGTGGACTCGGTTTTCTACGGCGTGCTGTACCACAATGCGCCGTTTGGCTCGCCTACGCCGTGGTTTTTCGGGCAGGTCATCGACATGCTCTACCTCGACATCTACGAGGGCTTCCTGCCCCAGAATTGGCCCCTTATGGGCGGAAAATACGTCTCCCTGTGGCCCATTTTCAACATTGCCGACTCGTCCATCTTCATCGGCGTCGCGCTGATTCTGCTCAACCAAAGCCGCTTTTTTAGAGAGGAAGAGGTGCAGCCCGGCGTGAAGGCTGAAGCTACGCAGCTGGCCGCAGCTGACGAACCGGCCGAAAGGGTAGGGGAGGAGCCGCTCACGCCGTCCGGTCCATTGGCATAAAGGATGTAGCGCGAAGCTCCAGCTTCGCGTCCCGGTCACGCCGCCACAGCATCACTTGAGCGATTTCGTTCAACGATGCGCGAAGCTGGAGCTTCGCGCTACACTCGTTCTAAATGCCCCTGCTCACCGTCTCCGACCTCACCATCGACTTCCACAGCCACCGCGGTAATACGCGGGCCGTGGAGGGCGTGTCGTTTACCCTCAATCGGGGCGAGACGCTGGCTATCGTGGGCGAGTCGGGCTCGGGGAAGTCGGTGACTTCGCTGGCGCTGCTGGGGCTGATTCCGATGCCGCCGGGCCGGCTGGTAGGAGGGAAGGCCGTTTTTCAATCCGAGAAGCTCGGCGAAACCGACCTGCTGACGCTTTCCGACGACCAGCTGCGGCAGGTGCGCGGCAACGACATCGGCATGATTTTCCAGGAGCCGATGACCTCCCTGAACCCCGTCTACACCTGCGGGCACCAGGTGGTGGAGGCCCTGCGCCTGCACACCGACCTCAGCAAAGCCCAGGCGAAGCAGCTCACCATCGCGCTATTCGCCGAAGCCCAGCTGCCGCGCCCGGAGGCCATTTTCGACAGCTACCCGCACGAGATAAGCGGCGGCCAGAAGCAGCGCGTGATGATTGCCATGGCCATGGCCTGCCGCCCCGCCCTGCTCATCGCCGACGAGCCCACCACCGCCCTCGACGTGACCGTGCAGGCCCGCATGCTGCGCCTGATTGACGACCTACGCCGCGAGCACAACACCGCCGTGCTCTTCATCACCCACGATTTGGGCGTGGTGGCCGAAATCGCCGACCGCATCCTGGTAATGTACCGGGGCCGCGTCGTGGAACAGGGCCCCGTGCTGGAAATTTTCAAAAATCCGCGTCATCCCTACACAAAAGGCCTTTTGGCCTGCCGTCCGCGCCTCTCGGTGGGCCAAAAACGCCTGCCGGTGGTGGCCGATTTCATGCGGGAGGGCGAGGCGGGCGAATTGCTGGAGCAGCCCGCGCCGGTGGTACCATTGCCGAGTGAGGTAGTTACGGAATCGTCGCCCGAAATGGCCGCTGTACAGTTAGCCAATAATTCTGACACTTCCAAAACGTTCCCCGTGGAACATCCCGTTTCACGCGTTCCACAGGGTGCGGCACCCTTGCTAGAGGTCGAAAACCTCCAGGTCTACTTCCCCCAGCGCACCGGCCTCTTCCAGCCCAAGAAGTACGTTCATGCCGTCGACAACGTCAGCTTCACGCTTTATCCCGGCGAAACTATCGGCCTCGTGGGCGAATCGGGCTGCGGCAAAACCACGCTAGGCCGCGCCCTGCTGCGCCTGACGGAACCAACGGCCGGCCGCATCCTGTTCGAAGGAACCGACCTGGCCCGGCTGCCCGCTGAGGAGTTGCGCTGCCGTCGGCGCGATTTGCAACTGGTATTCCAGGACCCCTACGCCGCCCTCAACCCCATGCTGACGGTGGGCGAGGCCATCTGGGAGCCGATGCGGGTGCATAAGGTGGGCGGCAGCCGGAAAGAGCAAAAGGCCCGCGTGCTGGAGCTGCTGCGCACCGTGGGGCTGCGCGACGAGCACTTCGAGCGCTACCCGCACGAGTTCAGCGGCGGGCAGCGGCAGCGCATCTGCATTGCCCGGGCGCTGGCCTTGCAGCCCAAATTGATTGTCTGCGACGAGTCCGTTTCGGCCCTCGACGTGTCGGTGCAGGCGCAGGTGCTGAACCTGCTCAACGAACTCAAACGCGAGTTCGGCATCACCTATTTGTTCATCACTCACGACCTCTCCGTGGCCCGGTTTATGAGCGACCGGCTGCTGGTGATGCACCAGGGGCGCATCGTGGAGAGTGGCCCGGCGGCGGAGATTTATGCCAACCCGCAGCACGAATACACCCGCGGGCTGCTGGCCGCGATTCCCAAGGACAGCCTGGCCGACATTGAGGCGGCCGTGGCGGGGCGGGCAGTAGCGCGGACTTTGTAGTCCGCGAGTCCGCCAATACAATTCACTTAAACCCACGCCGGCCAACCAGCGCGCACTCGCGGACTACAACCGAAGGTCAGCGAAGCTAAAGTCCGCGCTACATAACTTCCCGGCCCGGCCCGCGTTCTAGCAACGCCGCCGGTGCGTCGGCCAACCAATTTTCCGCCCGCCGCCTGCGACAATTCACTTACCGGCGGCACCAAGCATTTACATGAGTACCCCTAATACCCCCAAGCCTGCCCGCGCCTCGCGCGAACGGCCCGAACCCGCCACCATCTCGCAAGACCAGGTGCTGCGCACGTTCATCGACAATCCGACCAAAGTGCTGGCGTATCGCCAGCTTTCGCGCCGCCTCGGTGTCACTACCAAGCAGCAGCGCGAGGAAATCTTCGCGCACCTGAAGAGTCTGCGCAAAACGGGCGTTATAACCCTGCTGCAAAACGACGAATACCGCCTGACTGACCCAGCCTCGGCCAGCGCCATCGCGGCGGCCGTGAGCGGCGAAAAAACGGGCAAAAATGGCCCGAAACCGGGCAAGGCCGCCCGCCCCGTAGAGGCCGAGTTTGGCCAGGACCCGGTGGTGCATCGGCGCCGCTCGGCGGGCTTCGACCATGCCGACGATAGTGGCCGGATGGACCGCCGCAACGACGCCAATACCATTATCGGTACCGTCGATTTGGCCTCGCCCAAGTTTGCCTTCGTAGTGCCCGAGGGCGGGGGCGACGACATCCGCGTCTTCACCGACCAGCTCAGGTTTGCCCTGCAGGGCGACGTGGTGCGGGTGCGCCTGCGCGGCTCCCGCGACGGCCGCCCGGTGGGCGATGTGGTGGAAGTGCTCAAGCGCGAGCGGCCCGAAATCGTGGGTCAGCTCCAGGTGCAGGGCACGCTCGGCTTTGTGAAGTCCGACAACCGCAAGGTGTATTTCGAAGCCTTCATCCCGCCCCAGAACTTGAACGGCGCCCGGCACGGCGACAAGGTGCAGGTGCGCCTGACCGAGTTCCCGAGCGACAACCACCGCCAGCCGGTGGGCGAGGTGCTGCGCAGCTTCGGCCCGGCCGGCGGCAACGAGGCCGAGATAAACGCCATCATGGCCGAGTTCGGCCTGCCCTTCGAATTTCCGGCCGGGGTGGAGGACGACGCCGAAGCTATTTCCGACGTCATCACGCCGGAGGAAATCGGCCGCCGCCGCGACTTCCGGCCCATCACCACCTTCACCATCGACCCCGACAACGCGAAGGATTTTGACGATGCCCTGAGCATCCAGCAGCTCGAAAACGGGCACTGGGAAATCGGCGTGCATATCGCCGACGTGACCCACTACGTGCGCCTCGGCACCGACCTGGAGAAGGAGGGCAAGCACCGCGCCACTTCGGTCTACCTCGTGGACCGCGTCATCCCGATGCTGCCCGAACGGCTGTCGAACGGCCTCTGCTCGCTGCGCCCACACGAGGACAAGCTGACCTTTTCGGCCGTGTTCGAAATCGATGAGAACGGCAAGCTGCACGACGAGTGGTTCGGCAAAACAATCATTCACTCCGACCGCCGCTTCACTTACGAGGAGGCCCAGGAGCGCATCGAAGGCCTCGATAGCGACTTCACCCGCGAGGTAAATGTGCTGAATGACCTCGCCAAGAAAATCCACGCCGCCCGCTTCCGGGCCGGGGCCATCAGCTTCGAAACCCAGGAAGTGAAGTTCCGCCTCGACGAGAACGGCAAGCCGCTTGGGGTGTACGTGAAGGAGCGCAAGGACGCGCACAAGCTCATCGAGGAGTTCATGCTGCTGGCCAATCGCAAGGTGGCCGAGTTCGTCTTCAACAAGAAAAAGACCAAGCCGCGCCTCACGATGGTGTACCGCACCCACGACGCGCCCGAGCCCGAACGCCTCGAAAACTTCGCCCTCTTTGCCCAGAAGTTTGGCTACACCCTCGACCTGAACAACCCGAAAAAGCTGAGCAAGGAGCTCAACCAGCTTAGCGAAGCCGTGGTGGGTAAGCCCGAGCAGAACGTCATCCAGGGCCTGGCCATTCGCACCATGGCCAAGGCTATCTACACCACCGAGCCGCTGGGCCACTTCGGGCTGGCCTTCGCGCACTACTCGCACTTCACTTCGCCCATCCGCCGCTACCCCGACATGATGGCCCACCGCCTGCTGGAGCACTACCTCCACAACGGCAAAAGCGTGGACGTGGAGCCCGTGGAGGAAGAGTGCAAGCACTCCTCGAACCGCGAGAAGCTGGCCGCAAATGCCGAGCGTGCGAGCATCAAATACAAGCAGGTCGAGTTCATGCAGGACGAGGTCGGCAACGTGTTCAAGGGCGTGGTGTCGGGCTTCAATGAGCGCGGCATGTACATCGAAATCGAGGAAAACAAGTGCGAGGGCATGGTCCGCCTGAGCGACATTCCCGGCGACACCTTCGAACTCGATAAGGACAACTACCGCATCGTGGGCCGCGGCTCGAAGCGCATCATCCAGTTCGGCGACGAGCTGCAGGTGGTGGTGAAGTCGGCCAACCTGCTCGACCGGACCATCGATTTTGACCTCGTCGATAACCGCCCCGAATCCGAAAAGCGCCGCG
>Ga0247804_10000045_pt1 | contig 77165 bp, 59 predicted proteins | sample UWRJL029104C1_FD_181142 | JGI IMG/M metagenome (GOLD analysis project Ga0247804, IMG submission 181142) | Plant litter microbial communities from Arlington Agricultural Research Station in Wisconsin, United States - UWRJ-L029-104C-1 | ecosystem: Environmental > Terrestrial > Plant litter >... | reverse complement strand
TAAAAGTCCACTATAAAAAGAAGACCAACCACTTTCAGTAATTTCATTTGGAGTAAATCCTTTTTTAATGTTATTCTCTGTATCAAATAATTCATAAAACTGATAAAATTCCATCATTGATAGAAATTCATCAATATTTTTATTCCGATCTTTTTTAGGAATGGATTTATCTTTTTTTAGTTCTTTAAATAACTTTGATTTTTTATCTTTTAATCCTAGAAAGTTTACTTTATCAATTTTTTGTTTATGTAAGATTTTTAGTTTTGAAGTAATATTAATTACTTCATCGAAATTGAATTTTTTATTTATTGTTAACCAATTTTCATCATATTTGTATTTTTTTTGTAAGTATTCAAGGTATTGAAAATCATATATTCCATCTCCTGCATAAAATATTGGTTCTATAAAAGAATCTTCTCCACCAAAGAATTCTCTTTTATCAGATTTATAATCAGATGTTTGATTATCAATAAAATTTTTAAATTTCTCTATTATTGGTTTATTAGTAGAGCTATGTAGTTCCTCCATCAAGAAATAAGTCTTTTTCTTTAATTCGAGAAGGTCGAATGGTTGGTCAGGTTTTTCTAATGAGATAGGATTTTGAATTAATAATCCTAAAAGTAGGGACACTTCATTTTTACTTAATCTAACCCAATAATTTATCTCATGCATTTCTTCTACATTGAAATGAAAATCATCCATTATAATTAGACAAAGTGCATAAATGTATCCTTTAGAATTTACCAATTCTTTTAGTTCAACGAAAATATCTTCTGAATCACGAATTTCCATTTATATAGCATTGTTTGTAGTAATTATTGTTACATTAACTTAGTTTTATCAGATAAAGATGACTAAGATCTAGTATTTATCATAACAACTTTCTCAACTCATCCAACTTCATCAAAGCTTCAACAGGTGTTAAGGTATTGATATTTACTTTCTCCAACACTTCTTTTAATTTCAATAATCTTGGATCGTCCATGGCGAACATATTCAGTTGAAAATCATCAGATTTTGATGGTAAGTTTTTTAAAGAAGAAGATATATCTGTCGCTAAGTTTCTTTGCGATTCTAATTCCTGCAAAATCTCGTTTGCACGATTGATCAATTCATTCGGCATTCCAGCCATTTTCGCTACATGTATACCAAAACTATGCTGCGAACCACCTTCAATTAATTTACGTAAAAACACCACTTTAGTAGCTGTTTCTTTCACTGCAACATTAAAGTTTTTAATACGTGGAAATTTTTCTGCTAATTCATTCAGCTCATGGTAATGCGTGGCAAACATGGTTTTTGGTTTCGCCATTTTGTTGTTGTGTAAAAATTCCACCAAACTCCATGCAATAGAAATGCCATCATAAGTAGAAGTTCCACGACCAATTTCATCTAACAACACCAAGCTTCTTTCAGAAATATTATTAACGATGCTTGCTGTTTCTATCATTTCTACCATGAAAGTAGATTCGCCTAAACTCAAATTATCGCTTGCACCAACACGTGTAAATATTTTATCAACGATGCCAATATGTGCTTCCTGCGCAGGCACAAAACTTCCTATTTGTGCCATTAAAACTATTAATGCAGTTTGCCTCAAAATGGCAGATTTACCTGACATATTCGGTCCTGTAATAATGATAATCTGCTGTTCTTCAGGATGCAAATAAACATCGTTTGGAATGTATTGTTCACCCAATGGCAACTGATGTTCAATTACAGGATGACGACCTTCAGTAATTTTTAAAGAAGTATCATCTGCTAAAACCGGACGACGATAATTATTTTTTAGAGCAATCGTTACGAAAGATTGCAAACAATCTAATCGTGCAATTAAATTGGCATTGAGTTGAATCGGCTGAATGTAATCTAAAATTTCATTCACCAATTCTTCAAATAATTTTATTTCAAGTGACAATATTTTTTCATCAGCACCTAAAATTTTCTCTTCGTATTCTTTTAGTTCAGGTGTGATGTAACGTTCTGCGCCGGTTAGTGTTTGCTTACGAATCCAGTCGTTTGGAACTTTATCTTTATGCAAATTTCTTACTTCTAAAAAGTAACCAAATACATTATTAAAACCAATTTTTAAAGAAGGAATTTGCGTGCGTTCACTTTCACGATTTTGTATTTCTAATAAGTAATTTTTTCCTGAAGAAGATAGATTTCTCAATTCATCTAAATCTGCGGAAACACCAGGTTTTATGGCATTTCCTTTCTGCACTTGCACAGGTGCGTCTTCATTCAAAGTAAGGTCAATTTTTTCTTTTATTAATTGACATAACTGCAATTGTTCACCTATCTTTTTTAATCCATTATTATTCGACTGAACGCATAATTCTTTGATTGGCTGAATGGCAATTAATGCACGTTTTAATTGCGCTACTTCACGTGGATTTATTTTACCTAATGGCACTTTTGAGATCAATCTTTCTAAATCGCCGATTTGTTTTATCTGGTGAATAATAGTTTGAAGTGTTTCCTGATCTTTGATCATAAATTCAACAGCATCTAAGCGTTCATTTATCTGCTGAATTTCTTTCAATGGCAATACAATCCAGCGTTTCATCAAACGGCTGCCCATTGGCGAAATCGTTTTATCTAAGATTTGAATTAAAGGCACACCTTTTTCGTGCATGCTGTTTATCAGCTCTAAATTCCTTGCAGTAAATCTATCTATCCAAACAAATTTATCATGTTCAATTCTCGAAATCGTAGCAATATGTTGCAGCTTATTATGTTCTGTATCTGCCAAGTATTGCAGGCATGCACCAGCCGCCTGAATGCCAAAGATCAATTCATCAACACCAAATCCTTTTAATGTCTGAACCTGGAAATGCGTGTGTAATTTTTCTTTCAAGAAATCTTCTTGGTAAACCCAATCTTCCAAAGCAAACGTGTAATATTTATTGCCATACAAACCCACAAATCTTTTTTGCTGATGTTTAGGGAAAATGATCTCCGAAGGAGCGAAGCTTTGAATTAATTTATCTATGTAAGATTCATCGCCTTCAGCAACTAAAAATTCGCCTGTAGAAATGTCTATAAACGCGATTCCAATTTGTTTATCTACAAAATAAATAGAAGCTAAAAAGTTGTTTGATTTATGATCTAAGATTTTATCATTGATGGCAACACCTGGTGTGATTAGTTCCGTAACGCCACGTTTTACAATGGTTTTCGTCAGTTTTGGATCTTCGAGTTGTTCGCAGATTGCCACACGATAACCGGCTTTTACCAGTTTTGGTAAATAGGTTTCTACAGAATGATAAGGAAAACCTGCAAGTTCTAATTCCGTCTGACTACCATTCGCACGCTTTGTTAAAACAATGCCCAAAATCTGCGAAGCTTTAATGGCATCAGCACCAAATGTTTCATAAAAATCACCTACACGAAACAACAAAATAGCATCAGGATATTTTTGTTTGATCTTGTTATACTGACCCATTAAAGGTGTTTCCCTTACTTCTTTCTCTTTTGCCATTTAGTTATTACTTGTTAGTATCACAGAGTTACACGGAGTTTTCACAGAGCACACAGAATTTTTGATTTATCTCTCTGTGTTAACTTTGTGCTACTCTGTGATATAATTTTTCTACCATTGATAACAGAGTTTTTAATAAAATATTTTTCTCTGCTTTCTCTGTGTTATCTTTGCGCAACTCTGTGATATGAACACCAAAAATACAACTTATGCGAAAACTAAAGATGAACGAGCTCAATAGATTATCCACAGATGAATTTAAAGATGCCGACAAAACGCCGATTATTGTTGTCTTGGATAATGTCAGAAGCGCTGCCAATATTGGTTCGGTTTTCAGAACCTGCGATGCGTTTTTGATCGAAGCTATTTATTTAGTTGGTATTTGTGCCACACCACCAAATCGTGATATTCAGAAATCTGCTTTAGGTGCAACAGATACGGTGACCTGGAAATATTTTGAGAATATTAAAGATTGCATTGCTGAAATTCGACAATCGCCTTGTGAAATTATGACAATTGAACAGTCTGATAAGTCGGTGATGTTAGATGAATTTCAACCGGAAAATGATAAAAAGTATGCGCTTATTTTTGGAAATGAAGTTGAAGGCGTTTCGGATTTTGCAATCCAATTTTGTGATACTTGCATAGAAATTCCACAATTTGGCATGAAACATTCACTGAATATTTCTGTAAGTGCAGGAATTGTGCTTTGGGATTTTGTGAGTAAGATGAACTATAAGTCAAAAGTTATTGGTTGATTTTTTAGAATATAATTTTCGTCAAGGACTGAAGCATTAATAAATTTTGTCATTGAGGTATTTATTTGTCCATAGCCTTCGTGAATATGACCACAAACATGAACTTTAGGTTTGATTTTTCTAACAGTAGCTAATAAATCTTTGCACCCAACATTTTTACCGTCTTTAGTTCTATCAAGTTTACAAAATACAGGTCCGTGTGTAATTAGTAAGTCTATGTCAGATGGAATTAAATGCCAATGTCTTGCAATTGGATCACCACGATGTCTATTAAAAGCCCAATTAAAAAACCAAGGAGTAATAGGAGAACCCCATATTTTAATATTTTCAATTGTTATTCCATTGTCTCTTAAATAAGTAACATTCTTAGGAATTACTTTTTCAATTTCTTCTTGAGTTGTGCGTTCAAAAAAGAAATCATGATTTCCAGCAATAAAAATTTTGTATTTAAAATCAAGTTTTGAAAACCAGCTTAGAAAATCCAAAATCTCATTTTCTTCTCCATGTCTGCTAATGTCACCAGCATGAACAATTGCGTCGCCTTTTGGAAAAGTCAAATTGTGATGTTGTCCATGTGAATCTGCAATGACTACGAATTTCATAAATTTTAATATAATTACAACTAACTAAATAATTACGATTTTACAGATGCAGCAACTCTTCCTGTTCCAGCTTCACGAAGTTCACACCAACATTATATTCTTTATCAAAGAGTTTTAGCAATTGTCGATAAGCGAAAACATTGCCGATCCAATCTATATTATTCACATCAACGATCACATATTTATTTTCAGGATTCTGCTTGAAGAACTCGAAATACATACGTTCTAACCTGTTCAGATAAATGCGCGACATATTTTGTTCATAATCTCGTCCACGCTTGCGAATGTTGCGCATCAGCTGGTCTGTATCTGCATGTAAGTAGAAAATAATTTCAGGCTTTGGTAGTTTTTTATAGATCTGATCGAAGAAGTGTTTATATAGTTTATATTCTTGTTTTGTTAAATTTACTTTAGCAAATAATAAACACTTTTTGAGCATGTAATCTGTAACGGTAAAGCTCGAAAAGATATTCGGTTCGCTAAATATGCGTGTCAATTGCTGGTAACGTTCAATCAAAAAAGACATTTCTAATTGTAATGCATACTTAGAATTATTTTCGTAAAACTTTGGTAAATATGGATTGTCTTCAAACGCTTCCAAAATCAATTGTCCATGATATTCTTCAGCTAATAGTGAAGCCAGCGTGGTTTTGCCTGCGCCAATATTGCCTTCTATGCTGATGAATTTATAGATCATATTATTTTTTTTGCCTCATCCGATTTCACTGTGGTGAAACCACCTTCTCCATTTGGAGAACGAAGTCGAGCATAGCTCGACAGGTTAAGGCTTATTTTTTTCAAAAATACTCACTTTCAACGTATCATTACTCACTTTCAATAATTCTTCTATCGACTTATGCAAAACAGGATGTGTATAACTTTTGTTTAGCTCAAAAAGTGGCTGCAAAGTAAAATTTCTTAAATGCAATCTTGGATGTGGAATAGAAAGATTTTTTGCTTCCAAAACAATATCATCATAAAACAAAATATCAATATCTATAGTACGTGCAGCATTATTATGCTTGTTTACTCTTCCTAATTTTTTTTCTATTTTCTGCAGTATTTTAATTAATTGAAAAGGCGTTTTATTCGTTTTTATAGATAATGCCTGATTCAGATATTTTGGCTGATTAGATTTTCCCCAAGGTTCTGTAACATAAACTTTGGAAGATTGCTCAATTTCACCTGCATTTTCACGGATGAAATATTTCGCTAATAATAAATATTTCAATCTATCGCCTTTATTGGAGCCTAATAACAAAGAAACAGTGTGCAACGGTAATATTTTTTCAATAATAACAACTAATTTTGAACTTTCTAAATGAAAAGTACATTTTAGATAAATAATATCAAGATTTAAAAAATAAATAATTTTTATGAAGAGCTTTTTGAAAACATTTTTAGCCTGTTTATTTGCTTTAGGAACAGCATTTTTCCTGATTTTTGTAGTATTTATTGGTGGTTTGATAAGCAGTGGCAGCAAAACACCAAAAGCAGAAGCTAATTCTGTTTTAAATTTAACGCTGAAAGGTGAAATTACAGACAGAGCTTACAATAATCCGTTCAGAAATTTAAGTCCTACATCTGCATTAATGGGTTCTATTTCCGATGAATCAACGATCGGTTTATTTGAATTAAAAGAGGTATTGAAATTTGCAAAAACAGATGATCATATCAAAGGTATTTATTTAAATATTGATAAGCTGCAATGCCATCCATCAACCGTATTCGATTTAAGAAAGGCATTCGAAGATTTCAAAACATCTAAAAAATTTATTTATGCTTATTCAAATTCAACACCTGAATTTAATTTATTGCTTAATACAGCAGCAGATAAATTTTATATCAATCCTTTAGGCGATTGTGAATTTGATGGTTTCGCTATGCAAATGGATTATTACAAAGGTTTGATGGATAAATTAGGTGTTGAGTATAAAGTGTTTTACGTAGGCGAATATAAAAGTGCTACAGAAGGTTTCAGACGCACAGATATGAGTGCTGAAGATAGATTACAACGTGGTGAATTACTAAATGATATTTCAAACGATTATTTGTCAGGTATTCAAAATTCAACTAAAATTTCTGTTGATTCATTAAAAAATATGCAGAATAATTTAACCGTAATGACCGGCGAAGAAGCAGTGAAATATGGCTTAGCCAACGGTTTAAAGTATGAAGACGAAGTAAAAGACGAAATTAAAACAAAGCTTGGCTACAAAAAAAGCGATGATTTAAAAATGATCTCTTACGACAAATATAAAGACATTGTGAAAGAGAAAGCATCATCATCTAAATCAAATAAAATAGCTGTAATTTATGCAGAAGGTGAAATTAATGACAGCAAAGAAGATGAAGGTGTTGTTGGTGGCGAAGCATTTGTGAAGCTGATTCAAAAAGTGGCAAAAGACAATGATATAAAAGGAGTGGTGTTGCGCGTAAATTCGCCTGGTGGCAGTGCATTTGCATCTGAGCAGATCTATCACGAATTGAAAAAGTTAAAAGCTAAAAAACCTTTGGTGGTTTCCATGGGTGACTATGCTGCGTCTGGCGGTTATTATATTTCTGCAAATGCTGATAAAATTATTGCGCAACCAAATACGATCACAGGTTCTATCGGAATTTTCGGCTTAATTCCAAACATCAGAAAAGCATTGAATGATAAAGTAGGTGTTACATTTGATGAAGTAAAAACAGCAGAACATGCTAATTTCTTTAACCTGACAAATGATTGGGACGACTTGGAAACAAGAAAAGTGCAGCAGCATGTTGAAACAGGTTACAATATCTTTTTAGACAGAGTGGCAAAAGGCAGAAAAATGGATACAGCAGCTGTAAATAAAGTTGCTCGTGGAAGAGTTTGGACAGGACAAGATGCTTTAAAAATTGGATTAGTGGACGAGCTTGGTGGTTTGGAATTAGCGCTTACACGTGTAAAAGAAATTGCAAAAATTAAAGACGCTGATGTGGTAACTTATCCAAAAGATAAAACTTTAATGGAAAGTGTTTTAGGTGGATTTATGAGTGGTGAAAAAGATGAGCAAGCTGCATTGCTAAAAAATATTACACCTGCTTTATTATACATGAAGCAAATGGAACGCATACAATCATTAGGTGTGTATCAATATAAAATGCCTTATAACATGCAAATCAAGTAGATTTTCACCGATTTATACATGTAAAAAATCCGTAGCATTATGCTACGGATTTTTAATTAAACACATTCAGAATTTATTTTCAGAATTGATATTGCGTGATTAATGTTAAACATTACTTACGTCTGTAACACCACCATTTCCTAAGTATTTTTCCAGTTCTTCCTGTATACGCTCACAACTTACCAGTATCGATTTTTTATTGATGATAATATTGATGTCAGGTGTTGCGATAACATAACTGCCTTCAATATCTTTTCCGGGAACCGGTATTTCAAAACTTCCGGCTTTAGTATCGCCTTCAAATTTGCCGCCTGCACCAAGTATTCCATTTCTTGCTTTAGAGATCAATTCTTCTTCTGAACCGTTGTAATTGATTGAAAATTCACATGCTGCCATAACTGTTATTTTTATTGCTTACTCTTTATCGTTTTTCAGCTTTCTACGTTTTATAATAAGTACAAAAACGGAATTTTGTTTAAGCCTTCACGAATTTTAACACCTAATTTTGACCGAAAATGATCCATTTTGACCGTTTAATCAAAAAAACGACCGTTTACTCATTGGTTTTGGTTAATAAAAATACGTGTTGTACTTTTCGACAGGGTTTTTATGTTTCTTGGGTCGCGAAAGCGACCTTTTTTATTTTAAAGAAATGAAATAATGCAAATGCTTTTACAATCGTAAGAAAATAAGACTACGTGCTTAGTGAATTATGGATTGAAATAATAAAATATTTCAATAACTGCGTATATGCAGGAATTTGGAATGTTGGATATTAAGTATGAACCTAAACTAACTTGCTCAAACTTTCTTCAAGTGATTTTAATTTGGATTGACCATCAGCCATTTTTTTGCGTTCATTCTCAATAATTTCCGGTTTGGCATTGGCTACAAATTTCTCATTGCTCAGCTTTTTCTCTACAGATGCAATAAAACCTTTGTAATAAGCAATTTCTTCTGTGATCTTTTTCTTTTCGCTGTCTGTATCAATCTCAATTCCTGTTTCAATAAAAAGCTTGTCTGTTTGTATAAGCTGCGCAACTGTTTTCGGAACTTCAGTATCTGTAAAATTAATAGGATTGATGTTTGCGATTTTTTCTATTAATGTGCCAAATTTTTGATACAGGCTTTTGTTTTTTGCCTGAATATAAACCGACAGCTTTATCTTTGGTGATAAGCCATTTTTATTTCTTACATCACGAATGGCTGAAATTACTTCTTTTAATTTTTCACCTTCATTAATGATATTTATATCATAAGTTCCAACTTTTGGATAGGCTGCAATTATAATATCAGCACTGCTTTCAACGTCGAAGAGGTCTGTGTTTTCGTGTAAATAATGATAAATTTCTTCTGAAATAAATGGCATGAACGGATGTAATAATTTCATCAGTTCTTCAAAATATGCAACTGTTTTCTGATAAGAAACTACATCTATTTTTTCGCCGAATGGTGGTTTTACAAACTCCAGATACCAGGAACAAAAGTCGTCCCAAATAAATTTATATAAGTCGATCAATGCTTCAGACAAACGATAGGATGCGTATGATTTTTCTAAGTTCTCTTTTAGCAGTTCCAACTTATTTTCAAACCATGTGAAAACAGGTTCTTGCAGATACGTACTACTGTGCGTATCAACGTCAGAATTTATTTCCCAACCTTTCACAAGTCTCAATGCGTTCCAGATTTTATTGGTAAAGTTTCTGCCTTGCTCACAGAGCTTTTCATCAAAAGGTAAATCATTTCCTGCAGGCGAGCAAAACAACATACCTGTACGTACACCATCTGCTGAATATTTTTCAATCAGATCTAATGGATCAGGTGAATTACCTAAGGATTTTGACATCTTGCGTCCTTGTTTATCACGCACAATTCCTGTAAGATAAACATTGGTGAATGGTTTTTCATTGCGATATTCATAACCGGCAATAATCATACGAGCTACCCAGAAGAAAAGGATTTCAGGTGCTGTTACCAGGTCATTAGTTGGATAATAGTAATTAATATCTTCGCCATCAGGATTTTTAAAACCATCAAAAACAGCTATCGGCCACAACCAGGAAGAGAACCAAGTATCTAATACATCTTCATCTTGCTTCATACTAAAATCTGTTGTATGAATATTTAGCGTTCTGAAGATCTCTGCAGCTTTTTCTTCTGTTTTGGCAACTACATAATTTCCTTTATCATCGTACCATGCAGGTATGCGATGACCCCACCACAATTGTCGGGAAATGCACCAATCGTGTACATTTTCCATCCAATGCCTGTAAGTATTTTTAAATTTTTCAGGAATCAATTTGATATTTTCATTCATCACATTTTCCAAAGCAGGTTTTGAAATGGTATCCATTTTCAAAAACCATTGCATAGATAATTTAGGTTCGATAACGGCATCTGTTCTTTCAGAATATCCAACTTTGTTTTTGATATCTTCTACTTTAACCAATTGCCCTTTTTCTTCTAAGTCGACAGCAATTTTTTTGCGAACAGCAAATCTATCTTCACCAACATACAATTGTGCTTTTTCGCTTAAAGTACCATTATCATTGAGTGTGTCAATTACTTCTAAGTTGTGTTTTATGCCTAAATTATAATCGTTGATATCATGTGCAGGCGTTACTTTTAATGCGCCTGTTCCAAATTCAATATCGATATAATCATCAAAAATAATTGGAATTACACGGTTGATTAATGGAACAACTGCAAATTTTCCTTTTAAATTTTTATAACGTTCATCATCAGGATGCACGCAGATAGCCGTGTCACCTAAAATTGTTTCAGGTCGAGTTGTGGCAATTGTAATATATTCAATGGTTGATGGTCGATGGTCGATAGATTCTTTACTATATACTATCGACTGTGGATTATCTACTATTTCATATCGAACATAATACAACTTAGAATTTACTTCCTTATGAATAACTTCTTCATCAGAAACAGCAGTTAAACCTTTAGGATCCCAATTTACCATACGAACACCACGATAAATGTAACCCTTGTTGTATAGGTCTATAAATACATCAATTACTGCTTCGCTAAGATCTTCTTCCATGGTAAATCGTGTTCTGTCCCAATCGCACGATGCACCTATTTTTTCTAATTGTTTTAAGATGATACCACCATATTTTTCTTTCCATTGCCAGGCATGTTCTAAGAATTTTTCACGTGAAATATCTTTTTTAGAAATGCCTTGCTCTTTTAAAAGATTTACAACTTTGGCTTCTGTCGCAATGGAAGCGTGGTCGGTTCCGGGCACCCAACATGCATTCTTGCCTTGCATTCTTGCCTTGCGAATCAATACATCCTGAATAGTATTATTAAGCATGTGACCCATGTGCAATACGCCTGTAACGTTTGGTGGTGGAATAACGATGGTATATGGTTCGCGTTCATCAGGAACAGATTTAAAATACTGTTTTTCTAACCAATGCTTATACCATTTGGTTTCAATTTGTGTATGATCTAAAATTTTTGGAAGTTCTTGCATCTTACTTTATTATAAATACGCTGAAATAATTCCGAAATTTCGGAATATCATGATAATTCACAAAAATACAAAATTGTCAATTGCTAATTGTTAATTATACATTGTTAATTGCACTACGTTCATTGTTAATTAATAGAAATAGGCTCAACGGTATATCCTTGTTTTTTAAGCAATTCAATCAATCCGTTTGCACCAACAAGATGACCTGCACCTACAGCTATAAAGCAAGATTTGTTTTTTATAGCGGATTGTATTTTCGGTATCCAATTAGAATTGCGTTTGTCTAATAGTTTAGTGTTTAATGCCTGATCTTCCTCTTCTTCGAAAGATTTGCTTAAAGCCGTTAAGTTTTGCGCTTTATAATAAACAACAAGCTGTCCTAATTTTTCGGTTTCTGAAGTGTAATTTTTTATGGTTTTAACCATGCTTTTTAACTGATCTTCTAAAGGAATTTCTTCCAAGAATTTAAGTTGCTCATCATAAGTTTCCAAACCTGAAATAGGTATGTTCCTTTCCTCAGCCAGCTTCTTAAAATTCTCTTCGTAAGATTCTTTGTCTTGTCCTAAATAGTTAAAAAAAATAAGCTGTTCAATAAAAAATGGCTTTAGTTTGCCGTAAGCATTTTCAAAAGTACTTTTTTTAATTCCTATAGAATCTTCCATAAATGATTGAAGAATTGTATAGTCAGAATCACTCATGTAATCCTTAATAAATTTTCCTTCAGGTAAGATACTTAGTTGAGCCAATGCGCCAATATCCATTTTCTTCAGATCTATTTCCATAATAACTTCATTGCTGTTTTGCAATTTGCGTTTTACATTCTTACCCAAAAAATAATCATCATGAGAAATGATATGGATAGTTCCATATAAATAAGATGGCTGTGCAATTCCATTACCGGAAATTTGCCAAAGCAATGAATTGTTTGTAGCAATAGGCTTGTCTGGATTTACCGTATTTTCGTTATTGGTTGTAACAACTTTTTGTGTTGCTTTACAGCCTGCAAAAAATAAGATGATGCTTGCCAAAAAGATATTCTTCTTCATAAGATAAAAGTATAAAAAGCTGCTCATAGAGCAGCTTTTTAATGTGTTGTTATTTGTTATTTTATTGTGTTTTATTGAGGTTGAACCCAAGGCGTGGTTCTTGGACTTACATAACTTTGTTTGTATACATCCATATTTTTATTTTTTGATGGCATCCAAAAATCCTGCGCAAAGAAACTAATTTGCGGTTCGAATTGTGGTACTGCTATATAACCTTTAAATGGAAATATCAATTCGTATTTAGATGTTAAAACAACCATTGTTGGATAAGAAAGCTGGTTTTGCATAAAGTAAGCTGCCAATTCATGATAGCCGCTTCTGCCACCAGGAATGAATTTCCATGTCTTATTTAAAAACTGGATAGAATCTTTTCGTTCAGCATCAAATTTTACACAGTAAAAATCTTTTGCCATGATCTCTGCCACAACAGAATCTTCAAAAGTATTTTTGTCCATCACTTTACACCAGCCACACCAAGATGTATAAAAATCAATAAAGATCTTTTTAGGATTTTTTTCGTTTAGTTTTACCATTTCGTCCCAACTTAGCCATGTAATTTTCTTTTCAGAAGCAGTTCCAGCTTTTACTGAAGTTTCCGTTGTTTTTTTCTCTGTTTCTGTTGACTTTGTTTTGGGTCCACCTGCAAAAGCAGAAAATGCCAGTATTACAAATAATACTGACAAGCTCATTTTTTTTATTGTATTCATTTTTATCAAAAAAATTTAAGTTTATTTATTGTTTGTGATTATTGACCTGATTGAAATTGTTGAAAATCCATTGTTTTGTAAACACCACTTTGAAAGTATTTTAAAATAGTCGTCAATGTTTCAACATCTTTATAACCGGCAAATGATTGCAGCTTAGTTCCGTTCGCATCTAAAACTACTAAAGTAGGATATCCTAAACGACCGCCAACACTTCCTAAATCTATAGCTAACTGATTTGCACCACGTGCGCCTGTTTTAGCAAAGCTGTAAGACTTTCCATTAAATGAAACAACATCAGCAGTTTCAGCATTAAATTTCACCGTAGTAAAATTCGCATTTAATAAGGATTGAACATTAGCATCGGTAAATGTATTTTCATCCATTTTCTTGCACCAGCCACACCAGTCAGTATATAAATCAATTAAGATAAATTTTTTATTGGAAGATTTTGCATCACTAATGGCATTATCAACCGTTGTCCATTTTATATCGGTATTTGCAGTTGGTGCAAGGCTTGTTTTTGCACTTGCCGTGCTAAGCAAACTCAATGAAAACATCATTACCAGTATCGAAAGAAAGTTTAACTTTTTCATTTCTATTTTGTTATTTTACTTATTGATACAAATTTAGTACCAATTTACATACTTTGTAAATTTAATTAATAATAAGTGGAAAGAAAAATAATTGTTTCGGTTTCAGGCGCGAGTGGTGCTATTTATGCTAAAGTATTGTTTGATAAGCTATTACAAATTAAAGATCAATGGAGCAAAGTTGGTGTGGTGCTTTCTGACAATGCTAAAGAGGTATGGAAGTACGAACTGGATAACGAACATTTTAATAATTATCCTTTTGATTTCTATGAAAAGAATGACTTTTTTGCACCTTTTGCATCAGGCAGTGCAAAGTATGACACTATGATTATTTGTCCTTGTTCTATGGGTACGATTGGCAGAATTGCTACCGGAATTTCAAATGATCTGACGACTCGTGCCGCAGATGTAATTTTAAAAGAACGAAGAAGATTGATATTAGTGGCACGCGACACACCTTATAGCTTAATTCATATTAATAATATGAAAATCGTAACAGAAGCAGGCGGAATTATTTGTGCGGCATCGCCAAGCTTTTACAGTAAACCACAAACCTTTGAACAATTAGCGGCTACTGTAGTTGATAGAGTAATTGATCTTTGTGGCTTTGAAAATAAGAGTTACAGATGGAATGATCCAGAAAACTAACTACTATGAAACGCCTTCATTTATTTGAGTTTGAAGACCAGGAATGGTTTCCCGAAACTATCAGGAATTATATGACAGATTATCTGCGGATAGTTTCCGATACGTTTAATTTTTACGAAAGTGTTATACCTGTTATCCAAAAAGGCGTTGAAAAAAGTGGAACTAACCAGATTATTGACATGGCTTCCGGCGGCGGCGGTGGTTGGTTATCCATTTCGAAAAAAATATTATACGTAATTCCTGGTGTTAGTATTAAACTGACAGATTTTTATCCGAATATTGAAGCGTTTAAAAAGATCCAAAAAGAATATCCGCATTTATTTGATTATGCTGAAACATCAGTAGATGCCAGAAATGTTCCAAAAGAATTAAAAGGTCTTAGAACGCAATTTTTATCTTTTCATCATTTTAAATCAGGTGACGCCAAAAAAATATTACAAAATGCAGTTGATGCGAATCAGCCGATTGCCATTTTCGAAGCAATTGAAAGAAATGCAGAAGGTTTTATTAAAGCATTAGGCGTACCATTAACCACATATGCATTAACACCTTTCATAAAACCATTCGATAAAAAACGCTTGTTCTTTACATACATCTTTCCGGTAGTACCATTCTTTACAGGTTTTGACGGATTTGTTTCTGTTTGTAGAATGTATTCACAAGATGAAATGCGCTCCTTAGTTGCATCTCTGAGAAATACAGAAAAATTTGAGTGGGAAATTGGTGTAAAAAGGAAAGGAATTATGGGTGTACAGTATTTATTAGGTTATCCTAAATAATTACTTTTTATAAAATTCAAAATAGTTAGATTCGCCTGTTTTTTTGTAGTGATTATATACGTAAGTTAATATTAAAAACTCACCTGATTTATTTTTTGGAACAGCTTCAAAACCGGTGCTGAGCTTTGCAAGGTTATATTTTGGAATCAGGATCATAGAAGTATCATTCACAAAATTCTTTAACACAAAATTCAATATTTGTTGGTTAGGAATTTCTGTTTTGTTTGGCCATTCGGTAGCTATTTTAGACAGATGTGATTGTTGAATGTGGCAAGCTGTGAAATCAGGAATAACTATTGCCTCAGGATATTTCTTCTTCAAAATATCCAACTCTACCAATACTTTAAATGTGTTGATATTGGTCTTTATTCCGTAAGCACCTTCTACAAGACCGTCTAATTTATAAGCTAATAATGGCTTTGCAGCATCTCTGTAAATGTTGTGGTTTCTTACATAATAAAAAATTAAGGAAGATTGCAGAAGTATAAAAAGGAGATAGGCATTAACAAGTTTTGTATAACCATGTACATTGCTTTGACAGATGAACATCAATGTTAAAAGCGCACCTAAAAATAATGCTGGCGAATTATAACCAACAGATATTGAAACGCACCACGCAAGTGCAGTACCAATAAAAAATGTAATGCTCAATCGGTATTGTTTTTTGTAAATGGAAAAAAGAAAACAACCAATTGATGCTCCAAAAATTAAGAAACTAAATTTTTCATGGTAAGTATTAGTAAGCATTGCATAAGACATAATAATGATAAGTGCGTAAAAGTATGCATATTGCAATAGCCTGGATTTTATAAATAAGATAAGTATGGTAACTATTATTCCTATAAAAAATAATTTGCTGAAGATGTATGGCGTGATTCCAACTTTTAGCAGTTCGTTATGAGAACTTAATTGTACCATCAAGTTGTTGCAACCATTGTTAATACTGATAAATACAACATATAATGCTACCGGTAAAACACCAATTATAATATTTAGGATGATGTTCTTTTTATTAAATAAAATTAGAGTGATCAATAAAATAACTAAATAATTTTGCTTGCATAAAATAGCAAATCCAATAAAGAAAAAACCGATAAAAGCATATTTCTTTTCTGCAATAACAATGTTTAAACCAATCAGGCACATCAGCAAACCATCAATAGTATGCAATACGGAAGATGGAAAATAATGTACATTAAAGATGAAACACAATACAACCAATGTGTATTTCGCAAATGCAGAAATTTCTATTTTACATGATCTTAGTACGAAACGAATCCATAAGAATGCTATTAAGCTTTGTTCTAACCAAAAAACAAAACGCGAAATAAGCAATACGTAATCTTTAGAAAATAATAATTCAGGAATATGCAGATATGCATAACCTAATGGTCTGAGTGAAGAGAAATCTACATGCGGAATTTGACCGTGTAACACACGATTTGTTGAAGACAAAACAAAACCTTCATCGGTAGGATTGAAGCCGTATTTCGAAAATAAAAAATGGCAAACTGTTGTCAGCAATACAATGAAAAGACTATCATATATTGCTGCTTTTTTAGCCATTAAAATTTATATTATTGGAAGTTGTAGAGCTCTACATCAAATATCAGTACAGAATTTGCAGGAATAGATGATGAGGTGTTCGTTCCATAACCTAAAGCAGATGGAATTAGTAACTTTATTTTTCCGCCTTTTCCAATCTTAGGAATTCCTTCTCGCCAGCCTGGTATTGTACCATATAAAAAGAAACTTGAAGGTTGTCCTGTCGTATTTTGGTCGAAAGATACACCATCAGTAAGGTAGCCTCTGTAATAAACGGATAAATAAGAAGAATCTGAAGGATGGTTTACAGAACCTGTATCTGATATAACATAATATAACCCTGATGAAGTTGAATCAGTTGTTAAGCTATGGTCTGCAATGTATTTAAGAATAATTGCTTTATCAATTTTTGCCTGTTCTTCCGCACTTACGGCATCATCTTTTTTACAAGAATACATCAAGGCAGGAATAATTAACAGCAATAAAAAATATTTTTTCATGATAAGAATTAAATTATGTGTGTGTGAAGATAAATGATTTGTTTTAAAGAATTTGTTATGAATTCCTAATTCTAAGTTTGCAACACGCCAACATTAAATTTTTCAACAGGTGCGTTGTTAGCAGCTTCAATACCAACAGAAATCCATTTTCGCGTTTCTAATGGATCGATCACAGCATCTACCCAAAGTCTTGATGCAGCATAATAAGCAGTGGTTGTTTTTTCGTATTTTGCTTTTATATCAGCTAATGTTTTTGCTTTTTCTTCTTCGCTTATAGTTTGTCCTTTTGCTTCTACACCAGCCACCTGCATTTGCAAAATTACCTTTGCTGCTTGTTCGCCACCCATTACCGCAATCTTTGCAGAAGGCCAAGCAACTATCAATCTCGGATCGTAGGCTTTACCGCACATAGCGTAGTTGCCTGCACCATAAGAGTTACCAACTACAATGGTAAATTTCGGAACAGTTGAGTTAGAAACTGCACTTACTAATTTTGCGCCATCTTTAATAATTCCACCATGTTCGCTGCGAGAACCAACCATAAAACCGGTTACATCCTGCAAGAAAACCAAAGGAATTTTCTTTTGATTACACAACATAATAAAGCGTGCTGCTTTATCTGCTGAGTCTGAATAAATAACGCCGCCAACCTGCACTTCGCCTTTTGCACTTTTTACTACAGAACGCTGATTGGCAACAATGCCGACGCTCCAACCATCAATGCGTGCATAGCAGGTAACAATCGTTTTGCCATAATCTTCTTTATATTCGGTGATCTCAGAATCATCAACTATACGTTTTATTACTTCGCGAATATCATAAGGTTTTGCAGTTGCTGAAGTATAAATACCGTAAATATCTTTTTCGTTCAGCTTTGGTTTTTTTGCTTTAATTCTGTCAAAACCAGCCGACTCAAATTTGCCATATTTATCAATGAGTTTTTTAATAGTATCTAAACATTCTTTATCGTCTTTCATTTTGTAATCACACACACCACTTAATGCTGTTTGTGTTTCTGCGCCACCAAGCACATCTTTATCAACGGTTTCGCCAATGGCAGCTTTTACCAAATATGGACCAGCCAAGAAGATGCTGCCATTTCCTTCAACAATTAAACTTTCATCGCTCATAATAGGTAAGTAGGCGCCACCAGCCACGCAGCTGCCCATAATAGCAGCAATCTGTGGAATTCCCATTGATGACATCTTTGCATTGTTCCTAAAAATTCTGCCGAAGTTCTCTTTATCTGGAAAAATTTCGTCTTGCATAGGTAAAAATGCACCTGCGCTATCTACTAAATAAATAGTTGGCAAACGGTTTTCCATAGCGATTTCCTGTGCACGCAAATTCTTTTTTCCTGTTATTGGAAACCATGCACCAGCCTTTACAGTAGCATCGTTTGCCAAAATTAAACATTGTCGACCTGAAACATAACCGATAACTGCCACCACGCCGCCGCTTACACAACCACCTTGTTCTTCGTACATATCGTTGGCAGCCAATGCACCAATTTCTACATACGTTGAATTTTTGTCTAGCAAGTAATCTATGCGTTCGCGTGCGGTAAGCTTTCCTTTTTTATGTTCGGAATCTATTTTCTTTTGTCCGCCGCCAAGATAAGTTTTTTGCAGTTTAGCTTTTAAATCATCAACTGCTAAACGCATTTTATCTTCATTCAGGTTAAAATCAATATCTGTCATGCTGTAAAAGTAAGAAGGAATAAGGTAAAAGCCAAAACGTTTTTATTTGATAGATTTTTTGGTTGCATAATATCCAAATCTGCCATTTGTAGGAATTTCTCATAATTATTAGCACGTAATCTAATTCCTTTTTCTTTTTGTTCAGATACGAAAAATAGATAAAGAAATAGAACGATACAAATACGAAGATGATACCATATGCCTAATAAATACTCAACAGGTTTGAGCCAATCACAGCATTATTAGTTTTGATTTGAATTTGATAAATTCCTTTAGCTAAATTATTTTCTAAAGTAATGTTATGCTCTTTTCCAATTGACAATTTTTGTGTGAAAATCTTTTGTCCAAGCATGTTGATGATTTCAAGATAAGTATCATTTTGGCTAACATCTGTTTTAACTGTAAAAGTGCCATTGCTTGGATTTGGATATAAGGTAAATCCTACAGATTTGTTATTGTTTCTTACACTTGTGATAATTGGAATTATTATGGTTTGTGTAGTAGTATCTGCACCGCAATCATTTTCAGCAATTAAAGACACTTCATAATTTCCGCTGCCGTTATATTGTTGTATTGGTGATGTTGCAATAGAAGTTGAGTCATTTCCGAAATTCCATACATAGTTATTTGCATGTTGTGATTGATTGAAAAATTGAACACTATCATTTCTCATAACATAATTAAATGCAGCAATTGGCAATGGAATAAATGTGGTAACGGTTTTTATAATGCTATCACAACCTTTAGAAGTCAATAAAGTATCAATACGAATGCCTGCAACTGTGCTGTCGCAGGTTTGCATTGCAAGCTGTGTTCGTGCAGTATCACAAGGTGGTCCTGAGCATGCATAAGAAGTTAAAAGCTGCTTTCTCGATGTTGTATTTATAACATCTCGAACGCGCGTTTTTTGTCCTTGTGTAAATAAATTTCTTCCACCGCAATAGCTCATTACATTTTTAAAAGAAAGATTTAGCATGCTGTCTGTTGCATTGGCAGCGCATGTTGTAGAAACGCAATCTGTTTGCTTATGTGGTGGTGTGTCGCAAACCCAATCACCTTGAATAAAACATAAGTCATTGGCAACACAACCGGCTTCGTTTCCCTGGAAAGTATGAAACAAACCCATGCCATGACCAAGCTCATGCGCAAAAGTGCTGCTGCTGTAACGCATCGCATTGTATGTAATTACCACACCATCTGTTGGATAATTGAAACCAAAAGGAATATATGCATAGCCACCAAAATCGCCTGCAATATCTTTTACAACCCAAATATTAAATACAAAGCTATGATTCCAATTACTAAAGTTTTTTACCGTTGTTTCATCTGCACCTGGTTGTCCTAATGCGCCGATATATGATATGCCATACTGCGAATAATTAGTAAGTACGCTTGCATCTTTACGCACAATTCCAGTACTTGGATTGCCATTCGGATCAAACTGTGCCAAACAAAATTGCACTTCCATATCAACGCCAACAGTAGTTATTTTGCGCCATCTTTCGTTTGCGCCACGAATAGCTTCCAATATCTGATCGTCGGAAATATTAGTACCGGTTCCGACAGGTTCACCTAAATTCAACACGTGAATAACTATAGGAATTTCGAGAATGTTGCCTGCTGTTATGCGCTGATTATTTTTGTTTTCCGCCATAGCTTTATTTACATCATTAAAAGCTGACATGAAAGTAGAATCTTTGAATAATAAGTTTTGAAAGACTTCATTTGCACAAGCAGGTTCTTGCTGTGCTATTGCTATGTTTGGTAGGAGTGTGACAACTGCAAAACAGCTTATCAGCATGTATTGGTAAATAGATTTCATAATAGTTTTATGGTTTAGAATATATTCAAATTTAGGAAAATTTAAAGCCTGAAACAATAGGAAAAGAGCGATTTAATTTTAGAATTGAACACTATTTAACAGAAAATGATAACGTTGAACTTTGCCTCGATTTGCTGCTGTTTCCAATTTCAATTGAATAATCTGTTTTTTCTATTTTCCAGTTTTTTGTGGTTACATCGAAATATGCTAAAGCTGAAACAGGAATTTTAAGTGTGATAATTTTTTCTTCTTTTGGTTGTAAAAAAACTTTCTGAAATGATTTAAGCAGCTTTTCAGCACGGTCAATTTCCTTGCATTTGTCAAAATGAATATATGCTTGTACTACTTCTGCGCCAAAGCCTTCACCAATATTTTTTACAACTACTTCGATGTTTAAAGTATCTTGCTCTGATAAAGTATTTTTTGTTAATGGTTTTGGTTGGATTAAAAAATCAGTGTAGCTTAAACCAAAGCCAAATGCAAAAGCAGGTGTTTCTTTTTGCTTGTCCAATAAAGTATAGCCATGATAATAATCGTATTTAATTTCTTTTGGCAAGATTGGAAAATTTGGCAACTGCTGATTTGAAACAGGAATTGTAAAAGGAAGTTTACCTGAAGGATTAATGTTGCCGAATAATATTTCAGGAATAGTTTGCGCGCCATTCATACCATGATAACCTGAATAAAATATGGCATTGACGTTGTTCTTCCATTCTTCCATAGTGATTGCGCTACCACCAATTAGATACACAGTTGTATTTTTATTGATAGAAGAAACTCGATTTATCAAGGAAATTTCATCATCATACAAACTTAGATTATAGCGATCGCCGGCACGACCCATTTTTTTTAAAACACCATTTGCCAATTTATAAGGATCAGCTTTATCTTCATCTTTTGTCGAAATATATTCACCTTCGTCTTCATGATTTAATCCTGTTAAAACAATAACAGCGTCAACTTTTTTTGCTAAAGAATCAAGTTCACTTTTCTTGTTATCATCGCAGAAATAAATGTTGATGTTATGTTCTTTTCCATAAGTTTGAAATGCCTGCAATGGTGTAATTACCTTTGTTTTTACACCGCTGCTGCCACCATCACCATCATTCTTAGTATTTGCTAATCGTCCAACTAAAAGTATAGATTTTATTTTATTGCTATCCAATGGCAACATATCATTTTCATTCTTTAAAAGCACAGTTGCTTCAGCAGCAGCTTGTTTAGAAAGTCTAAGATGTTCAATATAATCAGGCGTTTCGGTAGATTTATTTTTGTTAATGTAGTAAAATAAATATCGTGTAAACAAAGTATTGTACACTAATTTATCAATGTCTTTTTCCAATATTTTCTTATTATCTAAAGCAGTTTTTACATTTTTATAAGTATAAAATCGTGGCATCGGCATTTCAATATCTAATTGTGTCAAGATAGAAGCAGCTGTACTTCTGACACCTAAATCCCAATCAGATTGTGTAAAGCCTTTAAATTGCCAGTCATTACGTAAGATGTTTTTAAGCTGTAAATTTTCCGCGCTGTATTGTGCGTTTACTTTGTTGTATGCAGTCATCACAGAAGCAACACCAGCATCTATGCATTGCTTAAAATGAGGAAGATAAACTTCGTTCAATGTTCGTTCATCAACTTGTACATCTACATGATAGCGCGTATTTTCAATGCTGTTTAGTGCAAAATGTTTTACACAAGCCATTACACCATTTTGTTGTATTCCATTAATTAATGCAACACCAAAAATGCCTGTTAAATATGGATCTTCGCCGTAACTTTCCTGCGCTCTTCCGTTAGATGGATGCCGTAATAAATTGATACATGGTGCGCCAATTAAATTTGCACCTTTGTGTCTTGCTTCGATTGCCATTGCGTTTCCAACTTTGATTTCCAATTCAGTGTTCCATGTAGCAGCTCTTGCAAGGGCAGCAGGAAAATTTGTTTGCGGATTGGTTGTGATGCCTCGTGGTCCGTCTGTGAATATAAGATCAGGCAAATCTTTAATGTTCAAATTAGTCATTGAAGCGTTCGACAAATGTCCTTTAGTAATAAAAGACAGACCAGTTTTTAGCTTAAAATATTTATTGCCTGCTAATAGTTTTACTTTATCTTTTAAAGTTAATTTATGTAGTGTTTCTTGTGTTGCCTGTTCTGCAAATTTTACTGCTTCAATATTTTTAAAAGGATTATGATAAGCGATATCTTGAGAGAAAATATGCATAGATGAAAATAAAAGAATGACGTAAAGGCGAAAGTTCAATGATTGATTTTTACTAATAAATATAGTAAGATTTTATGGCTTGACACTCTACAAAAGATTACCAAGTAACCTGCAACTTTACATTAAATCGTCTTGAAGTAAGATAGTTTGGAATTGCCCATTGATTATTTTCTGTGTCTTTTATCCAGCGATATGAAAGTGTATTTCGAATGCCTAAGATATTGAATACTTCAAAGCTTGCCCATATCTTATCGAATTTTGCTCCAACACTTTTTGGTTTTTTGATTGCACGTTTTTCACCATTCAATAATAGTGCAGAAAAACCAATATCTAAACGTCTGTATGGCGGAACTTTTAGAACATCTTTATATCTTTCATGGTCAGGTGGTCCGAATGGCAAACCTGTTCCGATTACTAAATTTAAATGGACTTTGAAACGTTTATTCTTTTCCAGATAATCCTGAAAATATAAACTGACAAATAAAGACTGATCGCTTGGACGTCTGATGTTTCCTGGATAAATGGTGCTTGTATCTACAATTGTATTTGGTGATGCGTTAACTGATGTATAGCTATTGCCTAAGCTATCCTGATAAGTGTAATAAAAGTCGTTGTTTAGATTTTCTTTTGTGTTAAGATAAGATAAAGTGATCCATGATTCAACGCCTTTTACAACTTCACCAAATAAGCGTAGATCAACACCTGTTGCATAACCTTTGGCATCGTTATTTGCGAAATAACGAATGCGTGTATCTTCAATTTCGTAAGGATTTAAGTGACGAATATATTTGTAATAAGCTTCAGCCGTAAATTTAAAATGACGTTTTTTGATCATAAAGTTGTAATCTGTTCCAAGCACAACCTGGTAAGATTGTTGCGCTTTCACATTACGGTTAATGCTGCCATCAAACCCACGGAGTTCCCTGTAGAAAGGTGGTTGCACATACATTCCACCGGCTAAGCGAAACGATACATCTCTTTTTAATTTTGGATGATAAATTAATTGCATACGTGGACTTGCTAAGAATTCTTTATTTATATTCCAGTAATTATAGCGAATACCAGCAGTTAAAGTAAGTGTAGTAGAATCTCTGTTGATGATGTTCCAGGTATCTTGCAAATAACCATGAACACGAAACGATTGCAATTCATTCTTTGATTTTAAATGATATGGAAACTCAATGCTTGAACCTGAATATGGTATTGAATAACCTGAAGAATCTATTCGCTGCCATTCGCTAAGCTGATCGTTGATATGCTCGTATTGAAAAGTCGTGCCCCATTCTAAGAGATGTTTGTCTTTGCTTTTATCTTTTGATTTAATGCTGAATTTTCCAAGATGTGAAAAATTAGTAACGATAGCATCTAATTTATTACGTGCCCAATTTTGAAATGTACCAATGCCTAACTGATCTTTTACATTTCCAAAATTATCGCTTGAAGGATCAATTTCTATTTCGTCTAAAGAATAATAACCGGTGATATTGAAAGTTTCTGTTTCACGCATTTTCCAAAACGCACCCATAAATTTCAAACTCAGATTTGGATTTGGAATAAATTTATAGGATAAGCCAACCATAGTGTTTTCAAACCTGTCTTTTTCGTTACCTTCAAAATCTACCAAAAAACGAATCAGCTTATCGAAAGTTCCTGCGCGTGTTTCTTCAGAAACAGGTTCAAATTTATAATCATTGAATGAATGATTGACCATGATTTCTATATCGTGCTTGATGCTCGGCTTGATATGAAAATCACCTTGCACATCAAAAAAGTTCGGATTGTATTCGCCTTTCTTATCTAAGCTTCCGAGCAGATAACCATTCGATTTATATCTTGTACCAATTAAGTAAGTAAATTTTGGATTGGAATCGGTTGTATCCTTTTTAGAATATGCTGCGCCTTCAACATGCGCATTAACACCCAAAATACTTGCCATCACGGAGCCATGAAATTTAGTAGGTGTTTTGTATTTTATATTTAAAACAGAAGACATCTTGTCGCCATATTTTGCTTCAAAACCACCACCTGAAAATGATAATCTATCTGTTAGATCTAAATTGGTAAAGCTTAAACCTTCCTGTTGACCGCTTGACATTAAAAATGGTCTGTAAATTTCAAAATCATTTACATACACTAAATTTTCGTCATAATTTCCACCACGAACATTATACTGACCGCTCAATTCGTTATTAGATTGCACACCTTGACCCATTGTTTTTACCAAAGTTCCGACATCGTTTGTAGGATTTGGAAAGTATTCTGCATCTTTTGCATCAATAACAGATTCACCAACTTTGCCACGTGTTGCGGTAATTTCGACAGTATCAATCAAATTTTCTTTAGATGCAAACTGTATATCTTTAAAGATCTTTGTTTTGTTAGATGCATATATTACAATAGTACGCGTTCCGAATTCAGCATGTGTAAATTCAATAACGCATGAATCTTCATATTCTATTTCTAAATTATAAAAGCCTTTGTTGTTAGATGTTGTTCCGTTTTGAGTGCCTAATTGTAGAACAGAAGCATTTGCTACTGCATTGTTTTTTGCGTCAGTAATTTTACCGGTAACAGTTAAAACGATTTGAGCGTTCGCAACAGAAATTAAGAATAGGAGCGCAGCAGTTATGGAAAGTTTATGCATCATATATTAAACGAACAATATAAGATTATATTTTTGAGTTTTTGTTTTATTTTAACATAAGAACATAGCATTCTCTATATTCTGCTTAATTTATTAACAGAATTATTTCAGCATGTTTTTTAGCTGATGAATGGTTTGTAATGGATCTTCTGAATTGAAAACAGTATTGCCTGCAACTAAAATATCTGCGCCACTATCTAATAGCTTTTTCGCATTTTGCAATGAAACACCACCATCAATTTCAATTAAAGTTTTTGCATTTTTTTTCAGAATAAGATCTTTCAATCTTGATGTTTTGTCATAAGTATTTTCGATAAATTTTTGACCACCAAAACCAGGGTTTACACTCATCAGGCAAACCAAATCAATATCAGCAATTGTATCTTCTAACAAATTTACAGCAGTATGCGGATTGATGGCAACACCGGCTTTCATTCCGGCTAAATGAATTCTTTGAATTGTTCTGTGTAGGTGTGTTGATGCTTCGTAGTGAATCGTTAGATTTTCTGCGCCAGCTTCTTTAAATGTTTCAATATATTTATCAGGTTCTACGATCATCAAATGCACATCAAAGAATTTGCTGCTGAGTTTGCGCATTGCCTGTATCAAAGGAAAACCAAAAGAAATATTTGGAACGAAAACGCCGTCCATCACATCAATATGAATGTATTCGGCTTCGCTGTTGTTCAGCATCTCAAAATCTGCTTGTAAATTGGCAAAATTTGCTGATAAAACTGATGGCGCAATGATTGGTTTATTCACGTTTTAAAGATAGGAAAATAATTTACGATTAACAATGTTCGATTAACGATGAATTTAAAGAAGACTTCTTAGTTATTAATTCTCCAATTAATTTTGTTATCCATTTTTCCCAAATTTACTTCTCTTTCATTATCAGACCAACCATTATTAATAGCAAATAAAATAACTTGCCTGACTATATAGTTTGTTATTTGTGTTTGTTGTTTTAGGTGTGATATTTCTATAGCGGTTTCTATTATAGTTGTGCTGATTTTTTTTGAATGATATTCAAATGAACAGCTTAATACCTGTGATTGATTTGTGTATGGAATAATTGAAAGGTGTATAATATCATCACCGCCTTTGGCATTCCATTTATACTTAATATTATTGACAATAATATTGCGTAATCCTTTTTTAGGTAAAGTCATTAATTAATAAATAAAAAGGCAATCATTTAACCTTAATTCAAATAAGATTTCAATTCTTTTGTAATTGCAAACCTGCGCATTTTGCGGATGGCTTTATCTTTTATTTGACGAACGCGCTCGCGAGTAAGGTGCATTTTTATACCAATTTCATCTAAGCTGTATGATTGATTAAATTCATTCAGACCGAAATAAAATTTTACGATTTCCACTTCTCTTTCAGAAAGTGCCTGCAATGCATGTTCCAATTCATCATGTAAAGATTCGTCGATCAATACGCTGTCAGGTGTTGCCATTGAACTGTCTGTCATCATATCCAGACTGGTAGTTTCATCATCATCACCAATCGGTGAATCTATAGATACGTGAAACATTAAGGTTGCGCGTAATGTAGACAACTCTTCAGACTTCATTTCTAAAATTTCCGCCAACTCATCATTCGAAGGTTCACGCTGATTTTTTTGTTCAAAATCTACGATGGCACGTTGTATTTTATTATAGATAGTTGCTTTGTTCATTGGTAAACGAACAACGCGTGGTTGCTCGATCAATGCCTGCAAAATAGATTGGCGAATCCACCAAACTGCATAAGAAATAAATTTAAAACCTTTGGTCTCATCAAATTTTGTGGCTGCTTTTATCAAACCGATGTTGCCTTCATTGATCAGATCATTCAAAGCCATACCTTGATTTTGGTACTGTTTGGCAACAGAAACTACAAAACGCAAGTTAGACTGAACAAGAGTTTCCATTGCATCTTTGTCGCCTTCACGTATTTTCTTGGCAACAATAGCTTCGTCTTCCTCAGAAAGCATCGGCAGTTTAGAGATCTCACTTAAGTATTTGTCAATTGAAAAACTATCACGCGAAGTGATTTTTGTGGTAATCTTTAATTGTTTCATGTGTATTCGTTGGTTTTAGTTTAGTTTTTACACATGCTAACTGTAACATTAATCAAAAAAATAAAAGTTTGTTTTTTGTAGAAATATGTCATAGTAGCAAGAATAGTTCATTTACTATATACGTGAACTTCTAAAAAAAGTTTCAATAATTAACAAAAAATAAGCATAAATACCTGTTTATGGGTATTTATAAATATTAAAGGTCAGCAATTGCTGACCTTTAATATTATTGTATTTAGTGTGAAATTAAGCCTGAGCTTCTTCTTTTGGAAGCAATACTTTCCTGCTTAATTTGAATTTGCCGGTTTTTGCATCGACGCCAACCAATTTAACTTTGATTTTTTCGCCTTCGGAAATTACACCTTCTAAAGAATCTAATCTTGCATGAGAAACTTCAGAAATATGTAATAAACCTTGTTTGCCTGGTAAAAACTCAACAAACGCACCATAAGGCATGATTGACTTTACTTCAGCATCATATTCATCACCAATTTCAGGAACTGCAACGATTGCTTTAATACGTGACCAAGCAGCCTGCATGTTATCTTTATTATTGGATAAGACAGTTACTTTACCAATGCCTTTTTCTTTATTTTCTTCAATTGTAATGATAGTTCCTGTTTTTTCCTGGATATCCTGAATGATTTTTCCACCTGGTCCGATTACTGCGCCAATAAATTCTTTAGGTATATTAATACTTTCAGCACGTGGTGTATGTGGTTTTAAATCAGCACGATATGAAGGTGTGCATGCTTCCATAGCTTCTAAAATATGCAAACGACCGCGTTTTGCCTGATCTAAAGCTTCAGCTAATACTTCGTAAGAAAGACCGTCTACTTTTAGATCCATTTGAACACCGCAAATACCATCTTTTGTACCTGTAACTTTAAAATCCATATCACCTAAATGATCTTCATCACCTAAAATATCAGATAAGATTGCATATTTACCATCTTCTGCAATCATACCCATTGCAATACCGGAAACGTGTTTTTTGAAAGGAATACCAGCATCCATTAAAGCTAATGAACCGGCACAAACTGTTGCCATTGAAGATGAACCATTTGACTCTAAAATATCAGATACAACTCTGATTGTGTATGGATTAGAATCATCATCAGGAAGCATTTGTTTAAGAGAACGCAAAGCTAAATTACCATGTCCGACTTCTCTTCTTGATGTACCACGCAACATTTTTACTTCACCTGTTGAAAAAGGTGGAAAGTTATAATGTAACATGAATTTGCTGTGCGTTGATTCTTCTGCTTTATCTATTAATTGCTCATCTGTTTTTGCACCTAAAGTTACAGTGGTAAGTGATTGAGTTTCGCCACGTGTAAATAAAGCCGAACCATGTGGTGATGGTAAAACATCAATTTCCATAGCTAATGGACGAATTTCGTCTGTTTTTCTGCCATCTAAACGTACTTTATGATCTAACACTACATTTCTAATCGTGTTTTTTTCCAGTTTGCTGTAATATTTTGAGAATAAAGCTTTGTTAAAAGATTCAACTTCTTCTTCCGGAATTGCAGCAATATAATCAGCTTTAATTTGTTTTAAAGTTGCTTTACGTTCGTGTTTGCCTGATGCAGATTTTGCGACCTCAGCAATTCTTTCTTTTGCGAATGCTTTAATTTTTTCGTTTAATGCTTCGTCTTCTTCAGGTACTGCTACAGCTAATTTTGGTTTGCCTGCTTGTTTTTGCAATTCAATTTGAGCTGTACATTGTTTTTTGATCACATCGTGACCAACTTTAATGGCTTCGATTAAATCTGCTTCACTTGCTTCTTTTGCTTCGCCTTCAACCATTAAAATATTATCTGAAGTTCCGGCTATGATCACATTTAATTCTGCGGTCTCAGCTGCTTGCGGTGTTGGATTTACGATAAATTTACCATCAATTTTTGCTACACGAACTTCTGAGATTGGTCCTTCAAATGGAATTGAAGAAATGCTTAATGCAGCAGAAGCAGCTAAGCCAACTAAAGAATCAGGTGCAACATCAGGATCACTTGATATTAGATAGATTAACACCTGAGTGTCATTTTTGAAATTATCAGCAAACATCGGACGAATAGCTCTGTCCACGATACGGCAGATCAATATTTCGTAATCTGTTGCTCTTCCTTCACGACGGTGAAAACTACCCGGAATTCTACCTGCAGCGGCAAATTTTTCCTGGTATTCTACTGTCAAAGGAAAGAAATCAATTCCTTCTTTTGGTTCTTCTGACGCTTGTGCTGTTGCCAGCAACATGCAGTTTCCAACTCTTACAACTACAGCACCGTCTGCCTGACGTGCTAATTTTCCTGTTTCAATAGTAGCAGTTCTACCATTTCCGTAATCTACGGTTTGTGTATGTATATTAAAATTCATTATATATTTATTAAAAGAATAGAAATAAAAAAGCGAGGCTTGTGCCTCGCTATGTATGATAGGATTATTTTCTTAATCCTAATTTTTCAATTAATGCTCTATATTGGATAACGTCTTTGTGTGCTAAGTATTTCAATAGTTTTTTGCGTTGACCTACTAATTTGTACAAAGAACGAGTAGAAGAGAAGTCTTTTCTGTTCGTTTTTAAGTGTCCTGAAATATGGTTGATTCTGTGAGAAATTAATGCAACCTGAGATTCTACTGAACCTGTGTTTGTTGCTGAACCACCGTACTGTGTGAAAATTTCTTGTTTTTGTTCTGTTGTCATCTTGATTTAAATAAAATTGTCGTCTAAAATTTGAAGTGCAAAGATACGATTTTTGTTTGTTACTACAAAATTATTATTGACATTTTGTGGATTAATGAAGTGTTAATGCTTAGCAATCAATTGATTTAGAAGTGTTTTCTGCTAATTCCAGAAAATAATCTTTTAACTTTAAAATGTACATTTGTAAATTGCCTGCACGATATTATGCTCAGATTATTAAAAATATTAATAGAAACCAATCTTTTTATATCTATTGCTGCAATAGCATTTTTATGGGCAAATATCTACATTCTTGATTTAAATAATGAGTGTTTTGTAATATTAACTTTACAGGTTTTTTTTTCAACTTGGTTTGTTTATCAAATCAGCCGATGGGTTTATTTTAAAAAAGGTCAATATACTAATCAGGAAGAATTAGTGGTGCAATGGTTTCAAAAATATCCAAAATTCAATGAATTTACAATATACGGTTCAGGAATTGTTACAATCATTTTAACCTGCTTCTTAAAATGGAAAACAATTGCGGTGCTTTGTTTTATTGGAGGAATTTCTGTTTTATATCCATTTCAGATACTAAAACCTTTTGGAATCACAACAAGACTTAGAGATTTTCCATTTATAAAAATATTTTTGATAGCCTTGGTTTGGAGCGCAACATCTGTCATCTTACCAGCAACAGAATCTGCAATAAATTTCAACGAAAGAAAAGATATTTACATCGTATTTTTTGCACAGTTTATTTTCATATTATTTATCACTTTGCCTTTTGATATTAATGACAGTAAAGTCGACAAAACATCTGATATCAAAACGATTCCTTCTGTTTTTGGTGTCGGAACGTCCAAGATAATTTGTTTGATCTTAGGCGTTTTTTATTGTTTTATCATGCTTTATATAATGATGATTGAAAACTGGCGCTCTATAAATTCTATTTATTTATCAGAATGGACCATTTGCTCTATTTGGATCTTAGCGATTTTATTACAGCTATATACATTTTCAAAATCAGAAAATGCACCAAAATGGATCATCAAGATTGTATACGATGGAAGCATGATCATCTACTTTTTAGTATTGCTATTCACCAAAATTAGGTAGGTTAGGTATTTTTGTTAGGTATTTATTTTTATTTAGACCAAATATAAATAATGATGTATAGATTTGCATTATTATTTAAGCATAAAATCTAAGTAAATGAAAAAGTACACTATTTTATCTGTTATTCTACTCCAATTTTTTATTCAAACACAGGCACAAACATCTAATCTTGAAAAAGATAAAGAAACTATTAAAAGTTTATGTGGATGTTTTGATGTTGATTTCAAATACAAAGAAACTTTCTCAGCTTCGAAAAATTACAAACCAAAAGATGTTTACGAAACAGGTGCTTTAGAATGGGTTTCTTACGAACCTCAACCTGACGGATCGGTAAGAATGCAGCATATATTGATTATTGATAGCTCAATGATCATTAAACACTGGCGCGAAGACTGGTCTTTTGAAAACCCAAATATTTACACCTACGATAAAAACTATCGTTGGACAAAAACAAAAGTAGATGCAGCAAAAGTAAAAGGTACATGGACACAAAAAGTATTTGAAGTAGACGACAGACCACAATATGATGGCGTTGCAACCTTCTCTTATTTTGACGATAAAACACTTTGGCAATCTACCGTCGATGCACCTTTGCCACGACGTGAATACAGCAAACGTACCGATTATAATGTACTAAATCGTGGAAACCGTTTATATATTTCACCAACAGGCTACCTGCACGAACAAGACAATAAAAAGATCAAACGCACAACAGGTGAAAAAGATACGCTGATAGTAGATGAAAAAGGCGTTAATATTTACAAAAAAATTGAAGAAAGCAAATGCCAGGCAGGAATTGATTGGTGGCAAAAAAATAAAGTCTATTGGAATGACGTAAGAACTGTTTGGACAGACTTATTACCAACTTTACCTGAATTAGCCATTCAGTTTACAGTTGAAGACAAAAAATTATACGAACGCTTATTCAAATTAAATGAGGATTTGATCGCAGAAAAAAAATACGACTCAAAGAAAGCAAAAGAAGAAATTCTTAAAGCAATAAAACTGCATTTAATTACTGCAACTGACACTAACAAACCGACAAAACAAACACCTCTCAAAAGCGAGACATACTAATTAATCTTTAGAAAAAATAAAGATGAAACATAAGCTATCAATTGTAATATTATTACAATGCCTCTATTTTATTGCCTTTTCACAAGATAGTCTACACACAGAGACTAACGATAATGCAATTGAGGAAATTGTTGTAACAGCTACTAAAACTGCAACTAAATTAGAAAAGAGTACGGTTCCATTAAGCCAGATCGTGCAAAAATATATCAAAGCAACCGGTTCTATAAAATTAGCAGATTTGTTGTTAGAGCAAACAGGCATTCAGCTTTCTACTTTCTTAGGAACAGGCGTACAGCTGCAAGGATTATCTGCAGAATATACATTGATATTGCTCAACGGTGAACCAATTGTCGGGAAAAATGCCGGTGTGGTTGATCTTTCTCGGATTGTCGTAAGCAATATAAAAAAAGTAGAAATTGTAAAAGGTCCTGTTTCCTGCTTGTACGGCAGCGATGCAATGGGTGGTGTTATTAATATTATTACAGAAGATGCAGGGAAATTACGCAACAGCGTAGACTATTCTGTTCAGTATAAAACACCTGCGATACTTACAAATTCTTTGTTTGCTTCTTTTACTAAAAAGAAAGTAAGCTTTGAAAATAGCATTACACATAATTTTTCTAATGGCTACCAAACCAATAAAGAAACGATCTACAAAGAAGGCTCACCGTATAATGATTTTACAATAAATAATAAGCTGACAGTTCGTGTAAATGATAATTGGCAAACAGGTATCGGCTTTAAATATTATTTCTTGAAACTGAAAAATGTAGATGAAATTACCAATGATAGTAATGAGGTCGTAGTGTCAAATCAGGTTGATAAAATTCATGAATTTAATTTTTCACCGTTTGTAAAATTCAGCAAAAAAAATATAGTCTTAAATATCAGAAGCTATAATTCTTTTTATAAAAGCACGAGCCATATTTTAGCTGAAAATATAGATACAGATCTATACAGCGACAGCTACAAACAGTTATTCAATAAGCTCGAGGCACAATTGGATTATTCTAAAAACGGTCATGTATTTACAGCTGGTGCAGGTGGATTTTATACCTTTGTCAAGTCTAACAGAAATATAGATAAGATCACACAACACCAGGAATTTATTTACTTGCAATATCAATACGATTGGAAGAACCGCATTATGTTCAATGTAGGAAATCGTACAGATTTTCCAAACGATTTTAAAATACAATGGATAAGTCCAAAAGCATCAGCAAGATTTAATATCAATAAATATTTTGCAATAAAAGTATCTGGTGGTCGTGGTTATAAAGCACCTGATATTCGTCAGCAGTATTTAAACTTTACCAATACCTTGGTTGGATATTCTGTATTTGGTGCTAATGTAGCCGTACAAAAATTAGAAGAGCTGGAAAGATTAGGTGATACAGTTATTTATTCAATTCCAAAAGATCGTATAAAGCCACTTAGTCCGGAATCCTCATGGGCATTTAATGCAGAAGTGGAAATTAAACCGATACCATCAAAACTAACGATCACAGCAAATTATTTCAGAAATCAAATTAAAGATTTGATAGAAGCAATACCAACAGCAATAAAAAGCAGCAACAATGGTTTGATTTATACTTACTACAATTTAAACAAAGTATATACACAAGGAGTAGAGGCAAATATTTCTTACCAGGTAATTAAAAACCTTAATATTTCCGTTGGTTATAATTTTGTGGAGGCAAAAGATTATGATGTCTTAAAAAACATAGAAGATGGAAAGGTTTTCAGACGTGATCCTTTGACTTATGAAACAGTACGTGTTACCAAAAAAGAATATGGTGGTTTACTCAATAGAAGCAAACATTCTATGAACGTAAAGATATATTACGAGAATAAAAAGTACGATTTCAATACTTATGTGCGTGTTATTTATAGAGGAAAATATGGTTGGTCAGATTTAAATAACAATCAGATTTTAGATGCCAAAGAAGAATACGCGCCAGGTTATGTACTCTTAAATTTTTCTTTTACCAAAACTTTCAAAGACCGCTATCATGTCATGGTTGGATTAGACAATATGCTCAACAAGAAATTACCACAATATATTCCGTCAATGCAAGGCATTACAGGCATTTTCGGGTTTTCAGTAAATTTTTTAAACAACAAATAAATTAATTAAAATGAAGAAGCTTTTTATTATCGCATTAAGTTGCGCGGCATTTGCAGCTTGCAAAAAAGAAGAAGACAAAAAAGTAACACCTGTAACACCATTAACAGCAGTGTTAGAAAGAGATATTAATGCTTCCGGAGCAAGATATCAGTTCTACAGTATTGAAACAGGAGATACTGTTCCTGTTACCGATTCAGCATCTACAAAATGGGACATTGCATTTAGAAGTACAACAGTACTATTAAATGGAGGTACCAGTGGCCCAGGCCAGGCAGGTGTTATCATCTTAGATACTTTATTTAATGAAGTAACTACAGCGCCAGCTACTGGCTATGCGCAAGATAATGCATTAGGAAAAGGTATTCCTACAGGTAGTAACAATGGTTGGTATAACTATGCAGGTGATCCAACTCATACTATTTCTCCATTAGCAGGTAAAGTATTTGTAATTCGTACGGCAACAGGTAAATATGCTAAGTTAGAATTTATCAGCTATTACAAAGGTGCACCGGTTGCTCCAAATGGCGTTACAGATGCAGGAATATCAAGATTCTACACGATCCGTTACATCTACCAACCTGATGGTACAACAAAATTAAACTAATTGTTTTTTTCTTATAGAATGTAGAGACGCACTTGTGCGTCTCTTTTTTTGTTTCATTAATTAATTTTAAGAAAACAAAATCATGCTAATCTTTTAATCCTGTAAATCAAGGGTTCAGACAAAATTTATTTTATATTAGCATAAGATGTCAGATTTCGGATTAATAGAAACGATTAAAGTAGTGAACGGCAGGTTGGTTTTTAAAAACTTACACGTAAAACGATTATTCAACGGCTTAAAGACAATTAATGTAAATGAAACCGAGTATAAAATTGAAGACAGGATCTTACGTCTTTTAAAATATGAATGTATAGAAAAAGGCTTAAAGAATTTCAGGCTTCGGATTGAAGTGCAGAAGAATCGTGCACATGATTATATGCCAGAAATATCTGCACTAAAATGGAACTGTACCTTAAAATCTTTGGAAAGTGTAAAGTATGTATGGAAAGCGCAAGGAAGAAAGATTACCATCTTACCAAAACATAAAAAGCCATTTGATATTTTTGCCAACCTCAAACATACCGATCGTGCAATTTATGATGCAGCCTTGAACTATGCACGTGAAAACGACTTCGATGATGCCATTGTGCTAAATGAAAGTGGAACTATTGCAGATGCTGCTATCTATAATATCTTTATCATAAAAGATGGAATCATATACACACCACCATTAACAGATGCGCCGGTTGCAGGTGTAATTCGCGAGTTGCTGCTGACAAGGTTGCCAGCCACAAAAATTATCGAACAAACAATTTCAATTACTGATCTCTATAATGCAGATGAAGTATTCCTTACAAATGCAATACGCGGTATTCGCTGGGTAGAATATGTAGATGAAAAGCGTTACGCAAACAAAATAACCAAACAAGTTTTTGAGGAATTTAAGTCTTTGGTTGCTGAACATTTCGGTGAGCATCTCGTTTAATCGTTTAATCGTACCACGATTATCGTGGCACGATTAAAAGACCAATATTCAATGTTCAATCATTAATAATTAACCAAGATCACCAATGACTAATGACCAGCTTCCAATGACTTACAACTATTGCATTCATTGGTTTCGCCGCGATCTAAGATTAGAAGATAATGCAGCTTTATACTATGCCTTAAAATCAGGTCTTCCTGTTTTGCCGGTCTTTATTTTTGATACAAACATCTTAGAGGAACTGAAAGAAAAAGGTGATAAACTAACCGATGATAAACGTGTAGCTTTTATCTATGAAGAAATAGAAAGACTTAAAAAAGAATTGAATGATCTTGGTAGTGATCTTATCGTTTATTATGGAAAACCGGTAGATATATGGAAACAGATCATTAAAGAATATGATGTAAAAAAAGTTTTTACCAACCATGATTATGAACCTTATGCAAATGAAAGAGATGCTCAATTAAAAACATTCTTACATACAAATGATATTGATTTTCAAACATACAAAGACCAGGTGATCTTTGAAAAAGAAGAAGTAGTAAAAGACGATGGTAAACCTTATTTAGTATACACACCATACAGCAAAAAATGGAAAGCTGTCTTAAATGATTTCTATTTAAAACCCTATCCAAATAAAAAATATTTTAAGAACTTCCATCAAACAGCAAAGATCTCATCACTTATATCCTTAAAGGAAATGGGTTTTGTTAAAGAGCAGTCTTTCCAATATCCAAAAAGAATAGTAGATAACAACACCATACATCATTATATCGAAACCCGTGATATTCCGAGCATTCGAGGCACCTCACGTATCAGCCTGCACTTGCGTTTCGGAACAATATCTATTCGCTATTTGGTACGGCAGGCAATAGACGCAAAAGGAGAGAAGTACCTGAATGAATTGATATGGCGTGATTTTTATATGATGATATTGCATCATTTTCCTAAGGTAATTATACATGCCTTCAATGAAAAATACGACAAGATACAATGGCGAAATAATGAAGCTGAATTCGAGGCGTGGTGCAACGGCAAAACAGGCTACCCGATCGTAGATGCAGGTATGCGTGAGCTTAATGCAACAGGTTTCATGCACAACCGCGTGCGCATGATCGTTGCTTCTTTCCTGACTAAACATTTGCTGATAGACTGGCGTTGGGGCGAAGCCTACTTCGCAAAGAAGCTGTTAGACTATGAACTGTCGTCTAATAATGGTGGCTGGCAATGGGCAGCAGGTACAGGCGTAGATGCAGCACCTTACTTTCGTGTCTTCAACCCAACACTGCAAACACAGAAATTCGATAAAGAATTGAAATACATTCGTACATGGATTCCGGAATTAGACACACTTGATTATCCAACACCTATTGTTGAGCATACTTTTGCACGAGAGCGATGTTTGAAAGCCTATAAGGCAGCATTAGCTTAATCAGAACTACTTAGCAACATACTCATAGTATGTCGTATCATTACTGGTGATCACATTACCGGGCTGGTCTTTAATAATCAACACTTGTCGCGTAACTAATCCGTTAGCATCTGTAAGGTATTGATAATCATATGTTCTCTTCAAAGCGCCGCTGTTCAATAAATCATATGTAGATCGTTTCTTTACCAGGTTCTTTTCCAGCTTGCCATATTTCGATTCAAACATATAAAATTCCGTGAGCTTTGGTTTATCCAGATAATATTCAAATACCACAGAATCCTTAGTATTATCTAATGGATTCGTTCTTAAAAGGTCATAAATCCAATAGTTGTAATTACCACCGCTGTAGAATTTCTTTATATCATTGGTGTAGCCATTGTATGCTGTAATTATTCTTGTTGCATAATTATTCGCATCATAATATATTTTATCTCTGTTATTAAACAGCATCGTGGAAAGATTAGTAACACGACCGGTGTCAATAAATCCCGAAGCCGTTAAATGACTAAAACCTTCATGCGTTTTTGTGCTGTTAGTATAAAATGCAAGGTCATACTGGCTGCCGTTTTTTGTATATACATTATTGTATATGGAAGATGTATTAGAATGGCTGACTTTATATGATGCATCATCGCCGGAGTATGTATAATAAGTAGTATCAGTGTTAGAGTTTCCTATATGTATGGATTTCGACATCCTGAATTCTCCGGGCTGCACAACTTTATCATCATTTTTATTACAGCCTGCAAGCACGGCAACACTTAATATAAACAGTAGCTTTTTCATAATTTTCTTTTATACAATAAATGTACTCTTTAAATCTTGCGGAAAACATAGCAATGAGTATGTGATACTTTTGATTGAGAATTCGGTGAAAATAAATTGTGACAAAAGTCAAATTTCGTTCGATAAAAATTTGACTTTTGTAGTGTTTTTTAAATAATATCAATAAAATATGTTAATTAATTTTTAAATTAAATATCTTGTTTTATTTTTAAGAATTACAAACAATATAAAATTTAAAATTATGGGTAATGTAAATGTAAACAGAATCAATTTTGTATATCCCGCAGCGGATGTCACCCTCATGAAAGCGAATGCAAATTCAACCATTTCGAAGATTCCGGCAGGTGCCACTTTAACACCTAAAGAAAGAGAGAACAACCAAAACGATATAGATGTGGACAATAAGATCTTCACAGAAGATATTGTTTATGAGCTCAACTCTAATGGCGCGACTATTATGCCGGGCTGGCTGAATTCTTCAACCATTATCACGGACTTCACATTTTTTGAGCAGTCTGATGAAATGGAGACCATCTATACAAATGTAATATTGCGTATCAACGATGCTAAACGCATTGCAGGCAGGGAAGCCTTTCAAGCGGCTTTGCGTGCCTACCATCAATATAAAGAAGCAGCAGAGAATGGTGTACCCGGTGCACAAGCCAGCTATGATAAGCTTAAAGTGCGTTTTGAAAAATTAGCTACTAATAAACAAAAAGAAAATCCTTAAACACGGCCGTAAACTAGTTTAAGAAAGCCACCTGAAAAGGTGGTTTTTTTGGGTTTGGATTTAATTGATATAAAAGGAAAAATTAACTAAAAGTAGAGTAACACTTAATAACACATAGAGTAACACTCAATAAAATATAGAGTGATACTCAATAAAACATAGAGTGACACTCAATAAAACATAGAGTGTAGCTCAATAAAACATAGAGTAACACTCAATAAAACATAGAGTGACACTCAATAAAACATAGAGTGTAGCTCAATAAAACATAGAGTGACACTCAATAAAATATAGAGTGACGTTCAATAAATTATTACACAATCATTAAAAAAAATACGTGCAAACGAAACAAAAAGAATTTGATGCAGGAAAAATACTTAGAGATTACTGCGATAGAAAAAGGATATATAAAGCTGCATTGTCACGCAAAATGGGCTTGAAGTACCCAACAATGTTACTTAGTTTAAAATCCGACACAATTTCAATAAATAGACTGGCAGAATTTTGTCATGGTTTAGAGCATAATTTTTTATTAGATATTGCCGCACAGCTTCCTGCGCATTATACTACAGATGCAACTATCAATACTAAAGAAAAGGAAGAGATAGCGGCACTTAAAGAAAATGTAAAAGCATTGGAAACAGAAAATGCTTTGCTGAAAGGAATGCTGAAATAAATGGATTTGCATAAGGTCATACTATACGTCATTTCGAACGAAGAGAGAAATCTGTTGAACTTAAAGAATTTTGTTGAACAGATTTCTCCTAAAGTCGAAATGACGACAAGCGATTTTTATTTTAGTATTCGTTATAATATATATAGTTAATTTTTTATATTTGGATATGGAAGCTAGTTGGTAGCGCTTATAACAAGTTGGTGGCTATTTTTGGGCAACAGTGCTAACATTAAACAACTGACAAAAAATAAACGGCAGTGCAAATAATAACCAATAATAAAAGACCGACACATTTAAGTGTTATCAACCGACTGCTGGACAGTTCGGACGAGGTAATTATGTGTGTTGCATTTCTAAAAAGTTCGGGGCTTGACTTAATCCTTGACCGACTTTCAGGCAATTGCACTTTCTATATCGGGACTGACTATTATTTAACCGAACCTTTGGCAATTAAAAAACTACTTCGGAATGGACACACAGTTTACTTGACCAAGAAAATAAAGTCAACTTTTCATCCAAAGATTTACTATTTCAAACAAGGTAACAACATTTCAATTTTGACAGGTTCTGCAAATATTACAGGTGGCGGACTTGACACAAACTTTGAAGTTTCACTTCTTATTCAGACCGAAAAAAATTCTACGGTGGACAAGGAGTTTAAATCAATGATTGAAACTTATTTTTTTAACTCAACTCAAATTACAGGCGAAGTTCAGTTAAGCCAATACGAAAGAGAGTTTGACACTTACAGAAAGAAACATAAAAAAGCCGACAAAGAATTTAAGGACGAAATTGAAAGAACTCACAAACTTGATTTATTACAACTCAATAAGTTCGTTAAGGAATACATAGCTGGCGGTGGACTTGACCGATTTGCTGAAAGAGCAAAATATTACAAGACGGCAAAACGATTAATGAACAGCATCACAAAAAACAACATCACTTCTGCAAATGACTTTCTTGCTTATTATGAGGACATTGCCAAATCATTTCACTCATCTGGATTGCTAAGAGGTAAAACAACTTTAGCAAAGAAATACAAGACAATTATTTTAATCATAAGAACCGTTCAAGAAAATAAAACGGCAGACCCAGTTTTAGTTTTCTCAAAAACACTTCCGCTTGTTCATTCTGTAAAACGATTTGGCGTAAACGCATTGACAGAAATAATGAATACTTATAACCCCAATAAATATTCAGTAGCAAACGGTAGGACACTAAAGAGTTTATCAAAGTTGGGCTTTGCTGAATATCAAGTGGCAAATAATTTTAGTGTTGACACTTATGAGGATTACAATACATTGATAACTGAAATTGCAATTGCTTGTAAGTTCAAAGACCTCGGACAGGTTGACCATTTTTTAAGTTGGTATTACGAAAAATATGTGAAAGAATGAAACAACAAAACTGCTGGACGAGGAGTAAAACAGCCGCTAACAAGGTATTGCCGCAATGGGGGGGTGACGTGCTTCTATGTAACTTTTGTGGATAAACGACCGGCATTGCTTCTATTGAACATTAATGCTAATCACTACTGCGGCAATACCCGAACCGTTGGCAGTGATGCTAACAAGACCCTGCTAAACAATAATAATCATCTATTTTGACAGACAATGATTCAAAAAGAACAAATACAACAAAGACGTCAAGAGATTGCAGAAATTCGACACGCTGATAGTGTTTACAGAGATATTGTTGCCAGAGAAAATGAAAGAGAAGATTATGAGAAACGTTGGTTTTGGGAATTGCTGCAAAATGCAAAAGACTCGGTAGAAGAAAATCAAAATCTTAAAGTAAAAATTGAAATTTCCGAAAATCAAATTTCATTTTCACACACAGGAAATCCATTTGAGTTGGATGACATTCTAAGTTTAATCATACAAGGCTCTTCAAAAAACAACAAAGAAGGTAAGACAGGTAGGTTTGGAACAGGTTTTATGACTACATATCTTCTGTCAAAAGAAGTTTATATAACAGGACAACTTACAAATAATCAGGGTAGCTTTCATTTTTTATTAAACAGAAACGCAACAAACAATGAGCATTTCTATGAATTACAACAAGAATCAAACAAACAATTTGATGAATCAATCAGAGAATTAAGCTATTTATACAAAGATGAATTCCAAACCAAATTCACATATAATTTGGGGGAGAAAGGAAAATTAACAGCTAAAGTTGGATTACAATGTCTTGATGAGCTAATCCCTATTACCCAACTTTTCAATGAGCAAATTGAATCAGTTATTGTAGTTGAAAACGGTTTGTCAAAGACATTCTCAAAGACCCTAATCAAAACCTATGAATTGGGTTCAATTAACGAATGGAAAATCACAACACTGATTGATGGTTCTGTAAATACCTGTCTAAAAGCTTACATTCAAAAAGATGAAAAATTTGATGCTTGTATAATAACCCAAGAAAAGAACGGCAGTGAAGAGATTTTTCCTTTAACAAAAAATTACCCAAGACTATATTACACATTTCCACTAATTGGAACTGAAGAAATTGGAATACCAATTATTATCAATTCAACTCAGTTTGACCCAAGGGTAGAACGTGATGGAATTTATTTAAAAAAAGCAACAGAAGGCGGAAACGAATCAAACAATAAGGAAATAATTAGTAAAGCATTATCTGATAGCTTACAGGCATTCGCAGAATTATTTAAAAACAAAAAAATAATTGGCATCTACGAATTGTTTGATTTCAAGATTTCCAAAGACCTCAAATGGGTCGACCAAGAATGGCTTACAACTATTAAATCATCAACGATTAATTTACTTGCCACAAAAGAAATTATTAATTATCACGGTGCTGATAACAAATTCATATCTCTAAATGAATTTACAATTCCTTTCACTGAAAAAGAAAACACCACAAAAGAACTTTGGGAACTATTATCGGAAATAATTGATATTAAAGTTCCACTATCATCAGAATTGTTAAAATGGGTTCACATATCAGAGAGTATTAAACAACTTAAACCCGATATTGAAAAAACCTATGACTTAAAATTCGTTTGGGGAGTAAATGAATTGATCAAATTCATTGAAAGAAAAGAATCACTTAAACAATTAGAAAACTCTATCACAGCAGATAAAAAATCCTGGTTGAATAATCTCTATTCCCTAATCATTAAGATAAAAGGACATTTCCCATTAGACATAAAAATTTGTCTTAATCAAAGAAATGAGTTTAGGGTTGCGGATGGCATTTGTTGGGATAAATGCAATGATGATGAGTTGATTTCGATTTCCGACTTAATAGAATTGAATTTTTCTGATAAACTATTTTCAAGAGAAATAAGTTCTTTTCAAATCAATGGAGTTGAAAATTACACAATACAAAATGCTATTAATGATTTAAAAGCAGAGTTGAACGAGCTTGATGAAGCTGATTTCATTAAGTCATCTAATCAGGAGTGTAATGCAAGGTTTTTAAAATGGTTAATATTAAAAGACCATAAAGAAATAATCAAAGATTTGAGGATACTAACAGGTGCAAGTAAGAAGATTGACGAAAGTTTTATTTATGACCATTTTCCTAAATCCGAACACCTTTTACTTACTCCAAAGCCATATTTTGAAGTAAACTTTCCGTTGTATTCAAGTTTAGTTAGGGACAAAGACTGCCTAAATGAGATATATAATCAATATTTGAATGAAGCAGACTACAACTTTTTAAATGAGAGCGGATTTATTCACATAAGTCCTTTAGTAACCAAAACTGAAGCAGCAACGATAAAATTATTAGAACATTTAATTATCAAAGAATCTGACCTTAGTGTATTAAGAGATGCAGAAGGGCAACTCAAATATAAATTTAAAATCACCTATTCCGACTTTGCCTATTTAACCGCAACAGACGGACATATTTACGGGAGAAACACAACACAAAAGTCAAGTTTAGAAAGATTTAAATTTCTTCTATCCGAAGCTGTAGAAAAAGACATCTTATTTGATTCAGATATTCAAGAAGTAACAATCGAAGGATTAGAAAATCCTATACACTTTAGAACGTGTCTTTGGGCATATCGTGCTAAGCGTCTCAATTGGGTAAATGTAAAAACCGAAAGTGAAGGTTCTGAAACGAAATTTGTAAGTGAAACTCCGTCCTCCAAGAATCTTTCGGAGATACTTAAAGGAGATGAAACTTTAGTAAAAACTATTCGTGGTTCAAGGCAACAAAATTTCTTAAACAAACTTGGTGTGGGTGTATCTGACCTAATTAGAAACACACTCCCAACAGACGAACTTAGATTAAGTTGGGATAAGGCTATAACGAATATGATTACAAGTGATGCTGACCCAGAACTTGTTCAAGAAATATTTAATGACCCCAACATAAGAAAGGAATATGAAAAAAGATTAAATGAGCGAAAACTCATTAACCGTAACCAAAAAATCGGGAAACTGATTGAAGATTTATTTAAAGAATATATTGAGCAACTTAAAAAAAGTGGAGTCATTATAAATATTGAGAGAGAACCATTTGGAAGTGATTATATACTAACTGAAGAATCATCAGATTTTGTTAATAACAAAAATCAAAGAGAAGCATTTAGAATAAATAATTGGCTTGTTGAATTAAAGGCGACAGGCAAGGAACACGCTTCTATGACACCCTTGCAAGCAAAAACAGCAACTGAACAAAAAGACAACTATTCTTTAGTAGTAGTGCCATTGGACGAAACAGAACCAGACATTGAATATCTTAGACGAAATGCAAAAGTAATAAATAACATTGGTCATAAAATTGATACTGTATTTAGTGACTTCAATGATGTGGAAATCAAAAAAAATAATCTAAACAACGGACAAGACGGAATATCAGTGAATATTGAAGACCAAAACATACGGTTTAGAGTTAGTTCTACCGTTTGGAGTTCAGGTCAATCAGACATTGAAACATTTATAAGAAAGTATTTCACAGTTCTAGCCGAAACCAACAACGGCGAGAGGCATGTAGAAGATTAATTGCAATACAATTTGGATAGTGGTTTGTTGGTTGGAAACCAACAACGGCGAGAACTTCAAAACCTGGCAATGTAAAAAGTTAATTATTTAAAATATTGTGAGTCTAAGCTTACAGGATAATTGGCATTTGCAGCATCTTCAAATGCTTTCTGTCGCAGGTATTGTTTTTCGCTTATGATCTTAGCTTTGCAATCTTCTTTCACTTTTTCAAAAGGTATAATTGTCTCTTTTGTTTTTTCAGTCAATAAATAAATAACAGCACTATTTGCGCCATTACCTACCACTTTAAAATCTTTAGCAGTCATCGTAGAAAAGATCTTATACTGCATCTCGCTTGCAGTATAAGTTCTGGCTTTATCATAAGTAATAACGTAAGCATCCTTTTCCCTTGATTTAAATTCGTCCTTAATAATAGATGCGTATAATTTCAATTGTTTTTGCACATCAGCTACAGGTGTTTTTATAGTGTCTTCTACAATAGCTGTAAAGAAGCTGTAAATTCCGGGTGCTGTGTATAGTGCTGAATTGTTATTGTAATATTCTCTCGCTTGCAAATCAGATACAAGGATTTTTTCCATTGAATTTGTTTGATCGTATAGTGATGCAAGGTATTTTTCTTCAGCATGCTGCCTTACTAATGCAAGTTGTTTTACCACTAAAGAATCCTTGTATAATGCCGTCTTTTTTACCTGATCTGCTTTAGCCTTAGATAAAATGTAAGACTTATATAAGGTGCTTTTAAAAACTTCTTTGTATGGATTAAAGCTGAATTCAGGATTTAAAAGCTGAATACTGCTGACAAAGTTTTGATCTATTATTTGGTTTCCAACTTTTCCAAAAGTAATATTCTGCTGACCATATGCTGCATGGATAATACCTACCAGAAGCATAACAAATACGGATTGTCTTCTCATACATTAATTATTTAGAAGGACTGAATGATATACCCTGAATGTTTCCGATATTATCATCCAACACTTTTAAATTATAAGAAAGAGGAATAGCTGATGTGGTATTTAATTGTAATCCTAAGGTGGCAAGTTGTCCGCATGCATAAGCATTCGCAGAAGCATAAGTTACGTTCATAATATTAGAACCTTCGTGCAACATTACCTGTCCTTTTATAGTAAAAGCACCTGATAGTGTATTCAATTCAAAGTCTACCAAAAATACCCTGTTAGGTGATGTACCTAAAGTTGTATACCTGATTGCATTTCCGGTAGTAGTCATATCGTCCCAATAATAGCAAAGTGTAGGAAGTGAAAATGAACTTGATGGTAATGCGGAATTAGCATATAATGCACCATTAAAAGAATTAGAAGTATTGAACTGTATAAAGCCATTTGTTGAAAGGCTTACCCATGTACACGCCATTCCATTAATGTAAAATGTAAAAGGAAGATTTACAGCTGTTGTTGCATCATCGCCGGTAGTAGCAGCTGTAAAAGTTGCACCTGCAGGCACGCCACTTGATGAGCCTGTGCTGCCAATATCATCTCTGCTGAACATCAGGTTTGCAGCACCTACCCAACCTGCATCTGCACTTGTAGAGCTAACACCTAAAACACCTGCAGCGTTAGCATATACAGGTCTGTTGGCTACACCTGCTAAGTTATTTATTTGTTCGTCTCCATTTGCTTTAAAAATTATTTTTGGAGCACCTGCAGGTCTGAAATTCAGATCGCCGGAATTAAAATCTATGTATGATTGAATACCACTATGGTGCATTCTTAATCTTTCGCCTGCATCTGCGTTGTTTCCTATCCAGTAAGAAGCAGCATCAGGAATTAAAACACTGCCGTTTACATTTAATTTTTCAGCAGGCGCATTCGTTCCAATTCCAACATTACCATCATCTCTAACAAAAAGAGCTGAGGTACCGTTATCCTGAACATCAAAATCTCCTGTAGAAGATAAGTTGATCACTGTATTAGTTGTACCATTGTTTAGGACAGTAAATGTATTTGAGCCTTGTGAGATAGTGGTGGCTTGTATGAGTGTGCCGCCTAATTGTATGGTTGTATCATTTACAACAGATAAGCCATTATTTGCATTTGCAAGTTTTGTACTTAAGAGTCTTATCCATGATGTACCGTTCCAAAAGTAATAACCCGGTGTAACCTGTGTTGTACCGGCAGCAGATGTATTGGTATTGTACACTAACAAAGATATTAGAGGTGATGTAATCGGACTTGCTGAATTTGTTGCAGTAAGCGAAACTCTTGGTATTAACAATCCTTTGCTGGTGGAACTAACCTCTAAGGCTGCTGATGCATCAGGTGTTGCAGTACCAACTCCAACGTTGCCTGTTTGTGCATAAGCAAATTGTAATAAGATGCTAAGTGCGAGTGTTTGTAGAATTTTTTTCATACGTATTTAATTATTATTATTTAAGATTTATCAGTAAAGTATTTTGGCGTTGTTGTTATCTTTTAAGCTAACAGCAAATAGCCTTGTAAGTTTATTTGATCAGAAGTTGTTCCAGTTTTGTTTTTAGATACTCAACAGAAATATCCTTAGCAATTATTTTTCCGGAATTATCAATTAAGAATATCTTAGGTGTGGTGCGTGTGTTTAATTTTGATATAACAGTGGATTTTTGAAGTGGTACTAATTCAGCAACGTTTATCCAATTGCTGATCTTGTATTTTTGAATGGATAATAACCAGTCTTCTTTTTTTTCATCTAAAGAGATAGCGAAAACAGACAAGCCTTTTTTTCTGAAAGCTTCTGTAATTTCTACAAGTTTAGGTGTGTTTTTCTGACAAGAGTGGCACCATGAAGTCCAGATATATACCAATGTATATTTACTCTTTATAGATTCGTTGTACAAAGAATGAATTTCATTTTTGTTGTCGTAAGAAACAATATCAGGAATTTTAGCGCCTACTTGTGTTTGTACGATGGATGAAAATTCTTTTAGTTTTTCAGCATCTAATTTTAAGCCGCAGCCATCGGAATATTTTTCGTTGAGATAGGTGATAAGTGCATCTTGTTTTCTATTCAGGAAAAAATCGAGTAAATAATTGAATGTGTATGTTTTTACTTTATCGTTCCCGATAGCTTTTGCCATCAAAACATCAACGCCTTGTATATAAGTTGCCTTATCGCAATATTGAGTAAAATACTCATCTATTTTATTGTTGTAAGATGGATGATTTAGTATCAATGGGTTTGAGAAATTAATTGCATCAAAAAAATGCCAGTGTAACAGGGCTTCATAATTATCAAAATATTTCTTCAATTGTTTATTTGAAACAGCAGTTGGAGTTTTAATAAAATCTGCTATTGTTTTTGAAAATAGGAATGTATCTCGTTTTATAATTGAATCACACAGCCAATTTTTGGTGTCTGATAAAAATTCAAAATTACGTTCGTAGGTCAATAGTTTATTTATAGAGAATGAATCGAATTTACTTCGTTTAATAGAATTTGCTTTTAGTTCTATATAAGCTGCATCTGATTGTTTTTTGGTTTCCTGCAGTTGCATATTTTTTAGATTTTCTATAGAATTTAAGAAGTTTAACTCGCCTTTTTCAAATTCAGCAGCACTAAATTTTATTATAAAATCTCTTTCTTTATAATTGTAAATAAAACCTAGACCATCTTTATCATTTTTAGCATATAATAACTCTGCGTATCCAATATAATTGCCAATATTAAAATTGATATTATTTTTATTTTGATCAGTAACTACAATAGAATCTTTGATAGTGAAGACACCATCATTATATATTTTCACCCATAAATATTCAACTTTAGCAATAACACTATCACTCACCTGAATTTTTAATGTTTGAGATTGTATAGAAAAAACGGCAGTAAACAATAGTACCGTTAGTACTAAGTATTTTTTCACTAAATAATTATTAAAAGTCTATTCAAAATTAATACACATGGCTGCGCATGTTAAGCGTGATCCACCATCTAAATTTTCAGAATATAAAGTCCATGTAGGTCTTGCAGTATAAGCTTTTGAAAATGATGCATCGTAGTTAACACCATCGCCATATCCGGTACCACCTTCACTGCTTGGATAGAGGTTGCATTGTATGTCCTGATCAAAATCAGTTGAGGCATCAATATAATATGTACTACCTGCTAATGCACAAAAATCCCATTCACCTAAGCCATCAGTACCTGATGTATTATAACCTCTGTATCTTTGATAGTAGCGATATGATTTTTTTGTTTTTAATCCTTCTCTTGCCCAAAGCGAACTGTTTTGAATATCTAAAGCATCTGTTTTCCAAACACCTAATACTTCTGCAGTACAATTTTTCTTAAACTGAATTCCTGTACAACCTTCAATAGAAGGTCCATCTACCGTACTGTTAAAAATTATCTGATGATTTGCATCTGTTCCGGGTCTTAAACGAATGGCATAATCATTCATCGCTAAAATACCTGCTACATCTAATTTCGCATTAATATTTGTTGTTCCGATACCTACATTACCTGTGTTTGTAATGCGCATTGCCTCTGTTGTAACAGTACTTGCACTGCCGGCATTTCCAACTTCAAAAACCAAACCACCATTATTTGAACCCATATCCAATCCACCTATACGTGCGCTCACAGCTGTTGCGTGTGCATAGGTCAAAAAGTCAAGATATGCTTTATTACCTGCACCACCGGTAGTACTTTGTATTTTCAATATATCAGTAGCATTATTAGCTACTTCTAATTTTATGGAAGGCGCAGTAGTACCTATACCTACTTTATCAGTAGCAGCGTCTACCGAAAACGTAGTTCCATCTACGCTGAAACCATTATTTGCAGTAGCAGTAAAAGCTAAAGTATTTGCACCTTGTGTAATAGTTGTTGCTTTGTATAGTGTTCCACCCAATTCTACATAAGGTGTTGTTGCAGTTGCAGAACCACCTGTTGTAACGGTTGATAATCCATTTTGAGAATTAAGAATTGCTGTTCTTGCTGACCATGATGGTGCAGCTGCACCATTTGCCTGTAACAATTGCCCTGTTGTACCAGCCGCTAAGCGAACCCAGTCTGTTCCGTTGTAATACATTAAATCACCGGTAGCATCAGAACCAAGTGCAATATCAGTACCATCTACTGAGTTGTCCTGAATGGTTGCAACACCTGTGTTTGTAATAGTTACATCACCGCTTAGCGTTTGTTCTGCAGCAATGTTAGAAGCATTTCCAATTAAGATTTTTCCATTGGTTAAAGATGTAGTTAAAACAGCACCTTCTGCTACTTTCGTCCAGCTTGGAGTAGCGGCTGTACCTGAGTTGTAATAATAACCGGCTGGTGCTAAACCGCCTGTACCTGTATTCCAAACGATCAAGCCTGTTGCAGGAGAAGTTAATGGAGAAGCTGCATTTGCAGCAGTAAGTGCTACATTTGGAAACAACACACCTTTATTAGCTGAATTGATATCTAATATGGCTGATGCATTTGGTGTATTTGTACCAACACCAACATTTCCTGTTTGTGCATAGATGTTTATGGTTGTGAAAAATAATAATATTTGAATGTATTTTCTCATTTTGTTAATGCCTTTAATTCTTTACAATTTTTTTTGTAATAATATTGTTGTTAAAATTGAACTTAACTAAGTAAGTTGCAGTTGCGAGGTTGGTCATGTCTACTATGATTTTATTATTTCCTTTATTTAAGGCAAACAGGTCAGCTTTCATTTTCTGTCCTAAAATATCAAATATGGTTACTTCCACATTTCCATTTTCAGGAGCGAAAAGAGTAGCTTCGGGATTTATATTAGCAGGATTTGGTATGATAGAAAATATATCAAAGCTTGATGCGCCGTCAAGTATACCTGAAAGTGTGTTGGAATATTTGAAAGAGTTATCATTATCCAATTGCATCAGCTTGTAATAATAAATTGTATTATGTTCAATATCTCTATCAGCAAAGCTATATTGATGGATGATCGAGCTTGTGCCATGTCCGGCGATCCATCCAACATTTTCAAACGGAGCGCCATTTTTACTTCTTTGTATATAAAAACCGGCATTGTTCAGTTCTGATGCTGTTTCCCAATTTAGACTAAAGTACTCGTTATTTATTGGTGTAAGTGTGAATTTTGTTAATTCGACAGGCAATGATGTATTGTTATCTGATGCACCAAAAACACGGAAACGAGAAAATCCGGTTTGTCCGCTTAGTGTTTTGAGTGTAGGTCTTTGATAATAACCGGTTACGCCTGGTACCCAATAGTTGATAGTAGGTCCAACAGCTCCGTTACCACCAATTTTTCCATCACGCGCAAGGTATTGTGCTTTAGCATAAGTGCTGTTACAGGTTGCACCCATTGTTGCATAATTGATTTGCGATTCTAAAACAGTTCCCGGTAAAACTGAAATATTGTAGTTTACAGAAGTAGGAACAACATTTGGTGATACTATCCATTCGTGTGTAATAGCCTGATCGATGACTGCTACATCATCATGACCATCAGGACCACCTGTACATTGTGAGAAGTTGTTCATTGCAGGATTGGTAAAATATCCGATATCGTAAAATAAAACATCACCATTCGTTACTAAATCACCTGAATAAGTAGGATTTGCCGCAGGTTGGATATAGCTTAATAAACCTGTAGTAGATCCTGATGGCATGGTAAGTGAATTCATCGTTACAGATAGTGCTTCCATGCCGTCTAAACCAGATTTTTCTACACCGACAGGAAAGAAATATGTACCAGTGCTATTTACCTGTCGCCTTAATTTGCCTTCTACATATTTTGTTACAGCACCGCTTCCTGTGTTGTGACCAACAATTGCAGTAGTTGCCGGATTTTGAACATAAAGTGTATTGGTATAGTTTCCGGTGAATGGACTTGTTGAAGAAGAACTTTGGGTTCTGACAATACCGTTCGTGCTTTCAAAATTGAGTGTTCCGGAAGGATTTATATTTACTGAATTTCCGGTCAAAGCATTATCTAAAATGATAATTTCGCCTGTCGCTGAAGTTTTGTAAATTTTCAGGTTATAAAATTGATCCTGATTAGATGCTGTACCGTTCCAGGTTCCTTTTATGGTTTGATTACCAGAACCCGAAAGTCTTTCTATCGCTCCGGATTGAGAGACATAATGATAAGTAGAGGCATTATTAGTTATGTCACCTTTTAATTCCAAAAAACTATTGTTATTCGTAAACGTACCATTTTGATTAATGATATTACCATTTACAAATAAAGTTGGAGTAGATGAGCCTGAACCGGCATTTAGATAAACAATTCCGCCATTATTATAAAATTCATTCTGAGCATACGTTTGCTGGTTGAAGCTCAAAAAAAGAAATAATAGCAAAATAGATAGATTGTAGAATTTAATCATACAGTTTTTTTAGAATGAAATAAAATAATAGTTTTTCTTACGGCTAAACAAATATAAATACAATAATCTTGATTGTAAAGTTATTAATGTTAACATGAGTGGATTTAACATAAATCATCATAAATAGTTACCATTAGCAATGTATTAATATTGTTAACAAACAATGCTATGATACTGTTTACATCAAAGTGATTTATATACCAAAACGTGAATAATACTCTAACTTTTTTTAGATTATTCCAAGCTACTTGCTGAAACTCCATCTAAAAATAATTCTATACCATTTTGCATAGATTCTACTATTGGGTAGTTTATTGAGTAATAGATCTTCTTACCATCTCTGCGTGTTTTTACAACACCTACACCTCTCAATATTTTTAAATGTTGTGATGTAACAGATTGTTCAAAGTTTAGTGTTTTGTAAAGCACATTCACATTTACTTCTTTCATTTCATTAATGAGTTTAAGTAGTGTGAATCTCAATGGGTGAGCTACTGCCTTTAAAAGTTCTGCAGCTTTTTCGATTTTCTGTGTTTGGAATTCAAAATTCTTCATAATGTTTTTTAAATTAATCGTGTGCAAATATACACATATTATGTATAGTTTTTAATGCATATAATATATTAAGGTTTTTGTTAATGTGTAGCAGTTTCTATAATTATGGTTTACAGACATTGATATGTCTATTTAAGAACACCTGTAAAATCATAGTAATTCGTATGATAAAGCGCACGATGTAATACCTATCAAAAGGTAGTATTGGAAAAGTATTTTTTTGAAGTATGATAGGTATTAAAAAACTATCCGTATTTAGTTTAATTGCGGATTTTCAGGAAATGTGGATAGGAGTTTGTTTTTGCCGCCCATTTTTATTAGAACTTCCTGCCACATATATTCACTCATTTTAAAGATTTCAGGGTAATCTTTGGCAACGATCCAGCTTTTGTCCTGCATTTCCTCGTTCAACTGTCCGCTTTCCCAACCTGCGTAGCCTGCAAAAAATTGGATATTGTGTGGTAATATGCGCTTGTCTTTGATAAGCTGTTTTAGATGTTCAAAGTTGCCGTTCCAATATAAATTATCTTTTATAAGAAAAGAACCTTCGATCAGATCGCCATAGCTGTGAATAAAATTTAACCTATCCATACCAACCGGACCGCCATAATTTACATAACCCTGAAATGCCGGAAAATTTGGTATCATTTCGTTGATCCTGAAAATAGATGGACGATTTAATACTAAACCGATAGTGCCTTCCGTATTATGTTCGCAGATCAAAGTAACGGTTCGTTTAAAGCTCGGATCCTGCATAAAAGGTTCGGCTACCAATAAATCGCCTTGTTGTATGTTGTAATCGTAAGACATTTGAATTTAATATTAACGAGTTTTTTTGAATTTTAGTTGTATGTAAATATTTTATTTTACATTATTACAACCTGTTCAATATCGAACTGATATGCTTTACTGCAATCAATCTGTCATAGCGTTCGCCGAAAGGTGTGTAGTATAACAAAATCGTATAGTCATTTTCCGTATCGTAATAGTTTCCTTCTGTTATAAATTGATCAGTAGAATTGTCTTTATCGTTTTTGAATACATAACTGTAATTGTAAGTACCTTGTTTTAATAAAATATTCAACGCATAGCTTTTATCTAAATGATCGTAATACATTTTTGAGCTTTCATCGCATTTCCAGTTATTGAATGCACCAACAACATAAAACGCACCATCAGAGACTGTTCCGCCAAAATCGAAATTAAAATGAACGTTGGCATAATCGGCGCCCATATTATAATCAGGATTATCGAGGTTGTCTATATAATACTGACCATTCAAATCTTTTATCATTTGATATTTATTAGGCAAAGTCGGTTTATCATACAATAAATACACATCATTTGCATCGTCTTTAATATCAAAAGCTCTGATATTTTGTCCGCGAAAACGTAATGATCGCATATCAAAAAACCGAAACTCTCTTCCAAAAGAAGGAAATAACAGCACACCATTAAAATCAAAATTCAATTCGTTGATACCCATAAATTGCGGCTTGATATCTAATTTAGCATTGTCCCAACGGTAATTTTGTAAAACGCTTGCCTTTATTTCCATCTGCGCATTATCTACCGTAAAACCTTTTGTATTTACTTTAAAAATAACTTCCTGAAATTTATCGCGCAAAGACATATTTCGTGTGTAGGCAACATTTGCATCGATGATCAATTTAGATTCAGCAATCATAAACCTTCGCGTAAAAATCGGATGTTCTTTGTCCTTTTCATACACCAGCATCACATAGTTTCCAGACTTGTTGATCTGCATATCATTATTCGGAAACTTGAGCGTGTAATGTACAAACGGCACTTTTGTTCCATTTGAATAGTCATAATCGTTGATGTTGCCTTCTGTAAAACCTTCCACATATTCCATCACATTCATACTGGTTGGTGTCCAATTGCTTTGACACTGAATAACAGTATAGAAATAATTTTTAGGTTTATTTGATAAATCATCAAAATGCAATTCCAACGTTTCACTAAGACTCATATTTAAGATCGGCATTGCCATATCTGCACCGCTTGGAAATAGCTGCACTGTTTTTATATCAGATGAAAAAACTTCATTATTATACGTAACGGCTTTTGAAAGACCATATACGAAAACCAGTGCTGAAAAAATTATGTGCTTCAAAATTTGCATAAACGAATAATAGCAAATATCTTTCCAAAAATTGAATTATTAGTCATTTTAGTTTGTTTTTATTGATTGAATAATAACAATATGGATTTTACAACCAAAGTAAATATACCAAAATCGCCTTTTGATATAACACATAAAGATAAATTATTGTTGTTAGGTTCTTGTTTTACAGAAAACATTGGTCATTTTTTGAATAACCATCAGTATAAAATTGCCGTTAATCCATCAGGAATTATTTATAATCCGTTTTCTATTTTTAATAGTCTACAAAAAGTAATCGACAAATGTTTTTATAATGAAAATGATTTGTTGCAGCACCAGGAATTATACATTTCCTTAGATCATCATGGTTGCTTTTCTTCAACAGATGAACAAAAAGTGATAGGAAATATTAACGCAAAAATTGAACAATCGAGCAATATTTTCAACGACTCAAAATATATTATAATCACGTTTGGAACTTCATTTGTATATCATCATAAAGAACAAAATAAGATTGTTGCTAATTGCCATAAAATACCAAATACACAATTTGAAAAACGATTATTGACGATAAATGAAATTGTTGAATCGTTTAAAAATATTCATTCAAAATTAAAAGATAAGAAGATATTATTTACTGTTTCGCCTGTGCGTCATTGGCGTGATGGTGCCATGGAAAATCAAAGAAGTAAAAGTATTTTGATTGAAAGCATACATCAGATTATTGAGCAACATGATAATTGCTTTTATTTTCCTGCGTATGAAATTGTGATGGACGAACTGCGCGATTACAGGTTTTATACGGAAGATATGCTGCATCCGAATGTGGTTGCTGTAAAGTATATTTGGCAGCGTTTTGTCGAAACTTATTTTAATGATGAAACGAAAAATATCAACAAAAAACTTGAGAAATTAAATTTGTTATTACAGCATAAAGTAAAACATGAAAATACTTTGGAAGAAGAAAATTTTAATCAACAAAAAATGAAAGTGATAGCTGATTTTAAAAATGAGTATCCAAATCTGGAAGTTAGTTTTTAATTTATTTAGCAGCTAAACCTCAATAATCATTGATGTTTCACTCAAGTCAACATATTTCATGCTGTTCTCATTCATTAATTTTTTGAAAATTTTTAAGTGATAATTATCATTGTCGCTTGATAAAATAAGTTGCTTATATTCAAAATTTGCTTTCACACTTTCGATATTCAAATAGCAATTATCGCTTAATATTAAGTAGTCAATTTTCAATTTTTTGTCAAATGTTTTTCGTGTATTGTCACGAGTAAGAAAGTAGAAGCTTTTGTTATGTGCAACCAATAAATCATTATTGAAATAAATCTGATCGTTGATAGAATCATTCATTAAATAATTTTCATGTTCATCAATTCTAAATGCTCTGTAAGAGTTTTTTATTGAAAATGAAAATGCTTTTTCTGTCAGCGAATCTTTAGAAAAGATAAACTGCTTATTGTTTTTATTAATTGCTAAAACGAAATTTTTAGGTACAGCATACAGTATCATTTCATCTTTTTTTATTTGCTGAACATTATATGAGTAGGAAATAATTATTGTGATCAAAAACATAAATAAGCAACTAAAAATAAATTTTGATTTTCTTGTAATAATGAAAAGTGTAAAACATATCATGGCTGTAAACAGCAGCAGAAGCTGCCATTTTGAGATATAAAGGTTGAATATTTTTCCTAATGGCAAATTAGAAAAGAAATAGGTGAGTTGTATAAAAGCTGAAATTACTAATGAATTTAACCAACCAATTATCTTTGCTAAACATGGAACAAAGCTGAGAGGAATCAATGCAACGCTCAACCACAAAATTACTGCTGATAATGGAATTGCGAATATGTTTGCCAATAAAAAGTAGGTAGGAAAATTTCCGAAATAATAAATACTTAAAGGAACTGTAAAGCATTGTGCTGCAATAGAAGCAGACCATAATTTCCAAGTCCAATCAACAAATTTATTTGGATGATAATACAAAGCATAAATTGGTTTGTAGAAAATAAATAATCCTAACATTGCCAAATAAGACAGTTGAAATCCAATGTCGAACACATTATTCGGATCGATTAAAATTTGTATCAAAGCAGCGCCTGCTAATAAATTCAAATTGTTTACGTGTTCTTTATTCAGCTTTCCATAATTCAGTAATGAAAATAAAATGGCAGCACGAACACATGCTGTAGATAAGCCTGTAACAAACGCAAACAGCCATATACAACTGACAATGAAGATGAATTTTGCAATTTTTATTTTCTTGTTTTTATCTTTTATAAAACTTAAAAGAAACAGTAGCATTCCGTAAATAATACCTACATGCAAGCCCGAAACCGAAAGTATATGCAAGATTCCTGTGTATGCAAATGCGTTGTATAATTCAACATCTATATCAGCACGATGACCAAGTAAAATGCCATCAGCCAAAGCAAAATTTTCCTTTTTTGGAATGTATGTTCTGAGTATAGATTGAACATATTTTCCAATGTCGTCACTCTTTCGTTTTATAAAAAGTGATGTATATTTTTGTGTTACTGAAATAGAATTTATTGCTACATATTGCTGCTGAAAAATAGATTTATGTAAAAGATAATTTCTATAATCAAACTCACCAGGATTTTTTGGTTTGTCAACAGATTTGTAATTCAGCTTAAATAATACTTCATCACCAATTTCTAATTTAGAAAATGAACTGTCTTTTTGTATGTAAACTAATAAATTGCCGCTTACATTTTGTGTTTTATTTGTACTGTCAATTACTTGCCATATTGCAACTACCGTTTTATAAGTTTTTTCCTTTTCTTCCAAAGGCTTAGTAATAATACCTTTGGCGAATTCACTTTTATATTTACTAAAATGCTTCGTTTCATTATCCATCTTTTTATCAGTAATCATTAAACCACCAATAAAAAATATTAGCACATAAATAATTAAGGCATTAATTTTCTTCGATAAATAATTAGATATAGTTAAATGGCTAACTAATAAACTAAACATCAAAATAATACTTGCTGTAAGAATAGTTTGAAATGAGATCGTAAAAATATCAAACACTAAAATTCCAGAAAGAAGTGGTATGATAATTTTCCATAATGGTAAGTATGATAACTTATATTGCATGGACTAATATAAAAACTAAATTTTAATAAAAAAAAGAAAACCATAAATCAACAGATTTATGGCTTTCTTTTATAGTTATCAAAGCATTATTTTCCTTTCTTCAATTCTTGCTGCTGCTTCATCATATCCTGCATTTTTTGTTGGAAAGCATTTTGTTTAGGTGGTTTTTTTCTGTTTTCCTGAATTTGTAAATGAATTTTATCTTCATCTATAAAAAACTTCTGCATGATCCAGTTTTGTGCAATAGTTAATACGTTGAACAATAAATAGTAATAGCTCAATGCGGCAGGTTGTTTGTTGAACATAAACATTAACATTACAGGCATTACATATTGCATAATTTTCATTTGCTGTGCCATCATGTCGTTTCCACCGGTTGTAGGCTGCGCTTGCTGAGTTAATTTAGTTACAGCAATAGATGATATCGCCATCAATATGGTAAATAAACTGATGTGGTTTCCTATGAAGCTGCTGATTAATGGAATTTCTTTCGACCATGAAAATATAGAATCGAAACTTGATAAATCTGTTGCCCATAAAAATGGTTGCTGTCTTAATTCTATAGATGCTGGAAAGAATCGGTACATCGCAATTAATATTGGCATTTGCAGTAGCATTGGCAAGCAACCGCCAAAAGGACTCACGCCTGTTTGGCTGTATAATTCCATTTGTTTTTGTCCGAATGTTGCCTGATCAGGATATTTCTTTTTAAGTTCATCTAATTCAGGTTTCAGCACTTTCATTTTTGCCATCGACATGGTCGATTTATAAGTAAATGGCAAGGTTACCAGCTTAATAACAATTGCTAAAACTAAGATAATGATACCATAGTTAGAAATGAATTTGCTTAAAAAATGGAAAATCGGAATGATAAAAAATTTATTGATCAAGCTCAAAATGCTCCAACCTAAAGGAATAATGCTCGTTAGTTGAACATCCATTTTCTTTAGCTCATTGTATTTATTCGGACCCATGTACAAACGCATAGGAAAGCTGAATGCCGTGGCATTGTTATAAGGAATCTGCAGCTGCGAAGTAAAAGTTTTTACAATATCTTTATTGGCAGCAGGCGTTTCAACGGTGATTTTTGCACCTGTTTTAAAGAATCCTTTAGAAGCAATTAAAGAAGTATTGAAGAACTTTTGTTTATAAGAAATCCATTGAAGTGGTGCTTCTAATGTTTCACTTTTATCACGTGTTAAGTCGTCGTCTTCTTTTGCATTGTTCATGTAGTTTAATGACGCGTTGAAACGCTCATCATCAATTCCACCTTCTTTTGCAGGAACATCTTGTTTCCAGTTTAAAGTAATAAAATTACTGTTTGCAGGAATTACACCACCAAAATTGTTAGCGTTTATTACAAAATCAGCTTCATAGCCTTTTCCATTCAATGTGTATTTGTGCTCATAAGTTTTTCCATTACCTAAATCAATAACAAATGACACATCAAGCTTTTGTGTACCTGAAATTTTTTGAGAGACATTGCTTGTTTTAAAAAATAATTTTTCCGTTTCAATTGGTGTTTTGCTGTCGTTAGCAATAAAAGAAAAATTAAAATCGCTACCGTTATCTTCAAATAAAATCAAAGGTTTTTTGGTAAAAGTTTTGTACTCTTTTAGTTCTACTTTTTTAATTACAGCACCTTTGTTTGAAAATGTATAGATGCAGTTTTCATTTTCAATGGTAAATAATTGTTCGTTTCCGTTGGTATAAGTTCCAAAACTTCCAAATGTCGCAGCATTTGCAGTAGAGTCAACTATTACATTTGCAACGGCTGCCGAATTTACAGAATCAGCTAAAGCAGTCTGCTTAGCAGAATCACCTGTTGGATATTTAGATTTAGTCTCAACTTTTTGAGGATGCGCTTTTTTCCATTTAGCTTCCTGTTGAGAGTTATATGTTTGAAAACCAACGAATATCAGCACAATAAGAACGATACCAATCAGCGTATTTTTGTCAAAATCCATTTTTTTAATTATTGAAGTGCGAAAGTACAAAATTTGAATGAAACCAATCAAATGTGGCGAATAACAATAGATTAATTATTTTCAACTAACCGTAAACACAGAAATTTAGTTCAGTTTGTTATAAAAATAATCTTTCGGTTATCTTTACGAAATGAACAAAACGACTTTGGTTATTATGGCAGCCGGAATTGGCAGCCGTTATGGTGGAATTAAACAAGCTGATACTTTTGGTCAAAAAGGCGAGTGGTTGATGGATTATTCTATAGATGATGCACAACAAGCTGGTTTTGATGATATTATAATTATTACACGAAAAGATTTGTTAGATGATCTGAAAGAGCATACTAATAAGATTTGGATCAATAAAATTAAAATAAGCTTTGCTTTGCAGGAAATGCCAAAAGACGCAAATCCGAATCGAACCAAGCCTTATGGAACAGGACAAGCTATCTTAGCGGTTAAAAATTTAGTGAAGAATCCTTTCGCAGTCATAAATGCCGATGATTTTTATGGTAAAGAAGCGTATGTTTCGATGCATCAGTTTTTGAGTAATTTAGGTAATAATGAACCGGTGTTTTCTTTAGTTGGCTATCCAATTTTAGAAACTCTGTCAAATATTGGGACAGTTTCGCGCGGTATTTGCACCTTGAATGAGGACAATGAATTGGTTGAAATTATAGAAATGACTAAAATTGATCTCTCAAATAATGTTTTGCGTAATGAAAATGACGATCAATCTTTTACTGAAATTCCAAAAAATAGTTTTGCATCTATGAATTTTTGGGGTTTTTCAACTTTTCTTTTTGATGAATTGGAAAATCAATGGCAAGAATTTTATGCTAAGTATGGCAAAGAATTAAAAACCGAATTTCTTATTCCAACAGTGGTTTCTAATTTATTAAAAGATGGAAAAATAAAAGTACAATTATTGCCTGATGGAAAAAACTGGTGTGGTGTAACTTACGCAGAAGAAAAGGAAAGTGTGGTAAATATTTTGAAAGGTCTGAATCGCTGATTAAAACAGATTACAAATATGTCTGAATCACGGATTAGACGGATTTAGAGATTGCACAGATTAAAGTACTAACAAATTATTGTAATCTATAATCTTTAAAATCAGCGATTCAGATAAGAATAAGCAAATAATGAAAGAACTATTATTAAAAGATTAGTATTAACGAAATAATCTGAATCACAGATTAAAGTGATTAACTGATTACACAGATTAAAGTATAAATAAATCAGTGAAATCTTCTAATCCGTCTAATCCGTGATTCAGACAAATACAAAAAATGATTCAGAAAGAAAATTTACAACAAGAATTCACACAACACTTTGGCGCAGCCGAAACCCAATTTTATTTTTCGCCTGGTCGTGTAAATTTAATTGGTGAACACATAGACTATAATGGTGGCTTTGTGCTGCCAGCTGCTATTTCATTAGGTATTTCAGCAATTGTTGCAAAAAGAGAAGACAACATAATTCGCATCTTCGCAAAAGAATTTGATGAAGAAATATCTTTGTCTGTTGATGATGTTTTCTTATGTCATTCTGAGCGAAGCGAAAAATGTAAAACGCATTGGTCTGATTATATTAAAGCAACTTTACAGGTTTTAAAAGATAATAATACCACACTTTTTGGCGCAGATATTTTAATAGAAAGTGATTTGCCTTTAGGTGCAGGTTTGTCGTCATCATCAGCTTTAGAATGTTTGATCGCTTATGTTTTTAACGAAGATTCTTATCAGAAAAACAGAACACAATTAGCATTAGATACACAGCAGGCTGAACGAAAATATGTTGGTGTAAATTGCGGAATTATGGATCAGTTTGCGGTTTCCAATGGAAGTCAAAATCAAGCAATTTTGCTCAATTGTTCCACCTTAGAGTTTGAATATATTCCTGCAGATTTCGGCGATTATCAATTGGTAATTATTAACTCAAACAAACAGCGTGCTTTAGCAGAATCGAAATACAATGAACGAAGAAGTGAATGTGATGCAGCCTTTGAAATCATCAAAAGGTTTGATATTGCTGAGAGTTTATGCAATGCGCATGAAATTTCTTTAGGTTATATAGATGATGATATTTTATATCAGCGCGCAAAACACGCTGTTTTAGAAAACAAACGCGTTATAAATGCTGTTGATGCTTTAAAAAATGAACGTATCGAAGCATTTGGACAGTTATTGATAGAATCTCATATTTCGTTAGATATTGATTATGAAGTAAGTGGAAAAGAATTGAATACGATCGTACATTATAGCACACATTTTGATGGTTGCATTGGTGCGCGTATGACAGGTGCAGGTTTTGGCGGTTGCTGTATTGCGTTGGTAAAAAAAGACAGAGTAGATAGATTTATTTCGTATGTTGGTAAAAAATATGCTGAAAAGACAAGTTTTAAAGCAGATTTTTATTTGGCAGAAATTGTGAATGGAGTTGGAAGAATTTAGGAATTAACGAGTTTAAAAGTTTATGAAGTGAATTCATAAATTCATTAACTCAAAAACTCATTAATTAAAGAAAATGGATAATGTAGATAGTTTAATATTAGAAAATAAAAATCCTGAATCGAAGCATAACGAATATCAAATCGTATTTTTGATAGCATTTATCGGCTTTTTAGCGTCCACAGATTCTATGTTGCTGATGCCTTTGAGCAATGTTATCATGAAGAATTATGATGTTTCTGCACAGGTTTCTACTTGGGTTATTTCTACTTATTCTATTTTTGCAGGAATTTCTGGTTTTTTGTCAGCATCTATCATGGATAGGTTTGACAGGAAGAAATTGTTGATCGGTACGTTCATAGGTTTTGCGATAGGAACAATGCTTTGCGGCTTTGCCAATAATTTTGGATTATTCGTTTTATATCGCGGAATTACCGGAATTTTTGGTGGTATTGTTGGTGGTGTTGGTGTTGCTATTGTAAGTGATCTGATTCCTTTCAAAAGGCGTGCAACAGCAATGAGTATTATTTCACTTTCTTTCGCAGTATCAGCAATTATTGGTGTTCCAATCGGTTTAGAACTGGCAAAAAATTATAGTTTGCTATTGCCATTCAGAGTGTTAGCAGGCGTTGCATTTCTCACATTGATTCCGATTATTTTATGGTTGCCAAAAATAAATAAACACCTTGCAGAACAAAAAACTGACTCAATTGATTTTCATGAGAACTCAAATATTGTTGCTGATATCTACATCAGTAAGCATAAAAGACCTTTAGAAACAATAAAGGAAGCGCTTCAGGATATTAACCAGGTTTGGGCTTTATTACTTTCTATTTTAATTGTATTTAGTCATTTTGTAGTATTACAATTTATTGTTCCTTACATGGAAAATAATGTTGGCTTTAGCTCGAAATTAGTACCGATGATGTATTTTATTGGTGGAATTTGTGCTATTGCAACAGCACCATTAATTGGTAAAATATCTGATAAGAAAGGTAATTTTCCTTCTTTTGTTGTGTTGATGTTTTTATCTTTTGTTCCTATTTTATTAAGTACGCATATCAGCGTAGTGAGTATGCCTTTAGCATTATTTATTTGCGTAACATTTTTCATATTGGCAGCAGGTCGAATGATTCCTGCATATACGATTATGAGTGGTGCAACTACACCAGATAAACGTGGTGGTTTTATGAGCATGCGTTCTGCATGTATGGAAATTGGAACGGCTTTAGCGTCTATTGTAAGTGGTTTTGTGGTAAAGATCGGAAAAGATGGTATTGTTCATCATTTCAATTATGTTGGATACATTTCTGTTATAGTAGGCTTGATCTGTATTTTTATCGCATCAAGAATATTAATTGTAAGCCACGAATAATCAGTAAGTTACACTTATTCTTTTTAGCTTATACAAGTTGGTAAAAAGCAATCAATATTAAGTTAGTTTTATGTTGAAAGTTTTTCCTAAGAATTGCATGATATTAATTAAATTTGTAAAAAATTAACAACTCAATGGCAAAGTTAACTAAAGTATTCGGAGCAATTTTATGCATATTAGGTGCAATATATCTTACAGTTTCTATCTTTTTGTATTTAAATAGTTCTGCAAATCTTGATTATAACACAGGTAAATTACAAACAATGGCACAAGCCGGTGTTGTTTACTATTTATTTGTAGCAATTTTAATTTTTGGATTTGGAATCTTACTTGCAAAAGATAAAGTTTTAAATAACGATCATCATTAAGATGTTCGTTTTTGTTTTCATGGTTATATAAGTTTTGTCCTCGAAGAAATTCGAGGATTTTTTATTTTAAGATTTAAGTATTGATATAGATGCCATTGCTTTAAGCGATGGCATTTGTGTAGAATTTTAATGAGCAATAACGCCTGAACCGATCAGTTCATCATCATTGTACCAGGCTGCAAATTGTCCGGGCGCAATTCCTTTCTGCAGATTTTTGAATATAATGTACAAACCATCTTCCTGTTGATATAAACAACATTCTTCTAACGGCTGACGATAGCGAATACGTGCATTATAGATTTTCGTTTCACCGATTTTTAATTTCAAATCTTCGCGAATCCAATGAATATCTTCATTTTTTACAAATAAACCTGCTCGGTTCAAGCCTTTATGTTCTTCGCCTTCACCTAAGTAAATAAAGTTCTCTTTTGTATCGGTTGCAATAACAAACAAAGCTTGCTTAAAGCCACCAATGCCTAAGCCTTTGCGCTGTCCGATGGTATAATAATGCGCACCATTGTGCTCACCGATTACTTTTCCATCAGTTTCAGAAAATAAATTTGGTTTCGCTAATTCATGTAATTCATCAACATTACAATTGTCAAAAGCATACTCAATTTTATTTGGCAGATTATCATTATCAATTAAAACAACTTTTCCTTTTTTAGGCAATAACTGTTGTTGTAAAAATTCAGGTAAACGTACTTTTCCAATAAAACATAAACCTTGCGAATCTTTCTTTTCAGCGGTACTTAAATCTAATTGTTTTGCAATTTTACGTACTTGCGATTTTTGTAGTTCGCCGATAGGAAAGATAGCTTTGCTTAATTGTTCCTGATTTAACTGGCACAAGAAATAACTTTGATCCTTATTGTTATCTTTTCCTGACAGAAGTTTATAAATTTTATTGCCACTTTCACTTTCATTTGATGTACTGCCGTGCATCGCTACTTCACTTTTTCTGCAATAATGACCTGTGGCAACATAATCTGCGCCTATAGCTAAGGCATGCTTCAGAAAAATATCGAATTTAATTTCTCTGTTGCATAAAATATCAGGATTTGGTGTTCTGCCTGCTTCATATTCTGCAAACATATAATCCACGATTCGTGTCTTATATTCATCGCTTAGATCCAATGTTTGAAAAGGAATACCTAATTTTTGTGCAACCATCAGCGCATCATTACTGTCATCAATCCACGGACAATCACCTTGAATAGTAACAGATCCATCGTGCCAGTTTTTCATAAACAAACCAATCACTTCATAATCCTGCTGCTGTAGCAGATATGCAGCAACAGACGAATCTACACCACCTGACATACCAATTACTACTCGCTTTTTCATCTTACAAAATTAACCAAAAGAGATCTAAACTGAATATTATAAAATAATAAAAAAAGAAAGCTCACGACTTGTGTCGTGAGCTAAAAACATAACATTCATTAAAAACCAAAGAAATTTTTATCTGTTAACAACAATTTTTCTAAATGTATTACCGTCTGTTAAACCGAATTTTAAAATGTAAGTACCGTTTGAAAGAGATGACAAATCAATATTTGATTGTTTTTCTCTGATATTATCATATTTTTCTTCAAAAACAGTTTGTCCTGAAAGATTGTATAATGAAACATATACATCTTGATATTCTTTTAAAGAAAGATTGATATTTACGTTTGTAGTTGCAGGATTTGGATAGATATTTAATTCTTCGATTGACTTTTCTGCATCAATAGCAGCTGTTGGCGCAGATACCGAAAAGGAAGCATTTTGTAAACAGTTATTTTTATCCTTTACAACTACTGAATAATTGCCTGCTGTAAGATCATTGATAGTTGAGTTAGGCACATTAATTGCAACATTATTTAACAGGTATGAATAAGGCGCAACACCACCTGTTACATCTAAAGAAACATTATAAATATTTGCAGTTCTTGCTTGTGTAGTAACTCCTATTTTTATAACATCAGGCTGCGTAATTGCTTTTGTTGCCGTAGCTACACAATTATAACCATCTTTAATTGTCACCGTGTAGTTTGATGCTTTAAGGTTTGTTAAAGTAGCAGTTGTTTGATTGTTATTCCATGTGTAAGAATAAACACCATTTCCACCGATTGAAGAAGCCACTAAGGTTCCGTTAGAACCGCTGTTGCAGCTTACGTTTTGTCCAATCTCAACATTTGCCTTTAAAGCAGGAGCCACCGTAATTTGAGCTGTTTTAACAATAGAATCTTTAGATGAACTATTTAAAGCAACTAACTTAACATTATAAGTTCCTGGTGTTGTAAAAGTATGAGTAATATTTTGTGTTGAATAATCTGTACTTCCATTGTTGTCAATGTCCCAACGCCATTGAGTTGGAGTTCCTGCTGATTTATCTGTAAATGATACTGTTACCGGTGCGCAACCAACTGTTTTATCAGTTATGAAAGATGCTGTAACAGGTGTTGTAGTTTGTGCAGAACAAGCAGTTGTTAAAGGTATAAACTTAGCATAACCACAGTTGAAAGTTGAATTAGAGCTTCTGGTAATTACATCAGCTACATTTTCTAAATCTGTATACAAGTTTAAAGTTCTTTTAGTCATTCCGTTGCCAATAGATGGATACATGATTTCATTACCATCTGAATTATGACCTTCACCAAACGCGTGACCAAGTTCGTGTAAGGTTACACTTTCGAAATCATATAAGCCTGAAGTTGGCGCGCCTGTACCAAAATAGAAATTTGATGCAGCATTAAAAACCATATCAATACCATCTGGAATGATTGGAGAACCTGTGCATAAAGAATAAGTTGAATAAGTAACACCTAATGTTCCAGCAGGTAATGCACAGCTTGCATTTGCAAATGAAATTGTATTTAAATTGTCTATTTGATTAGAACATACATTGGCAGAAGTTGTAGACGCTATTGTTACATTTACACCTGTTTTACATTTCCATTGATCTATAGCTCTTAAAAAACTTGCTTTAGCGTTTGCATTATTGTTAAAATCTGTGTTTAATGTAAATGTATAACCACCTAATGAATTTTGATTGATTAAAGTAACTCTTCTTTTTTTGTATTCGAATTGATTATAAGAAACGGTAAGAGCATTTGTAGAAGGCATAATTGCTCCGCTTGAGTGTATAATGTTAACTAAACCTGTTCCGGCACCACCTTGTCTCATCACAGATGAACCAGGTACGATTACTTTGATTTCTGTATTTGTCCAAGATACGATGTAGCTGCTGTCAGGAATGTTTGAGTACGTTGAAGAAGAAGTGCTGTTAGCATCTCTAAACTGAATAGTTGCAGCACCTGTTCTTGTTCCAAAACCATTACCTATAATAGTTAAGATACTACCTGTTCCTGCACTAATTTTGTTAGGTGATAAGTCAATAGGGTTTGAGCCGCTATTCGCTGTATTATTATCCGTTAATCTGCTGGAAGATGAATTTGTAAGTTTATATGTAACACCTGTTGTTTTTGTAATTAAATTTGCAACAGCAGTAATGTTTTGGTAATCATCAAAAGGATCTTTGTAGCTGTTTGTAGCTTCATTTTTTTCAATAAAACCTTGTGCTAAAGAAAAAATTTCAAACTTACTTGCTTTAGATGAATGGTTTATTTCCATAGCATTGTCTTTCAAAAAGAAAATACCTTTAGAACCAATTTTTAATTCAGCATTGGGTTCAACTACTAATAATTTTCCATCAATTTCGCCGCCTGGTGTAAGCACTTCTATGGTAGTGTTTGAATTTCCTTTTAAGAAATCAGTTACTACAACAGTGCTAACTGTATAGATACTTGTTCTATCGCTATTCCAGAAAGAATGTTGATTTTTTACTTCGCCGTTGATGATTAATTGGGAACTTTTTGTTCTTTGGTCAATGCTAACTTTTTGCAATAAGCAATTAGCTTTTGTTGAGCAATAGTATAGAACTATCACTAACGTTAATAGATAGGGTTTCATGTTATGTTATTTATGTTTCAAAAAATAGGGTACTGCAAACTTATATACTATTTTTCGGTTTGTCAATAGCTAAATTTCATATTATTAAAATAATTGATGTAAATCAAGTTTTAAAAGTCATATTTTTGCAGCATGTTAGGATTAAAATTAGCAACAGATCCGCGTTGGGTAAATTTAGCGGAAATGTCAATAGAAGAAATATTAGTAGATCATGCGTTTTGTGAGCAAAAGGCAACTACAAATTGTATAAGCTTGATACAGCTTTATCCGGAAAAAGAATATTTGGTTGAAAAATTAATTCCTATTGTAACTGAAGAATGGTCGCATTTTAAAATGGTATTAGATGAATTAAAAAAACGCAATTATAAATTAGGTGCTCAACGACAAGATAAATATGTGGTAGCCTTGAATGATTTCTTTAAAAAAGGTGGTAGTCCTGATGATAGATTTTTAGACAGATTATTGATGGCAGCTTTAATAGAAGCCAGAAGCTGCGAGCGTTTTCGTTTATTATCTTTAGAAATCAGCGATGAAAAATTAAGACATTTCTATCATAAGTTAATGATCTCTGAAGCTACTCATTATCGCCTGTTTATTGATATCGCAGAAGAATATTTTGACAAAGAAAAAGTAAAAATCCGTTGGAACGAATGGCTCGAACATGAAATAATTGTTTTAAGTAATTTAGAAATTCGTGGTGATAGAGTTCACTAATTGTATGTGTTGAATAAGATTATTAGGAAAGGAAAAAATCATGATTAAGAAGAATAATTTACAGACACAATTTGATTTTCCAAATGCAACTATTCAGGAATTATTTAAGAATAAAAGCTGGAAAAATTTGTTTGTTCAGGTTGATATTTCTTCAGTCGTTTTTTTTCGAATCTTGTTTGGACTGCTAATGTTTTATGAGGTTACCAGATATTTTAGTTATGATTGGATCGCTAAATATTGGATAGAACCAAAGTATCATTTTACTTATTGGCCTTTTGATTTTTTAAAGCCTTTGCCTGGCAATGGTATGTATTGGCTGTTTTATTTAATGGGTTTTCTTTCTGTCTGCATTGTAGTCGGTCTGTTTTACAGGTTAAGTATTGTACTGTTCTTTTTGAGTTTCAGCTATGTTTTTTTATTAGAGCAAACAAGGTATCTCAACCACTTTTATTTATTGATATTGATAAGCTTTGTCATGATCTTTATACCTGCAAACACAAGCATATCTATTGATAATAAAATCTTTAAAAAAAATCATTCGGAAACTATAGCTGTCTGGACATTGTGGTTGTTGCGCTTCATGATCGGGTTGCCTTATTTCTTTGGTGGTGTAGCAAAAATAAATAGTGATTGGCTGCATGGTCAACCATTAAAAATATGGTTGGCAAGTAAAACATCATTTCCTGTTATCGGCAAATTTTTTCACGATGACTGGATGATATATTTTATGGCATACTCAGGCTTATTGTTAGATTTATTAATTGTGCCTGCTCTTTTATTCAGGAAGACAAGAAAGATAGGATTTATTGTTATTTGCCTGTTTCATTTAATGAATTCCGAATTATTTTCTATTGGAATTTTTCCGTGGTTTATGATTGCGGCAACAAGTTTATTCTTTTATCCAGATTGGTTTAGAAAACTCATAAATATTGTAACAGGTAATAAATGGAAATTGCCTGCTGCGGAAAATAATTTTACCATAGAAGAAAATGATAAACTAAGTACAAAGCAAAAAATAATTATTGCTTCACTTTTACTTTGGGTAAGCATTCAGTGTTTGTTGCCAATCCGTCATTTCTTTATTAATGGTAATGTGCATTGGACAGAAGAAGGTCATCGTTATGCCTGGCATATGAAGCTAAGAACCAAGAGCAGCAAAGGTTTTTATGTTGTTAAGAATAAAGAAAATGGTCAGGAAATAATTGTTACAACTAAAGATCTGCTTACAGGAACCCAAAAAAATAAAGTTGGTGACAGACCATATTTAATTTGGCAGTTTTGTCAGATCATTAAAAATGCATTTAAGGAAAAAGGTTATGATGTGGCTGTTTATGCACACGTTCAGGCATCTTTGAATGGAAGAAAATATCAGCCTTTAGTTGATTCTACGATTGATTTAACATCAGTTCCAAGACCAATTTTTCCTGCTAAATGGATATTGCCTTTAACAACGCCTTTAAATGGTCAGTTAAAAACCAAACAGATAAAACAAGACGGTGATGAATAAATTATTATACATGATAAAAATCATTTTGTTTAAATAATAATAGTTGCAGATTTGCAGTAAAATTAAATCATGGAAACTTCATTAAACGATATAAAAAAATACCTGACAGATCTGCAAAGTAATATTTGTTCATCTTTAGAGATCTTAGACGGAAAAGCAGTATTTGTTGATGATGCGTGGCAACGTGAAGAAGGCGGTGGCGGTTTAAGCAAGGTAATTCAAAATGGAAATGTATTTGAAAAAGGTGGTGTAAATTTTTCGCATGTGTATGGCATTTTGCCTGATGTTTTAAAATCAGAAACGAGAAATGCTAATTACTTTCACGCAACAGGTGTTTCAATTGTTATACATACACAAAATCCGTTTGTACCGATCATACACATGAATGTGCGTTATTTTTGTATGTCTGAAACTGCTGACGGCGAAATTATTGATGAATGGTTTGGTGGTGGCATTGATGTTTCACCTGCTTATCCAAATAAAGAAGACACATTATATTTACACACTATTTTAAAAAGTGCTTGCGATAAGTTTGATGATGCATTTTATCCAAAATTTAAAACATGGTGCGACGATTATTTTACTATAAAACATCGTAATGAAATGCGTGGTGTCGGTGGTATTTTCTTCGATCATCTTCGTCCAAAAAATGAAGATGACAAAAAATATTTGTTTAATTTTTTACAGGAAATAGGCAATAGCTTTGTTCCGATTTATTCATTGATTGTTGAGAGAAATAAGCATAAACTTTTTACAGAAAAAAACAAGGAATGGCAGTTTGTTCGTCGCGGCAGATATGCAGAATTTAATTTAGTGTATGATAGAGGCACACATTTCGGATTAAAGACAAACGGAAGAATTGAATCTATTTTAATGAGCTTGCCGCCACATGCTGAATGGAAATATAACTTTCACCCTGAAAAAGATAGTGATGAAGAAAAGACATTGGCATTTTTTCAACCGACAGATTGGTTCTAATAATTGACAAATGTTATTGGTTTTAAACTTAAAAAATGTAATATTTGCAGTTAATTCAACCCTATGAAATCAACCTTCCAACATGTAGACTGTAAACATTGTTCTCAAAGATTTAATTCTGTTTTTTGTAAAACTGAAAATGATGCTTTGTCTGAAATAGAAGCATTAAAAGTTTGCTCAACATATAAGAAAGGTGAAGTTATTTTTAAAGATAATTCTTATGCAAATGGTGTTTATTGTATTAATGCCGGTAAAATAAAGTTATCAATGTACGGCGATGAAGGTAAAGAACAAATTGTTCGAATGGCAAAATCCGGTGATATTATTGGTTATAAAGCCTTGCTTTCCGGTGAGCGATATAGTGCAACAGCAACAGCCATCGAAGACAGCAACATCTGTTATATTCCAAAAGATATTTTCTTAGTTATCTTAAAAAAAGATGCAGCATTATCATTTGAAATGATGCGATTATTATCGAACGAACTAAAACGTGCCGAAGAAAAAATTACACACTTAGCGCAAAAACCTGTTCGTGAACGAATGGCTGAAACTATCTTGTTTTTAAAAGAAACCTATGGTGTAGATAATGAGAACCACGTAAATATTATGCTTTCGCGCGAAGAAATTGCAAATCTTGTTGGCACAGCAACTGAAACAGCTATTCGCTTATTGTCAGAATTTAATAAAGATCATATCATCGAATTATCAGGCAAAAAAATAAAAATTCTTGATAATAACAAACTCACAAAAACGGCAAATTTATACGATTAGTATAATTACAAAACATGACTTAAGTCATGTTTTGAACTGATTGCCATCATTCATTGCCAAATAATCTACCGGTATTTTTGCATTAAATCTAATTTAATGCAACAACTGCATAATATCAATTATCAAAACTTTTCACCAAATGAACTTTGCAATTATTTGGAAGATAGATATTATAATCAAGTCATTCAAAATTTTCAGACAACCAGAAAATACCTGAATGATTTAATACAACAAGAACATTCGCAGACAATAGATTTGATTATTGTTTTGTTTAATAAACTTGAAATAGAAGCTAAGCAATTATTTGCAAAAGATAGAATCTTATTATTTCCACATATCATAGCGCAACATACAGCAGGCATTTGCCTAAAGCCAATAAATGAGATACATCAACGCATTATTGTGCTATTGCAAAAGATAAGATCGCTAATGAATAATTATGTACAGCAACCACATTGGTCTGCATTATATAAAATTAGTTGCAATGAGCTGCTTGGTATAGAGCAGATGTTAAACCATGTTTTGTATGTAAAAGAAAATTTTTTATGGACAAGAATCAACATAATTACAAAAGATGAAGGTTGATCAGGCAGTAATAAAAACTTGTTTTCACTGTGGCGAAAATTGTACATCAGGTAAAATATTTTTACAAGAAAAACAATTTTGCTGTGATGGCTGTAAGTTAGTGTATGAATTGCTGAATGAAAATGATTTATGTACATATTATAATTTAAATTCAAATCCCGGAATTTCACAAAAAATAAAAATAAGACAAGATAAATTTTTGTTTTTAGATGATGTTGAAGTGAAGAATAAGTTGATACAATTCACTGATGGCTCAAAAACACACGTAACATTTTACTTGCCACAAATACATTGCAGCTCTTGTTTATGGTTGTTAGAAAATATACATAATATCAATAAAGGAATTGTACACGCAAAAGTCAATTTTATAAATAAAGAAGTATTTATCATTTTTTCTGAGCAGGAAACAAGCTTACGTAAAGTAGTGGAAACACTAACATATATTGGTTATGAGCCGCACATCAGCTTACAAGAATTAGATGAAAATAAACTTACTGTTGTAAACCATACACAGTTATATAAAATTGGTATTGCAGGATTTTGTTTTGTAAATATTATGATGATGAGCCTTCCTGAATATTTTTCATCAACAGGAAAAGTAGAAGACAATATTCATCAAATACTACAAGCCTTAGTTGTTGTGTTTTCTTTGCCTGTAATTTTTTATTGTGCATCAGATTTTTTTATTACAGCATGGAAAGGTCTGAGAAATAAATTCTTAAATATTGATACGCCAATAGCATTAGCAATACTTATAACATTTTGCAGAAGTATTTACGAAATTTTTTCAGGAACAGGAACTGGTTATTTAGATAGCATGAGTGGTATTGTATTTTTTATGTTGATAGGCAGAATGCTTCAACAAAAAACGTATCATTCCATTTCATTTGAAAGAGATTATAAATCTTTTTTTCCGGTAGCAATAAATGTTTTAAAAGATAATGTCGCTAAGCCAACCATCATACATAATGTTAAAGTTGGCGATGTTATTCAGATTTATAACAACGAACTAATTCCTGTTGATGCTATTTTATCTAAAGGAAATGCATCTATTGATTACAGTTTTGTAAGCGGCGAAAGTTTGCCTGTTGCAAAAGAAATTGGTGAAATTATTTACGCAGGCGGAAAACAACTGAACGGTATCTTAGAACTAATTGTGGTGAAAGAAGTATCACAAAGTTATTTAACAAACTTATGGAATAAAGATGTTTTTAAAACACAAAGTGAAGAACAGGAACAATCATCATTCATTCATTGGCTTAGCAAATATTTTACGTTCATTGTTTTAAGTGTAGCATTTATTGCTGCTGCATATTGGTTGTCACAACATCAATATAATAAAATGTGGAATACACTCACAACAGTTTTAATTGTTGCATGTCCATGTGCATTGTTATTGGCATCAACATTTACTAATGGAAATATTTTACGAATTCTAAGCAAGAATAAATTGTACCTCAGACATGCAGATATGATTGAACGTTTGACAAAAATAAACCATGTTGTTTTTGATAAAACAGGAACTATTACAGAACAAAAAACGCTGCAAATTGAATATCAGGGAAACCCATTTACAACAACAGATAAAATAAATATTGCATCAATAATGCTGCAATCATCGCATCCGTTAAGTAAAGCCATTGTTGAATATCTGCACGTTTTAGACACCATAGAAATTCATGATCTTAAAATTATTCATGGAAGTGGTGTGGAAGCATGGATTAATGATAGACATTATAAAATTGGGTCTTATGATTTTATACAGAACGCAAAGAATATTTCTAACATTGAATTAAAAAGTAGTTCTGTTTTTGTAATGATTGACAACAAAGTTATTGGAGATTTTAAAATAAATCAACAGTATAGATTCGGATTAAAAGAATTGATACAACAGCTCAGAAACAAGTTTGCTGTTTCTATTATTTCCGGTGATAATAATTCTGAAAAACAACAGTTGCAAACTATTTTTGGACAAGAAACAAGTTTACTGTTTAATCAAAAACCTGCACAAAAATTTGACTATATAGAACATCTTAAAAAAATAAAGCACCAAAATGTATTATTTATTGGTGACGGATTAAATGATGCAGGCGCGTTAAAAGCCGGTAATATTGGTATTGCAATTACCGAGAACGCCAACAATTTTACACCATCTTGCGATGGTATTTTAGATGCATCACAGTTTTCTAATTTATACAGTTTTATTCAATTGGCAGTTGCAGGCAATAACATAATATTATTAAGCTTCCTACTGTCAATCATTTACAATGTTATTGGATTATACTTTGCCGTTCAAGGAACTTTGTCACCTTTAATTGCAGCAGTTTTAATGCCTTGCAGCTCTATCACAATTGTTTTAATTACTTATGGATTAACACAATTTCATGCAATAAAACTAAAACTGCAAACATGATAAAAATCATGTTTGCAGTTGATAGTCGTCAGCCAATAACAAATAAGTAAACAATAATTTTGTTACGAAGAATTAAGCTATGAGTGCTATTATCATAATGTTGTTAGGAAGTTTGCTTATTGCAAGCGGTTTTCTATTAGCTTTTTTATGGTCAGTAAAAAATGGTCAATATGATGATGATTATTCGCCGGCACAACGAATATTATTTGATGATGCAGATAAAGATAAACCAACAAAGTAATTAATATGGAACTTGAAAAATTTTATTATGATAACCGTATTCCCAAATATTTTGCAATAGCAACTATTTTTTGGGGCGTTGTAGGTATGCTTGCCGGTGTATTAATTGCATTCCAATTAGCATTTCCGGTATTAAATTTTGATTTAGCATTTACCACTTTTGGTAGAGTAAGACCAGTACATACCAATGCAGTTATTTTTGCTTTTGTTGGAAACGGAATTTTTACAGCAGTATATTATTCATTACCAAGATTACTTAAAACAAAAATGTATAATGGTGTTTTAAGTAAAATTCATTTTTGGGGTTGGCAGTTTATGATAGTTGCTGCTGCTATAACATTACTATGCGGTTATACCACAGGAAAAGAATATGCAGAATTAGAATGGCCGCTTGATATTGCCATCACATTAATTTGGGTAGTTTTTGGTATAAATATGTTCGGCACTATTTTAAAACGCAGAGAACGTCATTTATATGTAGCTATTTGGTTTTTTATAGCATCTTGGGTTACAGTTGCTATGTTGCACATTATAAATTCTTTTGAATTGCCAATTTCATTTATGAAAAGTTATTCTTGGTATGCAGGTGTACAAGATGCTTTAGTACAATGGTGGTATGGTCATAATGCAGTTGCATTTTTCTTAACAACACCATACTTAGGATTAATGTACTATTTCTTGCCAAAAGCAGCAGAGCGTCCTGTATATTCTTACAGATTAAGTATTGTCCATTTCTGGTCAATTATATTTTTATACATTTGGGCAGGACCTCATCATTTATTATATACGGCTTTACCAACCTGGGCACAATCTTTAGGAACTGCATTTTCTATAATGTTATTGCTTCCAAGTTGGGGCGGCATGCTAAATGGTTTATTTACATTACGTGGAGCTTGGGACAAAGTTCGTGAAGATCCGATTCTTAAATTCTTTGTAGTTGGCGTTACTTGTTATGGTATGGCTACTTTTGAAGGTCCATTACTTTCTCTTAAAAATGTAAATGCTATTTCACATTATAGCGATTGGACAATTGCACACGTACACATTGGTGCATTAGGTTGGAATGGCTTCTTGACTTTTGGTATGATTTATTGGTTATTTCCAAGATTGTTTTCTACAAAATTATACTCTAATAAATTAGCAGGCGCGCACTTTTGGATTGGAACATTAGGTATAGTATTATATGCTGTGCCAATGTATTGGGCATCTTTCAGAGCTTATTTTATGTACAAAGCATTTACACCTGAAGGTCAATTGCAATATCAATTTATTGATGTGGTACAATCAACAGTTCCATTCTACATTATGCGAGCAGTTGGCGGAACTATATATTTATTTGGTGTTTTACTAATGGTTTATAATTTAATTAAAACTGTAAAGCAAGGTTCCTTTGTCGAAAAAGAATATGCAGAAGCAGCACCATTGGTAAAAGAGTATGTGCCAAATGGCAAAAGATATTGGCATAGTATTATCGAAAGAAAACCTATTGCAATGTTGGTAATGAGTTTATTTGTAGTAGCATTAGGTGGTATTTTTGAATTGATTCCAACCTTTTTGATAAAGTCTAATATACCAACAATTACAAGTGTTAAACCATACACACCATTAGAATTACAAGGTCGTGATATTTACATCAGAGAAGGTTGTTACAATTGTCATTCACAAATGATCAGACCATTTAGATATGAAGTAATGCGTTATGGTGAATACTCTAAAGCAGGTGAATTTATTTACGATCATCCATTTCAATGGGGAAGCAAACGTACTGGTCCGGACTTAGCTCG
>Ga0247804_10000044_pt1 | contig 77374 bp, 78 predicted proteins | sample UWRJL029104C1_FD_181142 | JGI IMG/M metagenome (GOLD analysis project Ga0247804, IMG submission 181142) | Plant litter microbial communities from Arlington Agricultural Research Station in Wisconsin, United States - UWRJ-L029-104C-1 | ecosystem: Environmental > Terrestrial > Plant litter >... | reverse complement strand
GCCCATGCGCTCAATGACACCTAGCTCGTAATCAGCTCGCTCCAGCGATGCCGCCGATGCTACTTTTCGAGCCTCCTCGATAGTCATACTTTCGGTTTCTTGCTGTGTCGCCTCGCCATAACGCCAGGCTAAGCCACGGAACACCAATAAGTGAAGGTAGCTTTTTTCGTCGTGACCTTCGGGTGTCTCAAATGTCGGAATTAAAATCTTACCAAGCTCAAGCTCTACGTCACAACGGTCGGCAATAATTTTTGTATTAGCAATTGCATCCGAGTGGGTCTTGCCCCAACGTTCAATAATTTCTTGAGGGTCTGTAACGTGAAGTTCGAAATCCTTTAGCGACATGCGCTTTTCGTCGGATAAGAACGAGCCTGTACCGACACAAAGAAGAATTTCGTGCGCCGGTAAATCCTCGTCGGTTAAGTAGTGGGCGTCGCTGGTGATAACCCGTGGAATGTCTAACTCTACAGAAATCTTATCCAGGTAGCCGTTAATTTTAGTCTGAACATCCCAGGCTGTTTTAGACTCTGGGTGACCATGGTCTTGAAGCTCTAGGTAGTACCTGTCGCCAAATACAGACTTATACCAAGCCGCAATCGATTTCGCTTCTTCGTAGTTATCAGTTCGTAAGTTTTCACCCAGTTCCCCACTGGCACAACCAGATAAGATAATCAGGCCTTCGTTAAACTCCTCTAAAAGCTCACGGTCCATGCGTGGCTTGTAATACATTCCCTCTAAGTTAGCCTTTGAGCTAAGGCGCATCAGGTTTTGATATCCCTTATTGTTCATCGCCAAAATAGTAAGGTGATAGCGGGCTTTGTCTTTTTGCGGGTCACGGTCGTGGCGGCTACGAGAGGCAATGTACGCTTCGATACCAAGAATTGGCTTCACGCCAGATGCATGTGCCGCCTTGTAAAACTCGATCGTACCAGACATAGTCCCGTGATCCGTTAACGCAACGGCGTCCATACCCATCTCCTTGACGGTATTCATAAGCGCAGGTATCTTCGTTAACCCATCAAGAACACTGTGATGAGTATGGTTGTGTAGGTGAACATATTGTGACGACTTTAAAGTAGCCACCTCCACCGGTTCAGATTTAGTAATAACCCCCATGATTACATCTTAGTATAGCGAACTGGTCGCAAGCTGTCTGTAGTAAAAATGTCGGTTGTTACTTAGCACTAGATTGCACGGTATCAACAATATACTGAATGAAATCACCGATGCCGCCAGGAATGTCAGCTAACCAAGTCAGAATCCAAACAATGAGGGCAACAACTAACGTACCGCCGATAACCGTACCAAAGCCGAGGAATATTCCTCGGATAAAATTCATTTTGTATACTTCAGCTCGTGATGAATTGAAATCATAGAATAAATCTTCCAAAACTGCTCGGCGAGCACCTTGTTCGTTATTCTTCTTGACATCTTTTTTCAATTTATGAACTACTTTTACCATGAGAACTATTTCTTTTTAGGTGCAGTTTTTGGCTTAGCTGCAACAGTTTTTTGGCTTGCTTCTACGGCTTTTTCAAAGTGACCTTTGACTTCTTTTGCCTTTGCACCAACTTCATCAGAAACTTCTTTAACTTTACCGCTCACTTCAGTAGCAACTTTTGTCGCTTCGCCTTTAAGCTTAGTAGCTTCTGCCTTAACCTTTGCAGTGGTTTCTTTTACTTCTTTTTCAGCCGTAGCTTTCACCTTGAGTGCATCTTTTTTGATTTCGTTACGAGTTTCTTTGCCGCTTTTGGGTGCAAGTAATACTCCGCTAATAAACCCTGCTGCTGCGCCGATGAGAGCTCCGAGAGCTAATTTACCTTTTGCCATATTATTTCTTTCCTTTTTTTGCATATTTTTTAATATATTTACTTACTAACTCAGCTACGAATAGCGGTGAGGTTAATCGGCTAATGCCATTTACGGCCGAGCCAACGTGATCAACAGTTGTTTGAGCAGACTTTGCTAGTTGGCGAATTTCTGCAGTCAGCTTTATGAGGTAGATGCCAAGAATAATCGCTACGATCAAGAAAATCGATAGGACACTCGAGACAATAATGAGCAGTATTTCTGAAGCGTTTTGTATTTCCATTAATATTTCCTTTTAGCCTTTTTTGGCATTTTGTGGTGGTATATGTTTTTAGTATACCCTATTACCACAAGCTGACAAGTGTTAGCTTAAGCGAGTTCTTGACGAATCAGTTTTTGAGCAAGTGCCGGGTTGGCTTTGCCTTGTGATTTCTTCATTACTTGACCAACTAAGAAACCGATAGCTTTATCTTGACCAGCCTTAATATCAGCAACCGATTGGGCACTGGCAGGGTCATTTAACACTTCTTGAACGATTGAAAGAATAGCCGATTCGTCACTCACTTGTAGCAAGTTCTTCGCCTCAGCAATAGTTCGCGGAGTCTCTGAACTTGTTAATAGTTCCTGGAAGACTTCTTTTGCAGCTGTACTCGAAAGTTCGTTTTTCTCAACCATTAAAGCGAGTTCACCGTAACCTTCAGGTGTGAAGTTACTGGCGATAATTGCCGCTTCTTCGTCATTCGTAGCCACAGAACTAGAGAACCAGTGAGCAACGCGTCGCGCAGTGTCGTCACCAAAGTTTTGCTGAATCTCACTAATAAGGACGGCGTAGCTTTGAGTCCCTAGAAGAGATTCAATAACCGAACGGTCAAGCCCGAGCGTGCTCCAAGCGGTACGGTAAGTACTTGGGAGAGCTGGCAAATCAGCTTGCATAGCAGCGATATCTTCGTCAGTTAATACAACTGGTGGGATGTCAGCGTCTGGCATGTAACGGTAGTCTTGAGCATCTTCTTTACTGCGCTGCGAAGTCGTCTTGCCCGTTGCGTCGCTCCAACCGCGAGTTTCTTGAACAATCTTTTCACCTTTTTCTAACAATTCAATCTGGCGAATAAATTCATATTCAGCAGCTTTTTCAACGCTTCTAAAAGAGTTAAGATTCTTAACTTCGGCTCGAGTACCAAGTTCGGTTGCTCCTTTTAGCGCAATCGAAAGGTTAACATCAAAACGCATGTTACCGTGGTAAAGGTTTCCAAGTGTAACACCCGCGTAGGTCATAAGGCGATGTAGTTCAGTTGCGTAGGCTTTCGCGCCAGCAGCAGAGTGAATATCTGGTTCGGAAACAATTTCAATAAGTGGTGTGCCAGCACGGTTTAAGTCGACAAGGCTATAGGTTCCATAGTGCGTTAACTTACCAGCATCTTCTTCAAGGTGTGCATGGTGAATACGAACTCGGACACTATCGCCGTCAAGCAATGGCGCATCAACGTGACCACCAAGAATAATTGGCTGGTACATTTGGCTAATTTGGTAGCCTTTTGGAAGATCGGGGTAAAAATAGTGTTTGCGGTCAAAACGGCTAATGTGGGCAATTTCAGAATTCAAAGCTTTTCCAGCTCGAGCTGCTAAAACAATCGCCTCTTTGTTAAGAACGGGTAGCATCCCAGGCAGACCAAAATCAATTGGGCTGGTGGCGGTATTTGGTTCCATTTCGCGGGCATCGTTATCGGCACCACTAAACAGTTTACTGACTGTTGCAAGCTGAACATGACATTCAATACCAATTGTCATGTCGTACTTATCAATAATTTCTTGTGCAAGTGCCATTATATTGCTCCCAGGTCTTTCAGACCTTGTTTATACGCAACCAAGGCTTGCTTAGCGCGGTCGTAATCGATAGATGCATCCGTTTCGTGCGCTAGGCGGTTACGAACTTTATGGGCAGCCCAGAGTCCGTTACCGTTAGTCCACTTACCTTGGCAGCTTTTCATACGCTCGGCCATAGTATTACCAGAAATTCCACGGTCACGCAACGCTTGGTCGAGTAGTTTATCGGCATTTAATACACACAGAATATGGCTACTTACTTCGTTACGAGACAAGGCAGTTTCAATACTCAACCAGCGGCTACGGTATTTTTCAACATCAAGTTGGCGTGGGCTATTTTTTGAAATTGAGACAAAAACGAATAGTAAGCCACCAACAATTAAGATGGCTGCGAAAAAGAAAATAATTGCAGCAGTTTGATCCAACATATTACTTAACGTCCTTTGCGATTGCCATTAATAAACTATCCGATTTACGCGCACCGATAAGCTGCACGCCAATTGGCAAGCCGGTGTGGCTTTTACCGGCCGGAACACTAATAGCTGGAAGGCCAGCCAAGCTTGCAGGTACGGTCATAATATCAGCTAAGTACATTTTCACTGGGTCACTCGTGTTTTCACCAAGCTTAAAGGCTGGTGTTGGCGCCACGGGGCCAATCAACGCATCGTATGTTTCGAAAAGAGTGTTAAATTCATTAATCAACAAGGTTCGAGCCTTTTGCGCCTGTAAGTAGTAGGCGTCAAAGAAACCGCTCGAAAGCACATAGCTACCAATCATAATACGGCGCTTGTTTTCGGGCATAAAACCGTGGTCTCGAGATAGTCCGTACACTTCACCGAGTGATGAAGCGTCGGCACGATTACCATAACGGATACCGTCATAGCGACCTAAGTTACTGCTAATTTCAGCCGGTACGACAATATAATAAATTGCCAAAGCATATTTAATCAATGAGATACTCACCTCTTCGACGATGTGGCCTTTTTGCTTCAGTGCTTCGACGTATTGCTCGGTTGCCGCTTTAACTTCAGGGTCAACGCCTTCGTCCATAAATTCTTTGATGATACCAATTTTCTTTGGAGCATCAATAGTTTGAGGAGTGAAGAAATCAGGTAACGTAGTCATATCTTTCGGATCTTTGCCGCTCAAGATATCCATGACAGTTTCAGCATCTTCAATTGAAGTTGAAAGCACACCGATAGTGTCAGTACTACTTGCCATAGCAACAACGCCATAGCGACTCACCGTTCCGTAGGTTGGTTTGATACCAACGACATTGTTGAAGCTGGCCGGTTGGCGAATTGAACCACCAGTATCACTACCGAGTGCGAATGGAACAATCCCAAGTGCAACCACAACGGCTGAACCGCCGCTACTTCCGCCAGCGACTCGTTCTTTGTCAAAGGCGTTCTTCGTTGGACCGTAGGCAGAGTTTTCTGTACTACCACCATGAGCAAAGGCATCAAGGTTTGCCTTAGCGATACAAATTGCACCTTCAGCCTCGAGTTTTTCGATAGCTGTCGCTTGTAGTGGAGCTTGAAAACCTTTTAAGAACTCACTTGATGCAGTGGTCGGAGCGCCAAGTGTTAAAAAGTTGTCTTTAGCGATAAATGGCACACCAGCAAGACGGCCAGTAATTTCACCATTATCGACCTTGTCGGCTCGCTCGAGGGCGCGCTCTTCGGAATATGCCAAGATAGCATTGAACTCTTCATTTTCACGGGCTTTCAAAAGTGCCGCCTGCACGTTTTCGCGGGCAGAATTACCAATATAATCTGAAATAACGGTCATTTATAATACCTTTGGAACTTTAATTTGGTGTGCTTCGGCCGCTGGTGCAAGTGCCAAAAGTTCATCTTTCGAAATGCCGTAATCGTTCACAACATCATCGCGCCAAACGTTTTGAAGGTCGGTTACCTGGTAGGTTGGCTCGACACCAGTAGTGTCAAGTTCAGAGAGCTGCTCAATATAACCAACGATACTTTCGAGGTCAGTTCGCAGGCTTTCTGCTTCGTCAGCACCAAGCTGCAAGCTACTAAGCTGTGCCAGGTGTTGCACGTCATGGGTTGAGATTTGCGTCATACTTTATGTATTATACCGTAATTAGTGGGTAGAATGCTAGAAATATTGATTTGCTACATTTTCGATTTGATATCAGAAATAATATCGCGCAGCTCAGCCGCCTTCTCGAATTCAAGGTTGGCGCTCGCTAAGTCCATTTGCCCGGAAAGTTCTTTTATTAAACCAGCGTATTCATCTTTCGGAATTTTCCGTAGGTCAATTTTTGGTGTCTGGTCTTCCTTCTTTGGAATAATTGCCCGTAGGCCTTCACTAATTTCTTTATCAATACTGGTTGGAGTAATGTTATGTTCAACATTATAGGCAGTTTGAATAGTCCGGCGCCTATCGGTTTCTTCAATGGCTCGTTGCATTGAATCGGTAATGCGGTCGGCGTACATCAGTACTTTTCCTTCAAGGTGACGGGCAGCACGGCCAATGTTTTGAATAAGGGCACTAGTGCTTCGCAGGAAGCCTTCTTTATCAGCATCAATAATAGCTACCAAACTTACTTCAGGTAGGTCGAGCCCTTCACGCAGCAAGTTAATACCAACCAGTACGTCATACACTCCCCTTCGCAGGTCACTCAAAATATCGCCACGCTCCATCGTATCGACTTCGCTGTGAATGTAGGCAGTTTTGATATCAAGTTCCAACAAGTACGTTGTTAGGTCTTCGGCCATGCGTTTTGTCAGTGTCGTCACCAAGACACGCTGGCCTTTCAATGTTCGGTCACGAATTTCAGCAATAAGGTCGTCAATTTGGCCCTCAGTCGGGCGAATAACAATCTCTGGGTCAATAAGCCCTGTTGGACGAATAATCTGCTGAGCAGGCTCTGGGCTATGCGTCAGCTCGTATTCGGACGGTGTTGCCGATACGTAAATGGCTTTGTTGATGTGACGATTAAATTCATCAAAAGTCAGCGGTCGGTTATCAAGTGCGCTTGGCAAACGGAAGCCGTGTTCAACAAGAACTTCTTTACGAGCGCGGTCACCATTGTACATACCTCGTACCTGAGGCAAAGTCATATGGCTCTCATCTACCATCAACATAAAATCGTCAGGGAAATAATCGAGTAGTGTCGCAGGCTGTTCGCCAACTTCGCGGTTCGTTAAGTAGCGGCTGTAGTTTTCGATACCTTTTACAAACCCAGTTTCTTCAAGCATCTCTAGGTCGTATTTCGTGCGCTGAGCTAAACGCTGCGCCTCCAAAAGCTTATCGTGCTTTTCAAAGAAATCCATTCGTTCATCAAATTCTTTTTTGATACCAATAATAGCCCGCTCCACTTTTTCTTTTGGCGTTACGTAGTGACTACTTGGGAAAATACTTATCTGCTTTGGCTCACCAAGAATTTCGCCAGTCAACGGGTCGATGCGCGTAAGGCGCTCGACTTCATCACCAAAGAATTCAACTCGGTACGCAACATCACTACCTGCTGGGAATACATCAACAATATCGCCCTTTACTCGAAAGGTTCCACGGTGGAAATCAATATCATTTCGCTGGTACTGAATATCGGTTAGTAAGCGTACAAATTTATCTTGCTGGCGACGCTCGCCCGTTATGATAGTAATCGACATTGCAGAATAATCTTCTGGCGAACCAATACCATAAATACAACTGACACTGGCAACGATAATAGTATCGCGGCGAGTCAACAAAGCCATAGTCGCGGCATGGCGCAAGCGATCAATTTCATCGTTAATCTTACTGTCTTTTTCAATATAAGTATCGCTGCTGGCAATATATGCTTCAGGTTGATAGTAATCGAAGTAGCTCACAAAATAGTGCACTTCGTTATCCGGGAAGAAAGCCTTGAACTCGCTATACAGCTGAGCCGCCAATGTTTTATTGTGCGCCATTACCAAAGTTGGCACTTGGCGGTCGGCAATAATGTTTGCCATAGTAAATGTTTTACCAGAACCCGTAACGCCGAGAAGTGTCTGCTCTTTCTCGCCAGCGTCCAGGCCTTTGATCAAACTAGCAATAGCCGTCGGCTGATCGCCGGTAGGTTTATAGTTAGATTGAAGTACGAATTTCTGATCCATCCCACTAATTATAGGCGAGTCTGGCTTTTTTGTAAGTACTACATTTTTTTCAAAAGACTAAATGCACCCGAAAAGGCATCTTGATACTGTTTCAGCAACTCGCTATCAGTAGTACAGGTAGCATCGGCTAACGATAAACCATACGCAGTACCCTCAACGGTTGTTGTTTTAGCAAGCGTCGCAGCTTCGTCGGTACTCGGGTTTTCGATTATAGAAGCAAACTGCCCTTTATCGTCAGTACACTTCGTACCAGTCAATCGATCAGAACTAAATTGAACATATTTCGTACCATTTGCACTTCGAAGCACTTCAAAGTCAAAACCGCCGACACCCTTCAGGTATGAAACAGTTAATGAAAGTGGTTCGATAGTTACCGTAGCAACCGTCGCTGGGTCAATTGCTGGTTCCGATGGCTCAGCGGCTGGCGTTTCAGTAGTTTCACTTTCATCAGTGATTTCCGGCGTATCTTGTTGAGTCGTTTCGGTTGATGCAGGAGGTTCACTTGAAGACATTGCTTTAACAACCACAACCGCAGCAATAAGAAGCACCAAGAGCCCAACTGCGACAAGTGTCGCAATAAGCTTTTTTCGCGCCTTCTTTTGTACCATCCCTACCTCACATGTTTAGTTGTATTAAGCATATCACCACGCCCTGAAATGTAAATACTGTTACGTCCCGAGCTGTTTGTGGTATTCACTCGTTTTACTAAAACGACGCTTTCGAGTTTCGGCATCTTTGATGTATTCAACAACATCATCATAGTTATCGAAAATTCGATACAAGTCCATGTCGTCTTCATCAACCGTACGATATTTATCGAGCAATACTTCTCGGATCATTGAATCGAGTGGGCGCCAGAAGTCACTTCCGACCAAGATAACTGGGTTTTGGTAAATCTTGCCGGTTTGAATGAGTGCGAGAATTTCAAATAGTTCGTCGAATGTTCCAAAACCGCCCGGGTAGTAAATGTAGGCGCTTGAATCGAGGGTCATTGCGACCTTTCGACCAAAGAAATGGTTAAACTGGAAGCTTTGTGTTGTATATTCGTTTGGCGTTTGCTCTTGAGGAAGCATAATATTGAGCCCGATTGAATCACCACCAGCTTCGTAAGCACCACGGTTCGCCGCTTCCATCACACCGTGTCCGCCACCGGTTACAACGGCATATCCAGCGCGCGCCAAACGAGCTGCCATGTCATACGCACCCATAGTGACGTCGTCGTTTTGCGCCTTGCGGGCTGAGCCAAAAATCGTGACAGTTTTTTCGTGTTGAGCAAGCATTCCAAACACTTGTTCGAATTCTTCAACCACGCCAACCAATCGGTTCTCTGCGGCCTTAATAAGGCGTTCGCGGACTTCTAATTGATTCTTGCTTTCAAGTATCTTCATAGCAGCACCACGGCCAAGCTTCTGCTTGATAAGTGGTAATCGCTCAGGGGCGATCATATCGTTATCAAGTTGCTCAAGCACTTGCGCCGCTAGGTTCTTGAAGCCCAAGTAGCGTACAAAAATCTCATTCCACAAGCTTTCACGGAAGTGATACGCGTAACGGCCTTCGTACGATTCTTTATTAGAATACGCAAAGCTGACATCAAACAAGTTGAAGGCAACCGGAAAACCATCGTAGTTTAAGGCTACGTAGTCACGGTCTTTCCAGAACTCAAGCTCTGGGTCAATTTCGTAGAGCAAGTCTTCAGCACGGCGCCAGTGCAGGTCTTCGGGTTGAACATGCGGCTCGAAGGCAATCCTATCGACTGAATCTTCTTTGTGCTTTCCAAGGTATCGTTGAATAACGCGCCAATGGATGTTTTTACCAACAAGTTGGCTACCGCTGCCCGGGTCGGCAATAAGGGTATTCACAACGGTCTCGCCAAAGTGTGGCTTTGCGCTCTTCAATTTAAAGAAGGTTGAGTACAACTTAACTTCGTTCATGTAGTGCAACAATAGAGGCAATGTCTTCAGCACCAAGCCACGCATCTTTTTGACATGCATCGGTACGACAACGATAATTCCCATTTCTTTAGTGTGCGTCACGTTGTGAAGCTTCTTCTGAACAAAGTGAGTCGCAAGGTCGACATACTTATCATGGTCCATGCGAACAATACGCAGGTCACGCTCTTCGTAATCGTGCGGGGTAACGGTCTTGAAGAGTTCGTTGTACTTCGTAAGCCAATCCGGGCCTTCAGAGAAACGCAGGGCGGTGTAAATTTCATCGAAATCTTCACCAGCAATCATTTGGTCAACAGTGGCATAACCAAGGTGTTCCATAAGTTGCTTCGGTGGCATGGTTCGTAAAAATTCTTTAGCTTTTTCACGCTTGATAACGAATACTTTACGATCGAATTTCACTTTATTAGCAGCATCGATCATAAATGGCACAAGGTGGTTTACGTCTTCAGAGTCGGTTGCACCAATTACTTTTGTAAGACGAGTGATATCGGTTTCAAGACGTCCTAGCAATGCTTGATAAACCTCTTCACCGGTTGAAGCAGCTGGGTTAAGACCAAGTTGACGTAAGTTTTCGTGGGCCATAGCCGTGATATCGCCAATAAGCTTGGCGTCGGCACCCATACGTCCACTTACATCCTCGAGTTGACGGATTGACGTTGTGAATGTCGGCTCCTCGGCGTCGAGTAAATCACTTAAAAAATTCGGCATGCTAGTATTCCTTCTCTGTTAGCGGCATATCGTGTAACACTGTGCCTTTATGTAATATTCCGTCTTTTGCTCCAATTTTCTGCACAACTGAGGTTGAGTTAGCACTGGCAAATACGATTGATTCTTTTAGCGAATGGCCTTGGGCATAGTAGGCTAGGAAGCCTGAACCGAAAGCATCGCCACCGCCCGTCCTGTCGACAACGGGAACATCTTCGTACATGCCTGCGGTAACGACAGTCTTTCCGTCTGTAGCAATTGCCCCATTCGGACCATCAGAAACGATGACGATTGGACAATAGTGTCGAGCGTGTCGAGCCAACTCTTCAATAGTCTGACCTTCGACAATCATTTGAGCTTCCTCTTTATTGACTGTTAAAATTTCTACGTCTTCCAACAAGCCTTTGAGTTTATCTGGATTCTTTAGCTCAACGCCAGCTGGGTTTAACATTACTTTTACGCCATGTTCGGCCGCCCGGCTAATAATGCGTTCAAGCAATTCCATGTCACCAAGCGATGAAATGTATAGCCAGTCACCGTCGTCAATAACCGAAAGGTTAAGTTCGTGGTCGGCCGCTGTTGGCATCGCACCTTTGTAATTCAAGATTGTTCGCTCACCGCCACTTAGCATGATGACCGTTGAGTAACTAGCCCGAAAAGCGTTACTTTGGTAAACATGTGAAGTATCGACACCTTCTTTGTCGAGGCTTTGGAGAATACCTTCACTGGCAACATCTAAACCAAGACACCAAGCATATTTACTGTGTAGGCCTTGGCGCGCAAAAGTTACAGCAGCATTAGTAACATTTCCACCAGTAGCGAAAATAACTTCATCTAAATCAAGCTTTTGCCCAACGGGTAGCTGCTCGTATTTAACACCTTTGTGAACAAGCTCGGTAAAAGCGTCTGTGCTTTTTAAAAACACATCCTGGGTAGCCTTGCCAATAGTAACGATAGTCGGAAGGGTCATGTGCTACACTACTGCCTTTCCAGCACTACCGAAACCAGCAATCTTATCTTCAACGACTGCTTGAATTGCGTCCTTTACTTTGTCCATAAGCTTCACAACAGCAAATTCATCTGGATGCTCTTTTAATTCAGCTTCCATAGTTGTACGGAAAGCATAGCGCATATCACTATTGATATTAACTTTGCTTACGCCAATTTTCGCAGCATCTTCAAAGAAGTGTGCTGGTGTGCCGCTACCGCCGTGAAGGCTAATTTGGCATGGGATCGCATCACGAATTTGCTGCAATAGTTCAAGGTCAAGTTCTTTTGGAACTGGGTATTTACCGTGGAGGTTTCCAATAGCTGCAGCAAAAGTATCGATACCGGTTGCTTCAACAAAAGCCTTGGCGCTCTCTGGAGTCGAGAACGTTTTCTTGATTTCTGCATAGTCGATAGCTTCGCTGTGAACATTGCTGCTTCCGCCAAAGTAGTGTGGTTCGCTCTCAACGAGTGCACCGGTAAATTTAGCATATTCAACAACTTCTTTGGTTTTAGCGATAATTTCTTCTTCAGTGGCGTCGTGATTCGCCTGAGAGATGTCGATGTGAATAAATTCATAGCCAGCATCGATAGCTTGCTTACAGTTTTCAACCGTTGGGCTATGGTCGAGGTTGATGTACATCTCAATGCCATATTGTTTTTTGTAGTTATCAACTAAGTCGCGAAGGTTTTCAAGGCCAAGGGCTTTCACTTCACCGTCACTCACTTCAACGAGTACGGGTGCGTTCAGCTTCTGGGCTGCTCGAGCAATGCCAATAAGCGTTTCTTGGTTATCAATGTTAAACGCCCCGACCGCGAAGCCTTGCTGACGGCTTCGTTGCATTAAGTGTCGAGCTCGTAATGTATTGTCGCGAATTTCGCTAATTGTTAATCCCATAATTCCCCCTTTAGTACTCTTGATGATATTTAGATGTATTCTCAATCCATGCTGCAACTTCAGGTGCAATCTTTCCGCCACTGAGGCCGAAATACTCCATGAGTTCGGCTGGTGCACCAGATTCGCCAAAACGGTCGTACATACCAATGCGCTTTAATGGTGTTGGCAGCACTTCAGATAACAGCTCAGCGATCGCTCCACCAAAACCGCCAGCAGCTTGCGCCTCTTCAGCAGACACAGCACGGCCAGTCTTGCGCACGCTTGTCAGAATAGTCGCATGGTCCAGTGGTTTAATTGTTGGTATATGAACTACCTCTGCATCGATTCCTTGTTCTTGAAGAATTCTAGCCGCAGACAATAGTTCGTATGTCATAGCGCCAGTCCCCAAGAGCGTCACATCGTTACCTTCTTTAAGTACGTATGCCTTACCGATTTCAAATGGTGACTCATCGGTACTCATGATTGGAGTTTTTTCACGAGCCAGACGGATGTAGCTTGGCTTGCCATTCTCAGCAATAGCCTTCGTCGCCTTTTCGGCCTCGATACTATCACCAGGCGCAATTACGACCATATTTGGAAGCACTCGCATGAGGGCGATATCTTCAAGCATCTGGTGGGTAGCACCGTCAGGCCCAACACTCACACCAGCGTGTGAACCAACAATCTTAACTGGCTGATTGTTCAATGCCACAGTTGTGCGAATTTGCTCCCAGTTTCGCCCTGGGCTAAAGGCTGCGTAGCTACTAGTGAATGGAATTTTACCGGCTCGGGCAAGGCCACTCGCTACAGTTACGAGGTTCTGTTCGGCAATACCAATTTCAATAAAACGCTTCGGAAAGGCGTCGCGGAATAAGTGCATTTGGGTGCTTTCGGTCAAGTCAGCACATAGCGCAACAATATTTTCATTGGCTTCACCGGCCGCTTTCAAGCCACGACCAAAACCAGCCCGAATTGGCTCGAGCTTTACATCGTCGGTAAATAATTGGGGGTTCAGTTGGTAACTCATACACCAGCTCCTTCGTGAGTAATTTGGCCACCAAGGGTTCGTAAATCCTCTAAGGCTTCTTTAGCCTGCTCGGCATTAGGTGGCATACCGTGCCATTTATAGTTGTATTCCATGAAATCGACACCCTTACCCGGAATAGTGTGGGCAATAATAACCGTTGGGCGGTTTGTAATAGCGCGAGCTTGGCTGGTCGCATCGATAATACTTGTAATGTTGTGGCCATCAATTTCGATAACGTGCCATCCAAACGCTTCCCACTTACCTTTTAAGTTTTCGAGTGGCATAACGTCTTCAGTATTACCGTCAATCTGAATATTGTTGCGGTCAACAAAGGCAATTAACTGAGATAGTTTATATTTACCAGCAAACATAGCCGCTTCCCAAATATTACCCTCATTCAGCTCACCGTCACCCATAACCACATACACAAAGCGGTGTGGGTTTTCGTCGATGTATTGCAAGCTGTAGGCATAGCCTGACGCCTGAGACAACCCAGAGCCTAAAGGACCACTGGTGTTTTCAAGGCCAGGCAGTTTTTCGCGTTCAGGGTGGCCTTGTAGGCGACTACCGAGCTTGCGCAGAGTAAGGAGCTCCTCTACTGGGAAATAGCCAGCTTCGGCCATAGAAGCATACTGAACGGGTACACAGTGGCCATTACTAAGGAAGATAACGTCGCGATCGGCCCATTCAGGCTCTTCGGGACGAATGTTTAAGACGTTAAAGTAAAGGGCAGCAAAAATATCCGACAACCCTAAAGGCCCGGCGCTGTGGCCACTACCGGCAGCGGCCAGCATTCGGATAATATCGCGACGAATCTCATTCGCCTTTTCTTCAATTTGGGGAATAGTTAACTTTAGCACCTTATATTACTCCACGTTTATTAATTTCTTTTACGAGCGCCTGGTAGGTCTCGGCTGGGTTTTCTGCACCGGCAATCGCTCCACCAGTGTTCAATACTTCAATGCCACCCTGTACCAATGTATAGGCATTTTCGACGTTCACGCCACCGTCCCAGCCAATTTCAGCTTGTGGGTTAATACCCTTGATAAGCCTTACTTTTTCGAGCTGCATCATACTCGCCGTTCCGCCATGCTTTCCAAGGTCACCCGAGAAAATCATAATGTGGTCGGCAATTTTAATAGCATCGGCAATCGTTGCCGGTACCGTCGTTTTAAGCAGAGCTAAGCCGGCCTTAATGCCAGCTTCTTTAATGCGCCCAAGTAGCGCAACCAGATTTTCATCTACTTCGGAATGAATAATAATCAAACTTGGCTTCATCTCCATTAGCTTAGGCAGATGCTCCGAAGGTCGGGCGACCATTGCATGAATATCGACTTGCCATTCTGGTGGCCAGTACAGCTGAGACTCTTCGAGTAAAAACGCTGGCGCAAATTCGCCATCGCTAATATCAATATGAATTCGCCTTGCAAAAGGCGCAACCCGCTCGGAGGCTTCGCGAAATTCATCGACGGTTTCAACCATAATGGTCGGTACGACAGTTGCCATGCTACAACTCGTCTAACTGCGCATTACGGCGCCTAAAACGTGGTGCATCGGCATACGGTGTGCTTAACCAAGTTTCGACAATGCCCTGCCATTCGGCATCGGCGGCATCATCAAAAATTCGTGAAGGAATACAAAGTATGTTGCTATCGTTATCATTGCGGGTCATTTTTGCTTCAAAAGCATCCCAAACAACGCTGGCACGAATGCCGCGGAAACGGTTAGCGGCCATAGCCATACCTTGGCCACCGCCACATAGCAAAATTGCTCGTGGATCACCTTCTTCACCAAGCACTTTAAGGGCAGCGGCTTGAGCAAAATCAGGAAAATCATCCGCCGGGTCTGGTTCGCGGTCGCCCACGTCTTCAACCTCATACCCGTGTTTAGCGAGGTACGCGAAAAGCTTTTCCTTTAGATGATAGCCATTGTGATCACTGCCCAAAAAGATTTTCATAGTGTAAGTGTAAGGACTTTAGCCTTGTTTATTTAATGTTTTACCAATGTCTGCAACTAGTTCAACCAAACGGTTCGAGTAGCCCCATTCGTTATCGTACCAAACCATAATCTTAGCAAGGTTTCCACCAACAACTTTCGTAAGAAGCAGGTCGACAATGCCAGAGTGGCTGTTGCCAATGTAGTCACGACTCACAAGTGGTTCTTCGCTAACACCCAAGATACCTTGGTAGTAAGGCTCAGAAGCTGCCTTCTTGAATGCGTTGTTGATTTCCTCAACAGTAGTATTGCGTTCAAACAGCACAGTAATGTCACTAAGTGAAACGACTGGGGTTGGAACACGAATACTTAGGCCGTCAAACTTACCTTCAAGTTGTGGCAATGTCTTAGTAACAGCAATTGCTGCACCAGTAGTAGTCGGGACGATGTTTTCAGCAGCGTTACGGCCTTCGCGAAGGTCTTTAGCCGGAGCATCTTGCAACGCCTGGCTTGCAGTGTAGCTGTGAACGGTTGTTAGTAGTGACTTTTGAACACCAAATTCGGCGTCAAGCACAGCCATAACTGCACCAAGTGAGTTAGTAGTACAGCTAGCGTTACTGATAACGTGGCTGGCGCCTTCAATTTTGTCCTCGTTTGCACCAAGAACAATAGTATCAACACCTTCGCTTTTCGAAGGACCGCTAATAACTACACGCTTAGCACCAGCTTTGATGTGAAGTTCAGCGGTTTCTTTTTCGGTGAAACGACCAGTTGATTCAATAACCAAGTCAACTTCAAGCTCTGCCCATGGCAAAGCCGCTGGATCTTTTTCAGCAGTAATTTTAATATGGTGGTCGTTAACAATAATTCCAGTGTCGTCGTAGCCCACTTTGTTTTTGTAAGCGCCATAGTTGCTGTCGTGTTGCAACAAGTATGCCAACGTCTTTGTGTCAGTTAAATCGTTGATAGCGACAATTTCGAGATCGGCGCGATCAAATGCAATCTTAAAAGCGCTTCGGCCAATACGTCCGAAACCATTAATTGCAATCCTCGTTTTAGCCATGATTAATACCACTCCTTCTTAAACATTAGCTCTATTGGTGGTTATTATATAGTAACTACCGTAACTCGGCAATCTTTCGTATACTACTTATATGAAGAAAGGTGAACTGCTTGAACACGCCCGGCCATTCTACGAGGAAAACCAAATCCTCGAGCTTGAACACGCCATCGATATTGCCTCAAAAGCCCACGATGGCCAAAAGCGCAAAAGTGGCGAACCGTATATTATTCACCCTATGGCCGTCGCCAAAACGCTCATCGATTGGGGTATGGATATCGACACCGTACTCGCAGGAGTATTGCACGATACAGTCGAAGACACAGACCTAACTGTTGACCACCTAGAAAACTTATTCGGTAAGGACGTCGCCTTTTTGGTCGAAGGCGTCACTAAGGTATCAAAGGCTCGCGCTGGTATGCACGACCTTACCGAGTACCTTCCTCAAACCAAAGACAATCTGTCTAAACTTTTAATTGCCGTTGGCCAAGACGTACGCGTTATTATCATCAAGCTTGCCGATCGTTTGCACAACATGCAAACCCTCCAACACATGCCCCGCGAAAAGCAGGTTAAAATTGCCCGCGAAAGCATCGAGGTGTTCGCACCAATGGCCGACAAACTTGGTATGGGCCGGGTTCGCATGCAAATTGAAGAGCTAGCCTATAGCTACATCGACCCGCCTGAATTTAAACGTTTGCAAAACTTAATGCGTAAACGCTTGGGTAAAAGCACCCGTAAGCTTGGTGCAGTCCGCGAAGAAGTCGACCGCGCCCTTAAGGCACAGAACATCGGCAACGACATCAATGGCCGAGTTAAGAGTATCTACAGCCTGCACAAGAAGCTCAAAAAGGTAAACGGCAACATTGATGACGTCTACGACCTTATGGCCCTGCGGGTTATTGTCGAGAACAAAGAAGACTGCTACCGCGTACTAGGTATTCTCCACTCTATCTATCAGCCAATGATTGCTCGTATTAAAGATTACATTGCTGTCCCTAAACCAAACGGCTACCAGAGCTTGCACACGACCGTCTTAACCCCAAGCAAGCAAATTGTCGAATTCCAAATTCGCACCTACGAAATGCACGAATTTGCCGAACGCGGGTTAGCTGCTAGCTTCCACTACCACGAGCAAAAGAGTTCAAAAGATTACACAAAAAATACAAACAAGAAAAGCCCGGTACTTCCTGCTAACATGCAGTGGATTACCCAGCTTCAAGAAATTGCCATCAAGCTACGAAGTGGTGAGGAAATTACCGAATCGCAATTAAACATCGACCTATTCGGTAACCGCATTTTCGTCTACTCGCCAAAGGGAGATATCTACAACCTACCCGAAGGCGCCTATCCGCTTGATTTCGCCTACCTTGTACACAGCGACCTTGGTAAGCACGCCTACGCCTTTAGGGTGAATGGCTCTATCCACGCTTTTGACAAACCGCTCAGCAACGGTGACGTCGTCGAAATCACCACCCGCAAGGGCATTACGCCAAAAACCAGCTGGCTAGAATTGGTTACCACTACCCACGCCCGTGCAAAATTGCGTGCGCAACTCCGTAAGGGTGGCGCTATTGAAAGCATCAGCCACGCCGCTGGCATTATACGAGAAAAAACCCGGAAGACCCGGGTTGATTCAAAAGCAGCTAAAGCAGCCAAGGCTGACAAGTCGTAACTACTTAGCTAAATTGTTCCAGCGCTCAACCGCTTCGTGAATAATTTGCTTTGCTTCTGCAATGTCGCCAAAGCCTTTTACGATAGTGCTACCTGGCTTTTTCAAGTCTTTGTAGTGCGTAAAGTGGTGCTCAATTTGCGCAATCAATTGCTTCGGAAGGTCTTCGAGTGAGTTGATTGCATTGCCAGTATTACGGTCATCGGCAGGTACTACAATCACCTTGTCGTCAATTTCGCCATCATCTTCAAATTTCATAACGCCAATGACTTTCGCTTCGAGGAAGATACCAGTCGTAAGTGGGTCGTCAGTAATGATCAGCGCGTCAAGCTCGTCGCCATCTTCGTCCAGTGTTTGAGGGATAAAACCGTAGTTAGTTGGTTTAGCGAAAATCTTTGGATCTACGCGGTCAAGTTGGAATACAGCTAATTCGCGGTTCCATTCAATTTTGTGTGAACTTCCAGCGGGAATTTCAATTACTACATTTACAACGCCACCATCAATATCACCAGGTGTAAGAATTTTATTAAAATCAGCCACTACTTTTCTCCTTTGTTTATCTCTGTTAGTTTATCAGTTTTTTATTTATCAGTACACCTTAGCGCCCAAAACCCCTCCCTACTAATGCTATAATACCTATAAATGAAGCTCGTAACTCCTAATGAATACGTCGCGCAAGCGGCCGCACTTGTTCGTAACGCCAAAAAGCGCGTGTACTTAATTTCAATGGTCATGGCCGACCATCCAAAAACAAATGAATTGTTTACTGAAATTAAAGCCGCTGCGAAACGCGGTGTCGAAGTAAATGTCGCGGCAGATATATTTACCTTCGGTGAAGTAAACGGCGGCTTCTTGCCTATCCGCTATTACAGCCCTGGTTCAAAAGACACCCACCACATGGTGAAAGTACTAAAAAAATCTGGCGTTAAATTCCACTGGTTAGGGCGAAGCCGTGTCACTATTTTTAATGGTCGCACCCACAGTAAGTGGTGTGTCGTCGACGATGTATCGTTTGTTTTTGGTGGTGTTAATTTGTACGATGGCGGGATTGATAATGTTGATTATATGTTCCGAGTTGAAGATGCTAAGCTTGCGGACCGTTTGGTTGAAGAGCAGTTACGCATCAACCGATCTGAGCGAAAATCAGGTAACTACCCGAGCATTGCCGTTGAACAAACTGATAAAAAAATCTTAATCGATGGCGGCATTATTGGCCAGTCAATCATTTACCGACGCGCCTGCGAACTAGCGGAAGAAGCGAAAAGCATTGTATTCGTTTCACAGTATTGCCCAACCGGAAAATTATCGCGGATCCTCAAAAGGAAAAAAGTTAAATTATATTACAACAAGGCGACCAATACTCAAGGTCTTAACAAACTCGTTATTAGCATCAGCCAATTTGTTAGTGGCCTGGAAACAAGTTACCGAAAAAAGCGTTATTTACACGCAAAGTTCATCATCTTCACCATGGAAGACGGTAGCAAACGAGCAATCACCGGTTCGCACAACTTTGCGTACACCGGCGTACTACTTGGAACCCGCGAGATAGCTTTGGAAACAGCTGACCCAGCTATTATTAGTCAGCTTGAAGATTTTATTGCAAAAAAGATCGCTTAAGTTAACCGACTAAGCGCGGTCAAACTCGTCAAGATACTCACGAATAGATAACGCTGCGGCCGCACCCTCGCCTACCGCACTGGCAATTTGCATTGTCGCACCGCTTCGAACGTCACCACTTGCGTAGACGCCTTCAAGTGAAGTCTGTAGCTTAAGGTTAGTCTTAATAAGACCAACTTCATCGAGCTCAACATCACTACCAGCCAAGAAACCAGTATTTGGCAAAAGCCCAACAAACACGAATACGCCGTCGGTTACAATTTCTGACGCGACACCGTTTTCGGTAATCTTAACACTTGAAACGCGACCATCGGTATCGATAATTTCGTCAGTCGTCGTATTAAGGTGAACAGTAACCTTGCCATCATCGACAAACTTCTGCAGTTCGTGTTGCAAGACATCACTAGCTTTAATAGTACTTCGAACCAATAAATCAATGTGGGTCGTGTAACGGGTAAGGAAGATTGCTTCTTGAAGTGCTGAGTTACCACCACCAACAACTACCAATGTCTTATCACGGTAAAACGCACCATCGCAAGTCGCACAGTAATGTACACCGCGGCCGTAGAATTCTTTTTCGCCAGGGACTCCAAGCTTCTTCCAGTCGCTACCCGTCGCAATAAGCACAGCTTTAGCTTTGACAGGTTCGCCATCAACGGTAACAATTTTGTATTTGCCGTCAATCTTAATTTCGGTAACATCACCGTATTCAATTTGTGCACCAAAACGTTCAGCTTGCTTTTCGAGGTGGCCAGCGAGAGTCATACCTTCAATACCATCAGGGAAACCTGGGTAGTTGTCGATCATATCAGTAATGGCCGCTAGGCCGCCAATTGCTGACTTTTCATAAAGAACGGTATCGATATCTTCACGCGTTGTGTAGATTGCAGCCGCTAGCGCACTTGGGCCAGCGCCCACCATAATGAGGTCTCGGATAGGTGTTTCCATGTTAGATTAAACCTTTGTTTGAGTATTCAATTAATTTTTGTGACGGTTGTGGTTGTGGAATTGTTTCCGGTGTTGGAATAATCATAATAATGAATTTAAGAGGCGTATTAGGCGCAATATCTTCACCGCTACCAGCTTCACCGTACGCAAGTGCCGAAGGAATGCTTAGTTCGCGTACACCGCCAACTTTCATACCAACCGCGCCCTTTGTCCAACCTTCGATAACGCCACCTGGACTTGCCAAGAATGGAGCCTTCAAAGCGCTGCCATCGATTGAACCGTCAAACACTTTACCGCTTGGGTTCCAGCCTAGGTAATATGCCGTAAAGCTTGTTTCGGCAGTGATATCATCGCCAGTTCCAACAATCAAATCGTTCGTCGCTAATTCAGTTACACTCGCTGCGTCAAATGCAGCTGGGCGAGATGCAAATTGGTTAAAGGTATCGAAGTATACTTTTGAAAGTTCAGCAGCCTGCGCATCAACTTTTGTTTGATATGCTTTCATTTCTTTTTCGTAGGCAGCGTATGCGGTATTAGCGCGATCCTTGTCACTTTGTTGGTTACTATTCGCTAACACGATCGCTACAAATGAGCCGATAGTTCCTACTAACATAAATCCGGCAATAATCCATATACCGATACGTTGTGCTTTAGTTGCAGCCATATTAAATTACTCTCCCCTTAGTTGCTTCAATTACCCGGCTAATGACGCCATCGATTACAGCTGTTACTTCTTCGTTTGTCAGTGTCTTATTATACGATACAGCTTAATTCTAACTGTGTTATTTTTTTCATCGCTTCCCTCAGCTTGGTAGATATCGAGCGGCTCAACAGAAGTTGTTAATTCGGTTTCAGCCAAGGCTGCTGTTGCTTCATCGACAATTGTCTTGAACGAAACACTCGCAGATGTTTGGAACGTAATATCGCGCTCGCTGCTTGGATAACGGCTCAAAGCCTGATAACGATAGCCTACCTTAGATACAGCTTCGTATAATGCCCGTGGGTTAATCTCAAATCCAGCAGTATATTCCGGAAGCTTGAAAGCTTTTTGGACCGACTTTTTATACTCACCAACAACACCAAGATAGATGTCAGAGTGTGCGTCAAACACGGCCGCGCTCCGAACAAGTTCGAATGGCGAAGTTGTCGCGTCGCCATCGGTCAAGGCTTCATAGCGAAGCTTTAGGCCAAGAACGTTCGTAACGTATTCGAGGTAGTTCTTCGCATCATAATACGCATCACCTTTTGTCTTTGCACGAGCAATAACAAGTGCAATACTATCAAATTCAACCGGTACGCCCTCTTCGGTTAAGCCGGCAGATTTGCGGTGTACTTTATTACATTCAAAAACAGCAAACTCATCGTAGCCAGCTTTTCGGTTTGGGTGAACCAATGTAAGTAAGTTTGGAGTTAAGCTTTGGCGGTAATATTGCAAATCAGGGCTAATGCTATTAGTAATGCGATATGCATCTTCTGGGTTTTGACCAGCCTTCTTTAAAATATCACCATGGATGAAGCTGTAACTTAATACCTCATTTGCTCCAGCGCGCACTAATAACGAGCGTACTTGAGTACGCAGTTCATCAAAGCTATTTGGGCGAGTGGCCGTAAAGTCACGTCGTGGCAAAGTTGCATTAATAGTATCGAACCCAGCCAAGCGACCAACTTCTTCAATAATATCTTCAGGGATGTGAATATCTTCACGCCAGTACGGAACTGTTACGGTTGCTTCAAGTTCGTCAAAGCTCACTCCGAAACCAACATTCTGCAATAGTTCGGCAATGTCTTCAGCGCTAAAGTGCGTCCCGAGTGTTTCGTTAATATGTCGTTCAGTAACATTGACAGTAATTTGTTGGCGTACGCCAGGATAATCTTCAACCAAGTTACTTGATACGGTTGCACCGGTATATTGACTGAGTTGGCGAACCGCTTCAGCCAACACAGGGCCGGCCAGTGGCGCAGGCACGCCTTTAGTAAACCGAGTAATCGCTTCCGAGAAGATTCCATGTCGCATTTGTGTTGAACGTAGGTGGTATAGGTCAAATGTCGCGACTTCGAGCAACACATTTTTAGTGTTTTCATCAACGATAGTATTTGCGCCACCCATTGCACCAGCTAAGCCAACGGCAACATCACCAGCGGCAATCACAATATCAGCTGGGTCCATCGTAATTTCTTTACCATCAAGGAGAGTTAGTTTCTCTTCGGCGCGGGCTGCGCGAACGCGAATACTAAAGTCATCACCGGCGAGGGCTTTGAATTTATCGTAATCATACGTATGCGAAGGTTGGCCGGTTAAAAGCATTAAGTAGTTCGATACATCAACCGATGCACTAATTGGGCGAACGCCGCTGCGTGCCAAGTAGGTTTGTAGTTGCACTGGTGATTGAGCTTTTTCATCAACACCACTTAAAACGATGGCAGTAAAACGGTCAGAAAGTGACGGGTCTTCAATAACAACTGCAGGCGCTTGTAAGCTTTGGTTTAAATTGAAGTTTGGAACAATGTCATTCAACCAATTAGGCGTTACAAAGGCTTTGCCTTGGATACCAGCAACTTCACGGGCAAACCCAATAACACCAAACGCATCAGGCCGGTGGGTTAATGATTTGTTTTCAACTTCGAGTAGATAGTCGTCAAGTTCGTACAGCTCACCAAAGTTTGTACCCGGTGCGCAGTCTTTATCAATTTCTAAAATACCAGTGTGATCATCAAATAGATCAAGTTCTTTAGCACTAGCAAGCATACCGTTGCTGTTGACGCCACGGAGAGGACGCACGCTTAAGACAAATGGCTCAGCATCACTAAATGTTTCTGGCACAGTACTTTGCGGAGGAAGCCAAGCGACCATAATCCCCTGGCGAACGTTTGGCGCGCCACAAACAACTTGCACTAAGCCGTTTTCGTCGCGTTCAACATTTTCAGCAACGCCACCATCGTCAATTTTCGTGACGTTTAAGTGGTCAGTGCCTTCAATGGGCGCACATGACACAACCTTAGCAACAATAACGCCGCTGTACTTAGCGCCGATATTTTCAACGCCTTCAATTTCAACTAAGCGCGCACCAATAAGTGTCGCTAGCTCATCAACAGACATATCAATGTCGGTGAATTTTTTGAGCCAATTTACTGAGATAATCATGATTCAAACTTCCTTAAAAATGCCAATTTACCCGATTCGAAGTGGCGCAAATCTTCAATGCCGTACTTCAACATTACGAGTCGTTCAACACCACCACCCCAGGCGAAGCCACGGTACTGAGTTGGGTCGATGCCAGCTTCTTTTAATACATTCGGGTGAATCATTCCGCAGCCAAGCATTTCAAGCCATTCACCTGGTTTACCACCAATAGCAGCTGGTTTTTCAATTAAGAATTCCAGACCAGGTTCGACGAATGGGAAATACGCTGGTTGGGTTTTAACACGAAGTGTTTGGCCATAGTATGTTTCGAAGAAGCTACGAAGCGTACCGAGCATCTGCCCTAGAGTCGCAGTTTTACTAACGTACACGCCTTCAACTTGATAGAACGTGTGTTCATGAGTCGCATCAACATCTTCGTTACGGAAAACGCGGCCATAACTAATAGCAGCAATTTCACCACCAGCTTCAAGCTGTGCTTTGCCATCTTTTAAAATACGGTGTTGCATTGTTGAGGTGTGCGCAGGCGGAATGAAACCTTCTTCAGTACGGAAAGTGTCATACCCGTCGCGGGCCGGGTGATCTTCCGGGAAGTTCAAAGTACCAAACATGTGGTGGTCATCATCAATTTGTCGAGATTCAACCGCTTCAAAGCCCATACGGGTAAAGATATCGATAACATTATCGAGTTCTTTTGTAAGTGGGTGTTGTGTACCTTGTTCGGTCGGAAGTAGTTCGGGCTTCTTGCCATTTACCGACCACGGGGCCGTAACGTCTAATGCAATAACATCAGCAGACTCAAGTTCATCTTCGCGAGCGGCAATTGCTTGCTCGACGGCAACTTTTACTTCATTTACTTGGCGACCAAAAGCACCACGCTCTTCGGGTGGAAGCGTGGCAATCGCACTGTACATTTGTTTAAATTCAGGCGCTTTTAAAACCTCACGCGGCGTAGCACTCGCAGCGACATGCTGTAGTAACGTTTGAAGAACTCCCTGGACATCAATTGTAGACATAATTGTTTTTATTATACGCTACAGGTAGCGCTAGCGCGAGAGGTAAATGCAAACAAAAAGCCCCACATCTCAACGCAGGACTTTTCGTTAGCGGAGATATAGAGCTTGAAACTTCTGGAACACAATCAGCCGGCATCCAACCAACGATGGGCACTGACGTACAACGACTTATACCACCTGCTTTTCTCGGTCTTCTCGACAATCTCTGGCATTACGCACACCAGGTAGAAAAGGATTATGCCAATAAAGATGGGCGCCAGGAAAATCATAGCGGTGGAAGGGTCGAAAGTGAAGACCGTCAAGAAAACGCTTCCCCCTACAACTGCCAGCACGGCAGTAAGCAGCAAGAACGGCATAACTCGTAACAGTTCGACCCCCATAACGACAGCGAGCCAAACAAACGCGTTGCGATTCATCTTTTTTCCAATCATTCAAAGGGCAGAAAGTTCTGCTAGAAAGTATCTAACGATTAGCCCAGTAAGGCAAGCGTAAGCGGCTAGTTAGCAGAAACAACAACTAACCATATCGCAGCGGCAACAATGCCGGCAATAATAAGTATCCAAACCCATCCTAAGCTCGAGGTAAGCCGGGTGCCTTGTATATATGCCGAGTCATCGACGCCGTCAGGCAGGTCGGCTTGTTTGGCTTTTTCGCGTGCTTTATCCTGTAGCTCTTGCGCTAATTTCTCTTGAAGTTGCGAACGAGTGTCGCTTTGTTTTACATATAATCCCATATAACTACTATATCACCTATCAGGGTTTCATCAGTGTTGACTCGAATCGTTTATGGTATACTGATGGCATATTTACCATAAGGAGGGAAATACATATGGCAACTAAGAAGGCCGCTTCTACTAAAAAGAAAGCTCCGGTGAAAGCTAGCACTTCATCAGCAGCAAAGACGACTGTCAAGACTGTCAAAACCGTCTCTGTGTCTGCATCAGCATCACAGACCGGTCTTAGTTCACACATCGTTACATCACTTCGTTCAGCAAAACTTTGGCGCGCATTAGCCGCTGAGTTCATTGGTACATTCCTGCTCGCAGGAGTAATCATCGCCGGTCAAGGTCAACCAATCTTCGTGCTATTCGCACTTGTTGGTATCGTTCTCTTGATTGGTGCAATTTCTGGTGCGCACGTTAACCCAGCTATCACTATTGGTGCTTGGGCAACTCGTCGTATCGGATGGCTCCGTGCAGTTGGATACATTCTTGTACAATTCTTCGGTGCAGCCGTTGCATACTTAACATTCAGCGCCTTCATTGGCGGTGCTGCTTCAGTATCAGAACAACAACAACTGTATGGCCAAACTGCTCCAACTTTGTTTGCAGCAGCTGACATTGCTAACCTCGCTGGTAAAGAATGGTATGTCTTCTTCTCTGAGCTTCTTGGTACTGCAATCCTTGGTTTCGCAGTTGCAAGCGCAACTCGTACACTTGACCGCCTTACAGGCGCATTCACAATTGGTCTTGGTATCTTCGTCGCATTGATGATTACCGTTACTGTTGCTGGATACGTTTCTGCAAGCGCAATCATCAACCCTGCTGTCGCCTTGGCGCTTCAAGCTTACCAACCAACTGTATGGGCTTATGTTGTATATGCATTAGCACCAGTCATTGGTGGTGTTCTTGGCTTCATCGTGCACGACTTGGTTCGTACAAAAGAAGTTATCTAGTTTAACCACTAGAAAAACATTTAAAAACCCGCTTGCTAGAGCGGGTTTTTAGTTTGTATCACTTTCGTTCTTTTGAACTCATCAGCATAAACTGCATTTATGGAGTGAAGATGGCAAGTAGACGGTTAATGGATACACCGCCTACTTGCCACTTCGTGACGAACGCGCGTTATGCGGATGCGAGTCTATTAGCCCACAGAGCTATATGTCCACTCGGCGAAAAATGATTGCCCCTTGTTGTAAGGCAGGAATTCGCTTTTTTCGTCGGTGACATGCTTTTCAAGCAAACTTTGAATGTGATTTTGAAAAACCTCCGAGCTGTTAACCTCTTCCTGGATCGTCAACAAAATGCGGTCGATGGAGACCTGTAGACTCACCACTCCGGCAATTACCAAAATCTCTTTCGCAAATTTCTTCTCGATCGCTTTCCGCTTCTTGTTTGAAGCGGTGTATGCGTACAAATTCGTACCCAGCGACAATTCGATTTCCGCAAGAGCAGGAAGCTTCGCTTCCCCAAACTGAACGTTCAAGGGAATGCTTCTATCCCAAAGAGGGAAAGTTTCCGCTTCTTCCTGGGCAATCCATTCGAGGCCGTTTTTGAAAGCTTCCTGTACTTGCTCGCGGCTGATGATTTCACTTTCGTAATCAACACTGAATCGATAGCGTTCAACCCACATCCCACTAATGCCGTCGCCAGACGGCTGGGACATGATGAAGCCACGCAGCTTTTTAGCAATCGATTCGAGCTTCGCCTTGTCCAACGCCCCTGATTGCGGGTCTACCCCAACAAAGGCAGTGCCGAGCTTCATTTCAAGTGATGACATGGTCATTTCCTTTCAATCCTCACAGGCGCATTTGCCTCCAAAAAATAATTTGGCTGTGTATCCATAATGAATAGCACAAGATGAGATAATGAACACTCTAAAAGTGTACACATAACTCACCTTGTGATTCGTCTACTTGTCAAAGAGCCTCTGCAAACAATAAGTGTGCAAAGATTGGACTATTATAGCATATTTACGCTATTCTTCAACTAGTACTAAAGCTACTCTTCGTCCTGCCGTGGCCTATCAATAAGTAATGGCTCCACACTCTTATTACTGCCAGCAATCCGCGTCACATCCGTATCGATCTTGCCAAGCTCCTTGTGCGCAGTGTTGTAATGCCCAACAGTTGTACCTAAAGACTTCCCTAGCTTGCCCATGTAATCATCAAACGTCGATATATGGCGCCCTAGCTTGCCTACCTGAATTTGAATATCTTTTGCTTGCTCTTCAATTTGAAGGCTGCGTAGGCCTTGTAGGACGGTCTGAAGGTAGGCCATGAAGCTGGTTGGGCTCACAATAATGACTTTCTTTTCACGGAAGCCGTATTCAATCAGGTCGCGAGCGCTCGAGCCTGTACCGACATCACCAATTAATAAATCATAGTACAGCGATTCACTTGGGATAAACATAAAAGCAAAATCCATCGTCTTTTCAGCCGGCCGAATATATTTAGCGGTTTCATCAATACGGCCCTTTAGGTCGTTACGGACCTTCTTCAACCACTCTTCGCGTTCAGGCTTGGTTTTCGATGACACCATGCGGTTGTAATTTTCTAAACTAAACTTACTATCAATCGCTAGAATTTGCCCCTTATCCAAGAACACCACTGCGTCAGCGATCTGGCCATCATTAAAGGCATACTGCATTTTAAAGTTCTTGGTTGGCAAAATATTCGCCAAAACAGATTCAAGGTAATATTCACCAAACACGCCACGTTGCTTTGGGTTCTGCAAAACGTTTTGCAATGTCTTCAATTCATCGGCAACATCAACCACTCGCCTATTGGTTTCATCAAGCTTCGTAAGGCGTTGCGAGACATCGTTGACCAGCTTCATGCTCTGGCCCAGTTGCTGCTGCATAGAGGTTTGCATATTCGTAGCGTTACGTTCGAGTTTGTCGCCCAATACCGTTTGAAGGTTTGTAATCGTCCGGTTAAGTTCCGTAACGTCAGCTTTAATCATTTCAACACTGCTACCCGATTTCAAATCGCGCAGACGCTGAGCAATAACGAACAGACCAATCGCCAAACCGACGACAACAATAACAAGAATTATAACCACAAGCATATCCATGGTTACAGTATAGCATCAGGGTTAACTATAAAACGAGAAGAACACGGATAACAGCTATAGTAACAAGCGCTGTAATAACTGCCGCTGGGAACCAAACAATACGCGCAACTAAACCAAACAGTACATAGGTTGCCGCGTAGAGTGCGACTGACCAAAGAATAGCTTCATACCATGCCAAGCCAGCAATGTAGTGACCAAGGCCCCATAACACTGCCGCAGCGGCGACAGCAATAATAATCGGGCGTGGTTGCAGGGTACGAATGAGTGCAAACACACCAATGATCGCCACGAGTACCGTAACGATATTACCCGCAACGCCAAATGAATCGACGCAAGTTGCTGCATTCGCTAAATCGCGACATGCAATCGGTTCAACTATATAGATGCGGATTAACGTTGTTAATATCCACCAGATCAACCCGAGGGCTGCCCCAATAAAGACTATTCTAACTCTCGCCCACCACGGTTTTACGACTACTGTTCGTTCGTCTGTAATGACTTTTGCCATGTCCGCGTATCTCCCTATTCTCGTTGATCGTTCTTGGTTGGTTACTGTACCATAATGCACCTACCAGTGCAATTCCCACCCCTGCTATTACATCGAATGGCGTGTGGACCAATGCGACCACTCGGCCGACACAAACCAACACAACTAAGGCAGCCAAAAAGATAGATAATTTCTTCATACGAGTCTCGAACCAAACGGCGGCAGCGATGGCAGTTACAAACAGGGCGTGGTCGGATGGAAAGCCTGGGTTATTTAGGTACGAAGCGCCTGGATCAACACCAAGAAGTTCAAATGGTCGTAGCGTTGATGGTTGGTAAATAGTAGCTAGGAACTTCGCTAGCAAGTACGCAGTAAGCCCGGCCATAAGGATGCGTGAGTAAGCTTCAAAGCGCTGCCCTTTCGGAACTTTAAATAAGATAGCCCACGCCCCAATAAGAACAACTGCAATGACTGAGTAATCGGCAATGAGACGAATGAGGAAATCGGCTGACATATGTGCTTATTATAGACCTGATTTCAAGGAAAAGGATAGTGCTTAGGAAAAACTCAGGAGAATATCAAAAATATAATTGTAAATTAATATTTTCAGTGTAAAGTAAAAACCATAAACATATACGGTAATGCACGAAACAGGGCGTTTGCGCGAAAAATCAGTATAAGACCTCAATCAGCGGAGAACTTAAATAGATAACTTGCAGAATTAGGAATTTAGTCGAAATACCTAAAGTTTTTAGCTTTATATAGAAAGGAAAATAACATGAGTTTAACAATACTTGAAACCGTCACCAACGAATCAGTTCGTGATGAAGAACTACTCGTAAACTTAGCCATTGACCAAGCATCGGCCGGCACTCCGTGGCTAGACTGATTTTAGTCAATCGTTATTAACAGCCATTAACGCAGCGGAAGACGAAGTCGTCAGGGTAAGAGCATGTGTAATACTCTTATCCTGCTGCTTAATCAAATTTGTCCTGGATCAATAATAGTCAGCGGAGATATTTATGCCCTCACTTACGCAAATTGTAATGAAGATGACAAAAAACCACGAAAAGGCGAAAGCTATGGATGAGCTACTATTAACCGAGCTTGTTAAAAAGCTGATTGAATCAGAGTCTCAGCCCGGAGGTCCTTATCTGCTAAACAGTAAATTAGACTTGACTTTGAATATACGCATTTTAAAATTATTTAAAATATTCAACAAAGCTCTCCCTAATGTTGAATCGTATTTAGACGCTCAATTAAATGATACATCGACCCATATCACTGCCAAGCTTAAAATACTTATCGATGAAATAGCGGCCTTTGAGAAAAAGCCAATCATAAACCATTCGATCGCCGAAGAATCCGAATACCAATTTTTTACATTATTTCTTAACACCTTGACACAAGAGATACGTGAGCCCGCAGAGACGATCGGTAGAAAAATAATTCATATTGATAATAGTGGTGAAATCACCAAACTACCTCGTCTTTTTTCAGAATCTTTAAGCTTTTTAGGTAAATCCATAAATCTAAACTTCGAAATTCTCGGCCGAGCAAACTTCATGATATGGGTTGCTTATTCAATATACGACTCAGTTATTGACGGGGACACGAGTCCGGGCAGTATTCCCACCGCTAACATATTTATGCGCCAAGCACTTGAGCTATACAGGCAGTGTCCTATCGACTACAACATTGTTCTAGAATATATTTCAAAAGTAGACTCGTCTAACTCTTGGGAAGTAGCCCATTGCAGATTTATTAACAATTCGAAAACTCTTGAGATATTTGACATTCCTAGTAAAGGCAACATGTTGAGTTTATTGCAGAACAGAGCCATTGCTCATGTAATTGGGCCTCTGTGTATCATTTTCGAATATGGATTGGAGAATGCAGAATCTAACAGAGCTAAGCAGGCCTTAAACTTTTACTGTATTGCTCGACAGCTAAACGACGATCTGCATGATTGGGTCGACGATTTTACGAACGGGAGAATGACATATGTACTCGTCGAATTATTTCGAAAAGCCTACATTAGACCGGGTAAATATGATACTGAGTTGACATTGAAAAAACTAAAAAAAATATTTTATCAAACCGAGCTTGAACGTCTATGCGCACTAATAGAGTTATACATAAATAAATCCGTTTCTCTATTAGAGGAAAACCATATTGGCAGTGGCAATAGCGATTTTGTTAATAATTTCATTAAACCTATAGGTTTGTCTGCAACTAGCGCACTCGAACAGCATAGATTGAATAAAGCCAGTATTTCACTATTAAATATTTAATTTCTATACAACCACAGCCCCTAGTGGACTAGCTTAGAACTTTTGGACTAAGCATTTCGGGAAAAGTAGATAATCGCACCCACAACTGAAATCCCGATGATCCATCCGGTTAAAGTATTTCTGCTATCGCTCGCTTTCTTCTCTTCGTCTAACTTTGTCTGCTCGGCTTCATAGACTTGCTTACCGGAATTGTACGATTCAGAATATACCGCTGCATATTTTGACCCGAAAACCGAGTCGCATGCTGTTTCGTAATAACTTTGAAATGTACGTCGATAATAATCAGTTGGAGTAGATTTGAAAACCACTGGCGTATCACAGATAACACTACTTAATCCATAGAAGGACGAGTCCTTTATTTTGTTTTTGAGGCCATCTTCATATCCATTTAATTGCGCATCGTAAGTAGCTCTAGATTCAATATAGGTAAGATTAACCGAGTTTGCGTGTTCCTTACCTGCAGAAGATGCATCAATAAACTCTTGAGTGTGATCTATCCCGGTACTACCTCCCCCATTATGGTAGTGGTACTCACCGTACTCTAAACCCCACGACTCACAATTGGTTCTACAGGTATGCCCACCGCTACTGTCCGTTCTTCCAGGGTGTGAGTATACAGAATGAGAAGATATAAATAAGCACAAGATAACACTCAAAATTATAATTCCAAAAGACAAGAGAAAAGATGATTGAGCGTTTTGCTTTGTCAACATAAACAAAAAATACCATAAAAATGGCATTTTGTAAATAGCTTATGTTTGGCAGCCGCTAGTGGACGAGCTTAGAACTTATTAGTATTTTACTGAGGATGTTTAGCGATACGAAAATATCTTAAAATTTAAAACTTTGTATTAACAAAGCTAGAAATCCTACAGCTGAACAACTTAGGAATAATATTTGCGTCCTAAGCCACAACAGGTTCGTACTAATACCTTTAGACTTTTGAATCTTGTTGGCTTTCGTTATCATTTCATCTATCTTATTCTGGTCTTGCTCAAGAGATAGCTTATCTAGTACATCGGCAGTTTCTTTGTCTTTCAAACCCCACTTAATTTCCATTTTTGTTATTTCAAAATAATATTTTATTCCTGACATAATTGCTAAAATCAAACCAATACTTACAATCATCACCAAACCCCACTGATAATTTGAAAGGTTATCCTGATCAGCTCCTCCTATATATGCACCTGTTATCCCTAAAAGTACGGTTGCTAATAGCATCAGTTGTCCACAAAGATTTCGTTCGGTTTCGTTTGCTTCCGCAAGTCCCCTCCTTGACTCTACATACATATCATGACGCCTCATTTGATAGTATTCAAAACCTTTTTCATTCATTTTCAACCTACTCCTTTCTTTCAATTTCTTTAACTTCTTCAAACGCTATGTTATACGATTTCGTACTTATTAGTTTATATCCTTTTTAGTCAGTCTTAATCTGAAAATCAAAATGTTCTTAATAATTTATCTTTACAAATAATAATTCCGCTTGTCAGCCCCCTAGCGGACGAGCTTCTAACTATCTCTTCATGAAATCAGCAAGTATACGGGTTAACTCATCGTTACTTGTACCCGCACCTTCTTTCGTGCTAATAAGGCCCGTTTCTCCAGCTTCAAATGCTGTTTTTGCTCCGATTGTTATCATTAAGTCTTTATTATCACCATTCACCGAATCGATAAATGAAGGTAGTGACCCTAGAACATTTACCCTATGTTCATTAATCGTTTGTAGATGTTTTTGAGCATTATAATTTTTTGAACAAATACGCGTAAAATATATTGCAGACGAAAGCACTACAAGTTTAATTGTAAGCGTGATAATAATCACTCGGGGGTCAGTATGTAAAAAGTCCTGATTAAAGCTGAGTACAACAAATACGACTCCGAGTAAAGCAACGACCAAGCCGCTAACTATTAGTCCTTTAAACCAATTTTTAGCAGAATTGGCGTGCTTTACAGCCTGCTCTACAAATGAAGCCTGAAAGGAAGTTATGCTTGTCTTTCCTGCTGCAACTTCCACGTTCTGCCGAATTGCTTCGATCTCTTTTGCAGCAGAATGGATTTCTTTCAAGCCACTCTTTATCTTTTTCAAATCGCCATCAATATTTTTAGTAGATGCTACCTCTAGAGCGACAAACGACATCAAACCATTTACTATATTTGCGTAGAAAGTATCATACGAATCCCTTACTTGGGCTATGATTTGCCTCCACTCTTGTTGGAAGTCTCGTTCCTGATTAATAGTAAATTTTTTCATATCCAACAGGTAGCCAATAGTTTGACGCGAAACTTGCATTACGGCTTGTTGCTTTTGAATAGACAGTTCGTAATACCATTTTTTATTTTCTGAAAGGAGCCTAAGGTACTTCAGAGTTACAAGTACCTCCTGTTTGACGTCAGTAAAGTTAAGGTCTTCGCCTTCTCTTATGAGTTTTGTCTCATCTAAGCCGTCAAAAAGGTCATCAAGTAAAAGCTGTATATCATCCATAATTAAGGGCATTGTATCACCTACACAAGCTAACGTCTATCGGTCAGCGAAAGCCGTTATATTAAGATAAAAGAAAAATCTTCAAAGAAGTACTTTAGAGCTCTGACTTTCTAGTAGACTACTGCTGTTAAAATTAAAAGAACCATACGCAATGATAACTACTCTTAGCAGCGCCCAGCGGACGAGCCTGGAATCTATAACATTGCTCAACTCGAGATGATTACTACCATTTGCTTTGTGCACGGTAAAGAAAAATATAGCACCACGACAGAGATAGCTCCACAAACAACTAACTTGAATGATTCTTGAATCTTACTCATTGCTTGTTCGTGCGATATCTAGTAAATTATCGTAACAATTAAGTTGCACTGGTAATTTCATCCAACTTGTGCTATAGTTACTACATTGCATCCGAATGGATACCTCAACTATTGTCTCAAGCCGCTCAGTCGCGGGCCCAATTGGCAAACAAATAGATGGCATGGTTACCGCTGTTCGTCTGCAGCGACAACATACCAATTACATAACCCCTGAAAGGGATTACTATTTATGGCATATCGCCCTAGCAACAACACATCATCACAACCACGTGGAGCCCGTCCGGGTCACCGTTCATTCGGCGGACAGTCTTCAGGCGGCAACCGACGTCCATCAGGCGGCGGTGGCGGAAACCGTCGTGGTGCTTACATCCACCCAAGTAAGTTTATTAACAAAGCTGTAGCCGTAGCGGATGAAATTCCTTACGAGCACACAAACAACTTTGCAGACTTTCCTTTTAACGCTGCTTTGCACGCTAACGTTGCAAAACGTGGCTACACTGCACCAAGCCCAATCCAAGACCAAGCGATTCCACTCATTATTGAAGGCCGCGACGTTATTGGTTTAGCAAACACAGGTACTGGTAAAACAGCAGCCTTCTTGCTTCCTATCATTAACTCACTTACAACTCACAGCCCACGCGCTTCAGTGCTTATCATGGCTCCAACTCGTGAACTTGCTGTTCAAATTGAAGAAGAGTTCCGTGCCTTTTCACAAGGTATGCAACTTTACGATGCAATTTGTGTTGGTGGTACTAACATCGACCGTCAAATCCGTGACCTTCGTCGTGGTGCACACGTTATCATTGGTACACCAGGCCGTCTTAAGGACCTCATGAACCGTCGTGAACTTAACCTAAGCAACGTTACGACTCTTGTTCTTGACGAAGCTGACCGTATGCTCGACATGGGTTTCATCAACGACATCCGTACTATCGTTAACCAAACTCCTGACAACCGTCAAACACTATTCTTTAGTGCGACAATCACACCAACAATTAAGGATCTTGTTAACACCTTCCTAAACAACCCAGCTGAAGTACAAGTACGTACAGCTGATACTAGCGAACACGTTGACCAGAACATCATCGAAGCTGATACAAAAGAAGCTCGTCTTGATATCCTTACTAACATGTTAAGCGAATCAGAATTTGAAAAAGTTCTTGTATTCGGTGAAACTAAGTTTGGCGTTCAACGTCTTTCTGACCACCTTGAACGAAGCGGTCACTCATCTGTTGCCATTCACGGTAACAAGTCACAATCACAGCGCCAACGTGCTTTGAAGACTTTCAAAGATGGTAAAGCTCGTATCCTTGTTGCAACCGACGTTGCTGCTCGTGGACTCGACATTCCTAACGTTTCACACGTTATCAACTACGACCAACCTGCGACTTACGAAGACTACGTTCACCGTATCGGCCGTACTGGTCGTGGTGGCGCAAGCGGTAAGGCACTTACCTTCGTTCCTACACAGAACCGTCGCTAGTCGATAGGCTGTCGTTACGACACAACAAAAACCCGCTTGGTTAAACAGGCGGGTTTTTGTTAGCTGACGCGTTCGCTGATTTCTTTCGCAACAATCTTAACGTACCGGCCGACAATCTCGTGGCCGGTGGCTATTTTTTTAGCCACAATATTCGAGTTTGCCTTTGCAAGGGTACGAATATTCGATCCAATCACCACCGGGTCAAGCGCACCATATAAAACAGTAATCGGAAGTTTCAACTTCGCGGCATCTTGCATGGAGGTTTGGTTAACGATACTTGCCTCTAGCGCCGCCACATACGACGCCACGTTGCCGGCATTTACATCAAACGCCGAACTGGCTAACTTTAATTTCACAATCAATGGCGACAGCGATTCAAGCGTTTGCGGATATTTTTTGGCTCGGCGATACAAATCTTTTAATATCTCGTCGCGCTGCAACAAACGGCGTTTCTCTTCGGTTTGTTTATAAAAGGGCGGGCTACATAAAATTAACTGCTTAATGATGAACGGGTAGCGCTTCGCAACTTCCACTGCTACTAAGCTTCCAAGTGAGTGCCCGACAATAGTTGGCGGTTGTAGTAGGCGCATTTTCACTAACGTCGCCCCAACCGAACGTGCCTGCGTTTTTGCATCGTATAGCGCCCAGTTTGGGTGTGGTGATTGGCCAAAGCCCAGCAAATCAATACCGATAACTCGAATATTCTTTGGCAGCAGCGGAATTAATGCCTCCCATGCCTTAGCCGAGTTGCCAATGCCATGCAATAAAATAAAGGTCGCTTTCGGCCGTTTTGGTGACAAAAATTCCGTTACATGTAACGTGTAGGGAATTTTTAACCAACGGTGAATAGCAGTGTCCATGCACTTATGATAACAAAAGAAACGACATTCTGCCGACAGGGGTAAATATTTAATATAGAGTTGTAAAATAGGCAAATTTATGTTAAAATACTACACGACTCAGTTGAGAAGCTTTTTAAGCCTCATGAGACGTACCTTGTCAATGAGGAACACACCACAACGATAGGAGAACCATGGAAGTCCAAGGCCTCTGGGAGATTGTTCTCCCCCGCCTGCGCGACCAAGTAGAACATGGAAAGATCGAGGTGGAGCAAGTTGCAGTTTTCTGCAAGGCTGCTCCAGTTACAGTTCGTTCCTGGCTGAAAGGCGACCACCCGGCAAACGGAGAAAGACTGCTTCGCCTGTGGCACATCCTGTCTCTCGGGGGCGACGCTCCCGAAATAGACAGCCTGCCCGAAGTGAATAAGTTCCTATCCCGGCTGTATGCGTTTGGCGTCATCGATATTCAAGAAGTCCAACTGTACGCCGGGATGGATTCTGCTCACGTCGGCAACGTATACAAAGCACTCCGTGGCCAGCCGCTTATGCGACGACCCATAGAGCCCGCTGAACTGTACGCGATGTACGAAGACCAGCTGACCGCCGCGATTGCGGCGATCAACCCTTCGACGGCAACCACACCTACAACGAACACCAACACCCTCGAGGCCGCTTCCGCACCTACCCCGGTAGCGCAGCAGCCTCCACGAGAGACCTCCGAAGTGATATCTGAACCAGAAATAGCTCCGACCATCACATCAGTAACAAGTTTGCTGAGTGCCGACCCGAAGCTGCTTCTGGCATCTTTGCTTGGGGCATCAGCCCCGCTTGCAAAGGTGTTGCTGTCCGAGGCCACCACGGCCGAAGAACGAAGCAAATTCCGCGAACTCGTCGGAACTGAAGTACTGTTTGAACTTTCCAACACTCTAAACGCGCTTTGCTCAGAGCGAGCGCGTGGATTGGCACGATAGCATGAACGAGCGAAACCTTCAGTCCGTAACCACCCAGGCAGTATCAACCTTCTCGGAAGTTAACTTCCACCGCGGCAATACGCTTTTGAAGCTGTCGAACACCTATCCGTCGCTGCTTCTGACGATCATCGAATCGATTCAGAACGCCATCGACGGCATGGGTACTCGCATCTTCGTCGGCATCGACCTGCGCACCAGGCGGGTCAGCATTGCCGACAACGGAAGCGGTGTTGACGTTTTCACCTTCGAAAAGGCGCTTACCAGCGTCGGCCAGTCCATCAAGACTGCCGGCAAGCTGGGGCGCTTTGGGCTGGGACTCATCTCCCCGCTCAACAAGTGTGAAAGCTTCACCTTCACCAGTTCATCCATCCAGAACAATCGTCGGTCCTCGACTCGTTGGACGTTCAATGCTCGAAGCATCGGCATCCAGCACCGAGACCTGACCATTCCGCGGCAGACCATCAACAGCCTGCCCGGGGTGTACAACTGTTTCAAGCCCTACCTCACCGGCGAATACGCAGAGCAGTACCGCACCGTCGTCAACATGGACAAGGTCACCGAAGACAAGGTGATCTCGATCATGGACCTCGACGAGCTCGAGAACGAAACGCTCTCGAAGCTTGGTAATGCCATGCGTCGCAACAAGGAGCCCATCAAGATTCTTGTCGTCCTCATCGACGACAAGGGTCTGGTACAGCGTCGAGAAATCACCGCAAATGACTTCTCGGGTGAAAAGCTGCCGGAAATTGTCTACAAGGACAAGGAAGCCGGCACGGTCACCATCACCCTGTACCGAGCTCAGCGTCGCTCCGGGCAGCGCAGAGGTTTGGTCAGCGTCATGGAGGCGAACAACCCTTCAAGTATCTCCATTCAGGACTTCGGGCGTCAGGCCCGAATGACGAAGTGGAAGGACGACATCAATGCCGTTATCTCGGCGTTGACTTCGGGATACTTCGAAGGCACGATCTCCTCCAGCGCGATCAGCCTGTCGCCCGAGCGCACGAAGTTCGAGAACAACGTGGCGCTTCGAGAGTTGTACTACGCTCTCGGCCTGTGGTTCGAAGAACACGGCAAGTCCCAGTTCAAAAACGAACAGGATGCGTCGCGTGAGAATCGCTACCAGGAGTTGGGCTTGCAGAGCCAGGAAAGAATCAGAGACTTCCTGAACCAGCCTGCAGGCGAACGCATCATGGCAGCGCTTCACGCCACCGTCAAGTTCGGTCGACTGGGGAATGGGCACGTAAGCCCTACCTCCGGAAAGCCCAACGGCCTCGAACCGATCAGCTCGGTTCGTGTCGGCCAGGGTGGAGCTGGAGTTCCCCGCAAGCCGTCCGATACGCCCTCGAAGCCCAAGCCTCCCAAGGCAGAAAGCAACGAGGGTCGCAAGGATCGGCCCGGAGACACGCCGTTCGGCACCACTGGGCCCCGAGGAACCAACCGTCGACTCGTTCGCGGCGATTCTCAGGGTTTGTGGTACGAACACAGCGATCTGGCGACAAGCTCGAGACTGTGGGAGTTCGACCTCGAACTCGGTGTTCTGACGTTTAATGTTCGCCACCCGCTCTGGACTCGTCTTGACGAGACCAACGGGAAGCACATCGCGAAGAACAAGCGATGGATTCTGCACTTGCAGGAATGGCTAACGCTCCAGGTATTGAACCTTCTGGTCCAGTACCCGGACGCCAACGATTTCGACGAGCGTCGTTGCATTATCGACGACCAGCAGAAGCTGTATGTCGAGATGTTCATCGTTAACGGTTCATCTCACTGACAAGGATTGGCTTAATGCCAAACAACCCCGCATCATCCAGATGCGGGGTTTTCCATACCCAAATGATATAGTGGATAGAATGTCACGCGAAAATTACGTCTTCCAAAAACACATCCAAACAAAGAAAAAAATAACCACCTTTGATGCAGTGGTCTTTATTGCTTCTTTCTTATACCCGTTAAGTAGCATTCCTCAAGTTATTCAGATCTTCCAAGGTACTACCGATGGGGTTTCGCTGTATTCTTGGGCGAGCTTTGCAGTATTTGCGACTATCTTCCTTATTTACGGCCTAAAGCACCGCATCACCCCAATGATTATCACCAACAGCATTTGGATTGTTATGGATAGCTTGGTGATTATCGGGTATTTCCTAAATAGCTAGAATACTACTCCTCAATAATCGAGAGTATATTACCACCCGGGTCCTCGAACCACGCAATATCCGGCCCTTCACCGGCTGCCTTACCACGTAAAACCCCGCGCTCGTCTTGTTTCGCCGGCAGGTCGTCGTACCGCTCGAAGGTAATTCCATGGTAGCTCACCATGTGGTCGATAGTGCTGTTGATATCGGCAACAACAAAGTTTAAAACCGTAAAAGTAGCTGGCAGATGGTTTTGCTTTTCATATATAAACAGGCGGCCGCCGCCAGGAAGCGCAACCAGCAACCCCATGTCTTCGTTAATCAACGGCAGTTCAAGTGTGTCTACGTAAAAAGCGCGGGCTTCTTCGAGGCTCGGTACAGAAATTCCACTAAATGATGAAATAGCTGTAATCATACTTTTATTATACTCCCCTGCTGCGCTCGGCTCTAGTCCTGTGTGTATATCCAGGCTCGCAAATAGGTGCGAGTGTTGCCGTCATCAATAAACTCGTCAGTCTGGCGGTCGAGGGCGGCCACCGCTGCTTTTTTGTCGCCCAAAGCTAAGTACATCAACAAATAATCACCTAAGGCGACGTTGTAGTTATTGGCTTTATCTTGTTTGGCCAGCTTGTCCTTTATTCCCGCACCATCAGTTTTGAATGTTTCCATAACTGGGCTCATCGGGATAAGTTGAATGCCTAATTTTGTATTTGATTCATCACTAAAGAATGTCGAGTAGGTTCGCTTGCCGCCAAAGCTCAGTGAGGCAACCGGGCTGGTGTAGCTAGCAAGGTACTTCGCCGATGTATCCACACTGCGCCAAGCGGTAGCTGCCGTTGCTGTTTCGTTCGATAGCATCCACTGCCCATTTTTCTTCAATGTCTTATTGCCAATAACGTCAGCCCACAGCGCTACACCGTTATAGGCATTCAAAGCTTCTGAACTTGACTCTTGATTGTTCCCATCCTGGAAGGGTGACAGACCAGCTGCCCACGAGTGTGCCGAGTATGGGTCGTAGGTTCGTTCAATTGGAAATTCAGGATAGGTTTCGTAAGAGGCAATATCTGCCACCAATAAATTAACTTCGTCTTTATATTCATCGACGAACGAGGCGTCATATTTTCCTAATATACTGGCTGCGTAAATAAAATAGCCGTAATGGAAATGATGGTCATTAAAATCTTCCGAACCAAAAGCGGCGGTTTGTGCGGCAATTCCCTTTAGGTCGGTATCGTAATAAAAGTATTCCCTACCAAGTCGAGCAGTAAGCTCACGTTTCAAAACAGTCTGAAGTTGTTTCGCGATATCAGCTTGGTCGAGTTGCTCAGCGATATCAAGTAAAGTTGCAGTGCGCGCCAGTGCCTTGCCGGCAAAGTAACTGTCCTTCGCTTCAATAACAATATCTTGGCTATCAGCCTGTAGGTCACTAATAACAAGACGCTTTTCTTCATCATTTAGCTTCTCGAGGTCTAGTTGGCTTGATGGTTTGATAAGCGGCACTTTAGCAGTAAACTCATTACCCTTTCGTGATTGCATATCACCATAGACGCTTTCGTAGGCCAGGTTCAGCTTATTGCCACCTGCAACTGTTTGATACGGCAGGTTACTTACAACGGTGGGTTTTTGATTAGCCGTTTTGTAATTAAAATGCGTTAATGACTGATCGTCTTTTTCATCATGCGTCACGTCAACCGAAGTAATTTCATTTCCAGAGTTTGCCTTTAAAACATCACTTGCATTCGCAGGTAATGCATAAAAAGTCACCAGGCTACCTTTGGGTATAGTCGCCGTAACTCCGCTACCACTTGCAGCGAGCTTCGTAGCATCGTGGCCGGCAACATAATACGTGTGACCGCCTTTTTTATAGCTGTACGTATTGTCGGCAACCTTACCGCCCGAAGCATCGGTCAGTTGAATTGTCGTATCGCTTTCGGCCCGATAAAACACATACGGCGAGCCTTGGGCGACAGTGAGCTTACCTAAACGTTCATCACCATTTGAATATGTCAGCGTCGCTGAGGTTTTATCAAATCGACTCAACTTAAACTGTGTAGCGTTTTGAACTTTGGCGTTAATCCCCGCTGTGTGGCCACCAGTAATTGTCTTTTCGTCACTCGTAATTGTTGGTAATCCAACTTCAAAACCAGTATCAAGCGCCTGCAAGCTATACGGCATCGGGAAAACGGCCAACGGCTTTTCTTGTAATGCCAAGCCGCTAATCCAAGAGTTAGTCGGTGGAGTCACGTCATCTGCAAGACGGTCCAGTGACGCAGTAGAGGTGGCTTTTTGAGGCAGTTCTTTTAACGCACCTTTATTAAGAATGGATGCATCGCTCGAAAAGATATTCGTTCCATCGGTGTTTTCCTGTTTCAAAACCGAAATAGTAATCGCACCAATCAGTATCACGGCCAGTGTCGAGCCCGTTAGTATATATAGCGTTCGGCGTTTCATTGTTTATCCCTTCTTTGGTGTAAACGTATCCTGGATAACCTTCACGAGGTTTTGGTACCAGCTGTCTTGCCTTAGGTGTAATTTTGCATCGACAGGCGTGCCAACCGAGAAACGGAAGTCGCTCATGTTAGCGTCGGTAATTTTAGCCTTTACGACTGTATCGACGTTTTCTGCGTCTTTACTACTTTCAAGTGTCACCGAAGTAATACTCCCGTCTTTCTTTGTGTTGTCCGGGAATAGTAGTTCAAGTGAACTGTCTTCCTGGATGCGAGCGTAGTCTGGTGGGGCCAGCTGGAAGTGTGCGGTCACAAATAACGAATCGAGTACATAAATTGTTGTCACAACACCGCTCGCTGGAACATATGAACCTTCGCGGTAAAAAATTTCATCAATCACACCGGCACTTGTTGAACGGATTTCAATATTCTCTGTATCTGGGTTTAACTTAAACGGCAAGCTTGCTTCTGTAATTGCGCCAGACGCGAGGCTGGTTTTTAATTGCTGGCTTTCAATTTCAAACAGCACTTCGTTTTCTGAGACCTTTTGGCCCTCTTCAACATTCTGCTTCACAACCAAACCTGGGTAATCTGTACCAATAGTACGAGATTGCGCATCAAGCGTTGCTTCAACCGACGATGACGTCGACATACTAATGTTTAGGAATACGGTTAAACCTCCCACTAGAAGTATTACTGCAATGATTCCGAAAAAGAATTTAATCTTACCACTTAGCTTCATATTACTTCTCCTTTAGGTATGCCGTCTTTGGCTGCAAATTGCTTGGTTAATTCTTTCTTAGGCTTTTTTTCAGCTCGCTTCAGCATACGCGCTTCAGCCGTTGCAACATGGACAAAGTATCCAAAAACGAGGGTATTGAACAGGTTCCATAACAACGAAATTGAAAGTTCGTATGTATAGAGTGCCTTGAAAATCCCAACCAGGCTTGTAAGGAATAAGAATACGAAAATGTATACTTGAGCTCGAACATAGTTGAACGGCGAATCGTAGTTTCCTTTTGCGTTCGTCGCACTCCATGCTTGGTCGCGGCGGAACAATGCGTTAAAGAACGCCTTAATGTAAATTGGGAATGAAACGTTTGCTAAAATTAATGTTTTAATTTTGAAACCACCCATCGTATAGAAAGCCAGCACTAGTTGCGTCACATAGAAGCCGCTATACATTAGCGCCCACTGCCAAACTGGAATGTCGGTAGAAATTGGCGAAAGGTTAAAGAAAATTTGTAGTGGCGGCAACAGAAGCAGCAATAGTACAGAGAAGCCCACAAAATAGTACGAAGAAGTTGTTAGGTACTGTAGCCGCTGGTCGAAGCTGAGCTTCTTAATAAACAGCGGGTTCTTACGGATAAACACTTCAAAGCTACCGGTCGCCCATCGCAATTGTTGCTTCGAGTATGCCATCAGGTTTTCCGGTGTTTTACCGACCGCTAGCAGAGTTGGAATGTAAATCGACTTCCAGCCTTTTTCGTGCAAAAACAGAGACGTCCAAATATCTTCCGACTTTGATTTTTGATATACGCCACCAATGTCATCAATAGCAGCACGTCGGAATACAACATTAGTACCAACACAAAACGAAGAGTTAAATTTATTCTTCCCGGCTTGAATAAGCGAGTAAAATACGTGCTGCATAAAACTGGCGCCACTTGAAACAAAGTTTGTTTGGTTACTGTAATACTGCGGTGTTTGAACGAACGCTAGTTCTGGGTCTTCAAAGAACGGAAGTGTCTCGTATAAGATGTTTGGTTCAGCAACAAAGTCAGCATCAAGGATAAGAAAGAAATCACCATTAGTCTTACTTAACGCAAAGTTTATATTACCAGCCTTAGCGTGTTGGTTGGTTGGGCGACGAATATAACCGACCTTTAGTCGCTTGGCCAACGCTTCGACTTCATCGGACTTTCCGTCATCAAGAATAAAGGTTTTATGAAGGCCATAAGCATCGCGGGCAGCAATGGCAGTTTCGCGAATGTCTTCGATAGGTTCACCGTAAACAGGGATAAATACATCAATCGTTACGGGTTTCTTATTCAGTTCCATTGGAATACGACGGGCAATTTTAGCAGTTGCTTCAGTAATAGTTTTAACAGCAGACTTCCCACCTGTTTTGCCCGCAAATAAACGGTCTTGGGCATGGTGGTACTCGTAACCTCGCGGGTTAAAGCGTCCACTTAAAATAGTCCAAAAAGCCATAAGACCCTGGAAGATAATAAAGATCTCAGCCGCGAGAGCTAATGTATACGGAAGTGGGTCTCCCCTAAATTCCGGTTTAATAAGATACCCTAGATAAATCAGTGCTCCAACACTCGCGAGAAACAGAATAAGCGTGACGGATGGTGACTTGATTTGACGTTCGATACGGTTGGCGGCTTGTTGCAAGTCTTCAACTTTTTGTGGCACAATTCCTCCGAATGTTACAATGCATAATTACAAATGTTCAGTAACTATCATCTCATACGTGCACTAGCCGCGCAACTTTTGCTGGATGCTACCCCTGTTTTCTTTTATAAATCGACGAATAATTTTGTACTCATCCAGGTCGAAGTTTGGCTCGGCATCAACAATCAAATTGTTGCCATCTTCGTCGTTAAAACCTTGCACAATCCAGTTATCAATAACCACCGTTTCGCCGGCTTCATTAACAGGTACAACAATCGAACCATTGTACGGCCATTCCGATAATTTACTTTGTTCAAGCGCAGTTTCAAAACGAGCATTATATGAAGCCGCGTCTTCTTTGCCAATACACGCACCCTTACAACGACCTAGTGCGTATGAAAAGCAGGCACCTGGTCCTTTTTCTATACCCATCAACTTTGGGCATAGCTGAAATGTTCGAGTTAGTTCAACGATGGTTTGCTTTGCTTTCATTCGGTTACTATAAACACCGTAAATAGTACTTAAATCCGTCTCGTTATCCACGTTACCCGATACAACCGCAAGATTCGAATAACCATCCTGTTCTTTCTTTACCAGCATGGCGTACATAGACACCCGACGCAACATACGATTATATAGTGGCTTCAGTTCTTTAATTAATTTAGACTCCAACAATAACGCCGCTAGTTCACTACCGGTTGGGATAGTCTCGACATGGTACACACCCTGACTCACCTTCACTTCCTTTGGGTTTGTGCTTTGAAAATGAGATAGCACCCGCTTTTTTAGTGTCACGCTTTTACCGACATATACTGGTTGGTGCGTTTCATCTTTAAAAATATACACACCAGGTACGTTTTCAATCGTCTCGAGCTCATTCAAATCAAGGTTCGGAGGCAACGATTGCGATTTCAACTGGTGCGTCAGGGCGTCGGCAAAACTTCCCGGTCCGTGCTGGTCAAAAGCAAGTTGCGAAAAATACAAAATAGCCCGAGCATCTTCAAGTGCCCGGTGCCGCTCAAGCACTGGAATAGAATGGCGAGCAATCAGCTTCTCTAGGCTGTGGCCTTTTTGGTCTGAGTATAAATAACGCGACAATCGCACCGTACATAAAAGCCGTGGCGAAAAGGTCGTGCCAATCATAGCGAATTCTTGTTTTAAAAACGAATAATCAAAGCGTACGTTATGGGCAACAAACACCGCCCCGTCTAAAACTTCTAAAAGCTCATCAGCAATATCTTCAAACCCTGGTGCTCCAATAATATCTTGTTCGGTTATGCCAGTAATTGAAGTAATGACGGGTGGGATACGCGTACCCGGGTCGACCAGTGTCGAGAATTCTTTTGTCACTTCACCGTTCTCAAAACGTATTGCCGCGACTTCAAGCACGCGACTATTCCGGTAACTTCCCCCGGTTGTTTCAATGTCTACAAAGACCACTGGATACTCAAACATCTCCTCTTATTATACGCCAATTCAGCACATTAGAATGTCCAATCGACCCAGTGCATACACCGGAGTATAATAGGATGAGTAACTTATGGAGGTATCTATGGACAACGTAAACCCTGACCCAGCAAATATTCCTGATGACGACCTACAACTTCGTGGCTATCAAGACGACCTCGATACAGGAAGCTCTATCTCCGATGCCGCCACGCACGATCTAACTGATGACCCAACTGAAGCATTCGGCGTTAACCCTAAAGAATTCAAAAAAGAACTCGACCGATACGATTTCGACAATTCAGGCGATGAAGATGACGATAATGCCGACGAAGATGACGATCGACGCGAAGACATCGAAAGCCGCGACATGGATGCCAGTCAAGATACCTGAATAAAGCTTTAGTAACTAGTACGCCGAGTGGTGCGCTGTTCGAGACGATGGTTAATCTCTGCGCCTAATAAAATGATGAACGCTGATAAGTTCAGCCAAATGAGTAGCACAATAACGCTGCCGAAGACATTATAAATATTGCTATACACCGATATATACTTTGCATACAGGAAAAAGAGCGTTGTTCCGCCAAGCCAAATAACACTGGCGATTCCAGCTCCCCAACTTACCCATTTCCAATGTGGGTTGTGGTTGCTTGGAGCAAACCGATAAAATAGCGCCAACGAGCTGGCGATAATTAGTGCTAGGAGTATCCATCGAAGCACCGGCAATGTTACCGCTAAGAAAGCTGGCACACCAAAATGCATTAACGATGCCTGGTCAACCAATACAAGGCTAAGAATACCTACCGTAACAACAATTGCACCAATCGCCATCAAAAAACTCATGCCAATAAGCGTCGACGATTTCCGCGTTTCGCGCTGTTCATACGCAGTATTAGTGGCGCTAATAAGCGTAGCCATGGCCCGCGAAGCACTAAATAATGCAATGACGATCGCAACAACCCCGACAACAACATTACGCAAATTGTACTCAAAAGCCGTTTCTATTTGCGAACCAATCAAGGCGGCAATATCAATCGGGAAATAGATTTCAATTGAGGACAACGCCGTGCTCAACTCGTCGGCATCGATTGCATATGCGACGATTGCAATAGTTGCAGCCAGCAAAGTAAAGAATGCGATTGTTGCATAAAAAGCCGTGCCCGCAGCCAGGATTGGCATCTTTTTATCTTTTAAGGCAATCCGTGTCTCAAGTAGTACACGCCGCCAATCACGAACCGAATATAAATGCGGGCTAGTCACCGCTCTTCGCGGCGCAGCGCCTTGCAGAATAAATACTCGCGCAAGAAATGTTTGTACTTTTTTTGTTTTACTATTGAAGAACATACTGAATTAATTTAACCACATTCTATGATACAGTACTACTAACCGATAGAGATGAGGAAGCGATGAATTGTTCGGCCTGCGATTCGCTGAACGAATGGAATGGGCCAGGAGATCGTCGACAGTTCTGTTCTCGGCATACTGGTAATCAAAACTGTGCGCTTTGCCAAAGCGAAAACCAGAACAACAGCCTCGGAGATCCCTTTCGACCCTGCCATATTCATAATGGCGCCTAACCCTGTTCGACAAGTAGAGCCCTGCTCCTATCGAGCGGGGTTTTACTCTAGGTATTCTTAACAGCCATTGCCGTAATAACGATCGACGCAACAGAAGTTGAGCACGTTGCCGTCCAGCTTGTATTGACGGCGGCCTGCGAATGCGCAGCCGATTCAGGCACCAAAAAGGTAAACGTATCACCGGGCAAAATAGAGGCAACAATACGGGTCGTACCAGCAGTGGCGTCTTTAATAGTAACCGCACAAGCAGTAGCTGAGGTATTGGCGATAATAAGGCCGTACAAATCAAGGAAGGCCGCAGCGACTGCTGTCAGGATAGTTGTTTCTGCTGTCGAGCTCGTGATGGTCGTGCTCTGCTGGACCTTCATTTCGCGGATTGAACCAACGACTACCTGCTTACCAAGTTTATCGGCGATATAGTTCACACGCGCTGCGTCAGCAACGGCGGTTGGGTTTGCAGTCTTAGCGACAGCACCAATCTTGATAGGGTTTCCAGCATCAACCGTACCAGAAGCAACACCACCACCAGCTAGCACGGCGACAGTAGTCACTGTAGTTACCGCCGTAAGAGTTCCCGACACTGGCTGAGTGCCCGTCACTTGCGTGGCTGGAATCGGCTCGGTTGCATAAGAGCCTAAAGTAAAGCGCCAGTTTTGAATACCTGAAGTTCGCACTGTCGCACGTACGCGCACAAAGGCCAAAGCATTGACTGACATCTCCCAAGCATAGGCAGGTGCCGCCGAAAGCGGGCCCGTTGTGCCTTCGACAGTATTCGCATTCGAACGAACCGCCTGGATAGCGAACCAGTTGCCGTCAGTACCATTAGTGCTATCCATTGAGCCTTCAAAAAGACAAGTTATTGCTGAAAAAGTACCAGTAACATACGCCATGACATTACTAATCTGCGAGACATTCGCAAAAACAGTCGCACTAGGAACTGGTGTATTTATTGCTGGTTGAATCGCACTCAAACTTCCATCTACTGGAACATTTAAAGCAGGGGTGCTCGCGACCTTAAGCCGGCCTAGCTCATTGAATACAAGCGGATGATAATCGCCATTCGTAGAAACTGGCGAGTTTTCAGAGTCTTGACGTACCCCTAAAAGAAATACACCTTTCTCGCCACCTGTTGACGCCTCATCTTCGGTTTGTAGTGGTAGTGCTTGATACGCCATTAAATGTTCCTCCAATTAATATTCGATTTTTTCAGATTGCTCATGTTATAAAATTATCCAGTTAACGCCATCGCTTATCAGCTCGACAGTTTCATTCGGTCCAAGCGTAACACCGGCACCGTCAGCATTCTCGGCACCGCTAAATATTAGGCTCACGTTGGCTGAATTTCTGTTCTTTATTGTATAGCGATTAGTATTTCCTACAGCTGTCGGAAGTGTCAGCGCATAGTTGCCCGTCAGGATATACACATAGTCGGTATGAGCTTCCGCACCAGCAGAGGTAGTGCCCGTAACCGAGTTAATCGAGCGAGTAATTGCCGAATTCGAAGACGGGCTACTCCACTTCACACCCTGCACCTGTGAACTATCAGCCAAAAGGACCTGCCCATCCGAGCCCACTCCTAGGTGCGTTACTGCGCCGCTTCCAGTTGCGACCAATAGGTCACCCTTTGCGGTAACGACGCTCTTTTGAAGCGCACCACTAATACGACCATCATCCCCGGCGGCGTACGTCCCAGTTGTCGTTCCGGCCGCAGGAATATTTGGTTTATCAAGCAAATTACTATATGAACCGGTTGTAGCTACTTCAGAAAGACTAGTAGTGTTAGCTTTTAGATCTAGAGCAGTTTGCGTTGCAATCGAAACTGGTTTTGCCGAGTCGGCAGTGTTATCGATGTCTCCAAGGCCAACATCACCCTTATTCAGCGTGACAGCGCCGGTTTTACCAGCGACACTTGTTACCTGTTCGCTTTGCAGTGCAGAATCAGCTTTATCGAGCGTCGCCTGGACCGCAGCGGAGAGCTTTAACTTAGTAACCGCACCGTCGACAACCTTTACGGCCGTTACAGTATTATCGGTTGGGGTCCGAGTGTTCGACAGGCGCGCGTCATTCGTCGCTACCGCCGCCTGGCCAGATATCTCCAAACCACCGGTAAAGTTTTTAGCACCTGAAATTGTTTGAGTACCGGTCGTGAGAACATTCAATGAAGTATCTTGGCCAGCCGGAACATCCTTCAAATCGAGAAATGAGCCAGAAGTCGCCACATCAGCTAAATCATCAGTATTCGCCTTCGTCGCTAAAGCCGCGTCAGTATAGGTTTTGTTTACCGCGTGCATAGGTGCTGACGGTGACGGAACGATTGGTGTCGACAAGAAGGTTTTTACGCCACTAACAGTTTCAACGCCTGAGTTATGAACGACGTCTGAATTGTTAGCTTTGGCAAGAATAGTATCTTCAGCTTTAAGAGTGCCGTCATTATTCAGCGCAACAAGAAGAAAGTCATTAAGAATTTCGCCCCAATTTCCCACATCTTCACCAGGGGTTGGAAGGCGCGCCTTAGACATGATCTGTGCTCTTCATTGTAAGAACCTTAAGTATTATATAATTTTACTCATTTTAGCATAAAAAGAGCAGCGATAATAGTAAGGAATACAACGGCCGTTTATTTTATTGAGTTATAGTATTTTTCTGTCAGCATCTTGCCAACTATCACCGTTAAACACCCGTATAATCGGGAAAGCCGTGTTGTATTGCGCCAAAACCTCACTAGGTGATAGGGTCTTGTTATTCCAAACCGCAACTTCATCGATAAGCCCTGGGAATAACTGGGTAACAGGGCTAGCGCCAAGCGCACCAATATAAAACGGCGAATCGGCTGCTTGCGTCAACGGGCCTGCACCCGATGTCGAACTATACAGCACACCGTTAGCATAAAGCGAGTAAATTCCACCCGTAGGGTTGTACGTAACCGCTACATGGTAATAGTTTCCTTGAACTGGCACAAAACCACTGTTCCATCGCGCCTGATTGTTGCCAAAGTCGATATTGATTGTGCCACCAGTACTCCCCTGCATAAAAGCGCCGAAGGTACGGTTAAGCGATGAGTTGGTCCGCCTACTAATAATTCCCCACGCACCCGAGGCACCCATGGTAGAGTCGCAGCGCATAATAAATGAAAAGCTATACCCAAGCGTTTGGTCGAAAGTCATAGAAGAATTTGAAGCACTAATAAGTGATTGTGAGGAACCGCCAGTGAATGACACCCCTGTTTTAACAACCGCCGGCTGGTTTGGAGCTGGAGACCCTGTCGCACTCAAGCTAACACCGCCAATTGCATCGATAAAGGGCGCCGACGGTTCGTCGAGTGACCAATAGTTAGTAGCTGATTGCAGTGCCACCAACACAGAATATCTGCTCATCAGGCTTTATACATCCAGATGTCATTTGTTGCTGCATTTGTCGGCGAGACAGAACCAATCCAAGTAACAACAGCATATGCTGTAGGCCTGGTTGTCGTAGCGACAGCACCGTGCACAACAACACCCATTGCACCAGAAACGGCTGTATCAACATACGTCCTGGTTGCCGCGTGCCCGCCAGCAGTAGGCGTACCCACCGCCAAAACACCACCAGTCGCCCGATAGGCTATCGTATTCTGCGTAGCGTTGCCGGTTATACTGTAGTTAATAGGAGCGCCCGAGCCGTCTGTACCATAGACACTATTTGCAAGGGTTACAGTGGCGACTTTTGCGGCTAAGTCCGACACAAGGTTTGTTACATCAGACTGTGCAATTGCAGAAAAACTAGCCAATGCTGCGGAACCAGCGGATTTCAGGAATTGACCAGCCGCACCGGGTGCAATTGTTTGTTGAGCACCCGTAGCTGCAGTTCCGGCCGCAATAATGCCATAAGCTGTTGTTGACGTTGATCGGCCAGTACCGCCATCCGCAACAGCAACGTCGGTTCCCCCGCTTACATACAGCGTTCCGCTCGAGTCTGGTACGGTAAGGATCCTTGTCGCCCCGGCGGTCACGCCAGATGCTTGAAATTGGACTTTCTTCGTCGCATCAACATCATCAACAATATATGTGGTCTCATCAACAAGCGATTTATTTGCAAGCGTTGCTGCTGCCACGTTTTTTGTTGCATCACTTGTGTCGTCTACGTTACTAAGCCCAACGTCACCTTGATTTAGTGTAACGGCGCCGGTTTTTCCTGCCACGCTACTTACCTGCTGAGCCTGAAGAGCTACGTTGTCTACGTAGGTCTTGTTGACGACATGCAGTGGCGATGATGGCGACGGCACACTTGGCGACGAGCTGAAGGTTTTCACCCCTGCGATAGTTTCAATACCGGTATTATGCACGACATCCGCATCGTTGGCTTTCGCCGAAATGGCACCATCCGCTTTCAGCGTGCCATTAGCATTCAGGGCAACAAGAAGAAACTCATTGAGTATTTCACCCCAATTTCCCTGGTCCCCACCGGGGTTAGGCAGACGCGCTTCAGCCATTAGTTTCGCTCTTCAAATTTAAACCCTTGATCTTAGTATGATTTTATTAATTTTACCATAAATGGTATAGGCTCGCACTACAAGCCTTTCCTCTACCAACAAATTAAAAAGTTTTTTCGGTGTTACGGTGCAATGCCAATGAAGTTGGTTCCATCGTAATAGTTCATCTCATCCACAGACCAGTAATAAGTTGGCTGGACAACAACGGGTAACGCTTCTTCGAAGTGCAGAGCCCAGTTGGCGAGGCGTTTGTTATCATACACACTGGTTGCAGTCTCACTGTCACAAAGGTTTCCTAGCCCGGGCCCCGTTCCGTATCGAATGCCGTAGCCAACCTTCGCGTTCTGCTCTGTAATAGGCTTGCTAATTGCAATTGTTATTTCATTTACAGCTGTAATACTGACGCCCGTAATCGTGGCCGTCGTGCCAGAAAGAGAGAATCCCATGTCCGGTTGTATAGCAACAATAGTTGTGTCGAATTGTAATGAGCCTGTTGGTACGTGATATTGTACGACAATTTGAGTGTCAGACAACACAACGTTCGTCGGCGCAAATGGCGCCCAGCCATTGCCAGACAGTACCGACAGTTCAGCCCGAGCATGCAATTCTCCGAGATGATAATATCCGACGTTCGTTAAGTGAAGCCCTTCGGCATATTCAAGTTGATACTGGCCGCCAACAACGTACGAGTCGGAAATAGTACGAGCAATCTGTAGCTGCGCAAGCCCAATGCGCGCCGCATTGCCATAGTAAGCCCACGATGCAGTCTGCGAAAGAAAAATTGGAATAGCAGTAAGACTTCCCGTTACCGCACCCGCATCTGTTTGGAAATTATTCTTTAACAAGATAAACGAATTAATATAATCGGCCGCAGTTGTACCAAACGTTTGGTCGGCTTCTCCTTGGATTTGGTGGAACGAGCCAAATTCATATGTTCCGCTAGCGTTCGTGACCTGTGTCTTTGCGGCGCTAATATAATTAAGCATCTCTTCATATTTGCCAGAGCTTCCACCCTTAGATAATTGCACAATAGTATTGCCAGATACCGCATGATTCGAGAACCCGAATGTTTGCGCGGGTGTGTGTTGGGCTATCCGATAGCCCCATGTCAGCATCGGTAGTTGAGTCGTAGAGTTTTTTAACGCAACTGCATACGTACCCGCGCTTGCTACAAGAAAGGCATTCGGAGCTTCTGTCGTCGTACTAAGAGAAGGTGAACCCTGAGAACCGGCAGCAAGCGACTGACCCCACATTGTACTGTGGAGCAACGTAGGCACTAAGGAAGCTCCTTCGATTCGAGGGTATTAATAGTAGTAGTGAAAGCAGCGCTTGTAGTACCACCGCCAATTCCAATACCTGAATTTGCAAGTAGCTCTGTTTGCATTCCTGAATAAACTTGTACATTATTAATCAAAAGTGTGATTGTGCCATCGGTCGCGTCAAGCACTTCGATGATATCGCCTGCCGTCATCGGCACTGACGTTACGGCTATCTCTACAGGCGTGGCGCTACCAACACGTTTCATCAAACGATAGTTTCTTGTTGTGCTCGATACGCGAGCGACGAGGAAGTGGTTAGTTGTTGATGAAAACCTAAAGATAATAGTATTGAGCGCGTCACTCTGAGATGCACCTAGAACCCACTTATGGCGAGCTACACGGTGACCTGTTATGTAGTATGCGTAGTGTGTTCCAGGTATAGTTGAAAAACCAAGCGCATTACCTTGTATCGCCACAACAGCACCTCCGGTTGTCGCAATAGCAAATCCACCCGTAGGTGTTAAACCTGGCGCACCATCGGCACGGTTATAATCATCGAAAAGGTAAACTTGAGGTGGCGGCAAGGCGGTTGAATGGAAATACAAGTCATTTGCAATAATGTTCGCTGGGTTCACAGAACCCACCCATAACACAGAAGCCGTTGTTGCTGGTCGTGCAAAATTTGCGTTTGCAGCATGATACACAACCCGAAGGCCTATTTGGTCGATGGCAGCAAACCTAGTATCGGCATCGGATTTAGAGTACACGTTTGCCGTATTTGCCTTACTTTCGATGCCAGAGGTAAATGCGTCCTGTGTCACAAAAGCACTATCCACTTCTGTTTTTGTGTAGGTTGTCGATTGGCTGGCTTTAGCTGCGAGGTTCGCAGTTAGGTTCGTTACCTTAGCTTGATCAATAGCCTTAAGCGATCCATCTTGGTTGTGCGACTCACCTAAAAAGTCATTGAGGATTTCTCCCCATGTGCCGTTATCTTTGCCTGGTTGAGGAAGACGAGGCATTAGCCCATGCTCCCTTCTTGTTCGTTCGAAACCATAATCATTACTTATAATAATAGCAGTAGTCTCTGAAATCGACTAGTGTTTTAGGGTAGGAAAAGGGATTCGAACTAAAGATTCCAAGGTGGTGTTTCGCTCCCGCAAAACGGGGGTTCTCAGCCGAAGCGCGAGCCAAGAAAAAAGACCTGCTGAGGCAGGTCATTTTTCTTGGCTGGGGATGAGGGATTCGAACCCCCGAATGTCGGCACCAAAAGCCGATGCCTTACCACTTGGCGAATCCCCAGTAATGCACCGACGTATTATACCTCAACCGAGGTAATCGCTCAAGCTCTAGAAGCTATTTTGCTCGCTTAACACCCTTTGACCGTTGGAGGTGCGCATATTGTCCGTGAATTTCGAACAAGAAGTAACCAATTATCGCCAACCACACACCGCCAAACAGAATCGTGATAATAAAGCTTACCACTCCTAGTGTAAGTAGTGCGTTTATTACAAGCGCTACACCACTAATGAGCCAACTGGCAAATAAAAGTACCCAACCTTTTTTCTGCATCTCTTTGAGAGGTTTAATCGCGAAGAACAGTATAATGATTTGCAAAATAAGGAAGACGACAGCGACCGTTCCCGTGACAATATGCCAATCGGATACAGTGGTCGAAACGTAGTACGAACTAGCGACAGTGCCACGTAGAGACACCTGCGCCTCTAAAGAAGCCAAGCTCCTCAATACACTCAAAACGCTTAGAACAACTCCAACAATAACAATCCACCAGGTATTTTCGGCAAGCCACTTACGTGCATCATTCGGCAAGTTAGGAGCGCCTTTAAACCATCCAAATACTTTTTCTTCAAGTTTATTTAAAAATTTCTTCATATAACTCCTCTGCTATAGCCTTTATAATACCGCCGAATTGATTATTCGACAACGGCTACTTAGCTATTTGCTTGATTGTCTTCTTAGACGTACGCTTGCCTGGCCATAAACCCCATACAGACCATGCTGCCAAAACTCCCAACGCTAAACTTAGGAATATCGCCCACCAACCAGGTATTAACGTTACTACCGTTCCTAAGAATCCAATTGAATCTACTGGTGCATTCGATAGCACCACCCAGCTTGAAAGGAATATCCACATGCCAGCCGCGACGCAACCGAGGAAAAGGCTCACGTAGCGAAATGCTGGGCTAAGCCTCATTCGTAATAAAAACGGTATAGCAAATACTTCAGCAACAATAAGTACTGGTACAAACGCATAGTTCAAAGTTTCACTAAATGGTAAACCGGTCAGTTGAATATAGACAAGAAATTCTTCGAAGCTAAAAAGCTGCGCTACTGAGAACACAACAAGAATCGCTGCATAGAAGGTTGCTATCTTGATACTGTTGGCTGTTCGAGGTTTTGGTGCGGGTGTTGATTTTACAAAAATGCTCATGCTCCACAGTATAGGCTTCAAGGTTAAGTTGCGCAAATCGTTGTTATTTTTGATATTATGCTTGCGCTTTTGCAGCTAGCACGGTACAGTAATCAACAAGCGAAAGTTACGTAAAAAACAAAAACTCCAAAAAAGAATGTTGTAGCTATACTCGCTCTACGATATCCACCACAACATCGAAGGATTCCCGCCCAAAATAGGCGGGTTTTCTTTTTGGTTTTTTATGTAACTACTCAGAAGCTTTAAGTGAGTTATCGGCACGCCATTTAGCGATCGCTGCGTGGTTGCCACTTAAGAGAACGGGCGGAACTGCTAGGCCGTTAAATTCAGAGGGCTTGGTATATTGAGGGAACTCAAGTGTCTCACCATCCGAGAAGCTTTCAATCTCGGCGCTGGCTTCGCCGCCAAGCACACCAGGAATAAGGCGCACGATACTATCGATAATTGTCATAGCGGGCAATTCACCACCAGTAAGCACATAGTCACCTACACTCACCTGTTCATCAACTAAGCTAACAATACGCTCGTCGTAGCCTTCATAGCGTCCACAAATGAAGATATAGCCGTGGTCAGCCTCTGACCAATCTTGAGCGATAGACTGCTTCCAGCGCTGCCCTCGTGGTGTCATAAGTAACACTTTAGCTGTCGGGTCATTCTTCTTTGCCGCAGCAACTGCCGCAAATAATGGTTCTGGCTTTAAAAGCATACCGTCACCACCGCCGTATGGAGTATCATCTACCTGTTGGCGTGGGCCAATCCCAAAGTCACGCAAATTAACTGTGCTAAGCTGCACAATCTCATCACGTTGAGCCTTCCACATCATGGAATTCTCAAACACGCCTGTAAACATCTCCGGGAAGAGCGTTATAACTTGGAATTTTTTCATTATTACTAGTGTACGGCATATTGACGAATCTGTAAATATATTGTAATCTACTTGGAAGCATTTGCTTGCACCTCCCACGGCTGAACATTGGAGCCACTCATGACAACAGCGAATAAAATGATTCACGAAAAACCGCTTTTCGGTCTCCCGGCAATACATGTCGGTTCACGTATCGTCGTATGGAACCATCATGATGACAAAATCGCCTTCGTCGGTAAAATCACCCGGATACTGAGCCTTGAAGAGGCAATCGGAGAGAACTACGTCGTTGACACAAAAAATAACGGCAGACTCACCAAGACAACTAGGTTGAACTTGTTTAATATCGGGCTGGTCCCTCTCAGTGTCGAGAATGGACGCCTGACTCCATGGTTTCGGACCTACGCCCTCCCTTACGAACTAGCTCCGGCTGAATACGCTAAGTTTCGGGTTACCTACAAAGCACCAGCGCAGATTCGACAGAAAGAAGAAGAGGCTAAAGAGAAAGCTCGGTTAAGGCTTGGCATAACTCTGGTTGATATCTAAACACCGTGGGAATAATCACCCGCCGAAATACTCGCCCTCGCGGCTTGCAGTGTTTCGGCGGGTATTTTCGTACCCATTTAAACACCAAAACAAAACACCACCTAAAAAGGTGGTGTTTTTATCACATAAGCTCTCAACAAATGGTGATTTGTCGCTCGCAGGAGCTTTCTCGCAGTTCAAAGATTTGGTGTTGAACTATTGGTAATTATATATCAAGGTCGTCGAGTTCTGCAAGCTCGGCGCGAGTCTTTTTTGTGTAGTCAGAGCTGTTGTCCACAGCTTCATCTGTTGCGTTGTCCACAGTAGTGCTTACGGCTACTTGCTCAACAGGGGTGTTCGCAGATTCGGTTGTTTGCACTTCTTTCTCGTCATTGCTGATTAAAGCACCTACTTGACCATCGTTATTAACAATTTTCAAGTTGTAACGAGCGTCATTCTTTGTTCCTAAAGCCCGAAGTAGTGTACGTAAGCTTTGAGCCGTCACACCACGCTTACCAATGACTCGGCCTAAATCTTCAGGGTTCACAGTTAAAGTAAGCAGTACACCTTTTTCATCAATAATTCGATCGACGAGTACATCATCGGGATGCCCCACTACAGATTTTACGATGTATTCAATGAATTGCTGGTCAATTGTCGACATAGAGCCCTCCTCAGTCGCATATAGGTTCGATAAGTTTATTGTAGCATAGGGCTCATTTTTGGTATATGAAAGCGTAAGTATATTGACATTATTAAACCTTTATGCTATAATGCATTAATCAGACTTCGTACAAGACGAAGCCCGCACCTCCGACTGCTCTTGAAAGGAGCACCATGTCCCTCACCGCTACCGCCACCATCGCCTCGCCGTTCGCTCGCGCGAAGGAGAAGGCTCGTGAGCGCGACATCAAGAAGCAGCAGCTCGTGCAGGAAGCCGAGGCCGTCAAGGCAGCGGAACTCCAGACCAAGCGACAGGCGGCCAAGCAGGCCTACCTCGAGCAGGATGTCGAGCGCTTCGTCGAAGCCTTCGCCACCGCCGCCGCCAAGCGCGGCGACGAACGTGAATGGAAGGAGGCCGCCCTGGATCTGGCCGAGCGTTACGTCGTAGCACTCACCAGCCACGAGGACGTCGAACTCCCGAAGATCGATGCATCGATGGCCGGCGTCATCAACGACGCCTTTGCCTACGGCGTCAGCCTGTACTACAAGCGGCCGCAGCGGGACAACATCCCCAGCGACTACTTCGTCGGCCAGCGCCAGGAATGGTTCGCCGAGCTCTTCGCCAAGAAGAACGCCGGCCGCTAGCCCAACCCACGGCCTCAGGACCATTTCCTGAAACAATTACCCGTCTTTAGACGGAAGAACCCCCGCAGCATTCGTGCTCGGGGGTTTCCTCTTGCTCGAAAAAAATACCCCGCACAATTGGCGGGATATTTATATATTTGAAAGTCTAGAAACTATTCAGCAGCTTCAGTTACTTCTTCGGCAACAGCCTCAGCAACTTCTTCTTTTGGCTGGTTCTTGCGAAGCTTGTCCGCGTGACGGATAGTTTTTTGCTTAGTAGTGTTTGCTTCAACAACCCATTTAGGAAGTTTAACGCCAGCATCCTTCATAAGTTTTACAACTCGTGGAGTAGGCTGAGCACCATTATCAAGATATTTTTGAGCTACTTCAACTTGAACAGTAGCATCTTTAGTGTGTGGGTTGTAACTACCTACGTAAGCAACAACACGACCGCTTGACGGGTGGCGTTGTGATTCCTGGACAGCCAGGCGGTAGGTAGGGTAGCCGGCGCGGCCGACACGTTGCAAACGAATTGCGAGCATAAAACAAACTTTCCTTTTTTACTTCTTAGACTTTATATAAGTTCTTGAATAATATTACACTGTTTTACTCTGTAAGTCAACCTGTTAGGCTTCGAATTTAGACTTTAGACTCGTAGCTTTTTAGTGCCTCTTTGGCCGCTACTTGCTGCGCAGCCTGCTTACTTGGTCCAGTACCCGTACTTACCATCCGCGAACCGGCGTATACACCAAGGGTAAATACCTTATCGTGGTCGGGGCCAACTTCCTCAAGCACAACATAGCGCGGGGTGACATTATCAATGCGCTGCATCACCTCTTGAAGGTGTGACTTAGGGTCGCGCCATGAACCTTCTTTGATAATTAGTTCAAGTTTTGAATTAATATGTTTAGCAATAAATACAGCGGCGTCATCGTAACCGCGCTCAAGGTAAATAGCACCAATCAGTGCTTCAAAAGCGTTGGCAAGTATTTGCATTCGAGCACGCTCCCCGCCCTGTTTTTCACCACGGCTCATTCGAACAAGCGGCTCGTATCCAATTAGGGTACCGGCCTCGCCAATGCTTTCAGTACGCACCAAGGCGGCACGCCAGCTGGTTAAAATACCTTCGGCTTCGGTATAATTCCGAAACAAAAAGTCAGTTACAACCAGCTCAAGTACAGCATCGCCCAAAAATTCCAGACGTTCGTTGTGCTGGCTGACACTTTTTCGGTGTTCGTTCACATAACTACGGTGCGTGAAAGCTGTAATTAATAAATCAATATTTTCAAATTCAAAACCAAGTACATTGCGAGCAAACTCTTGGTATGGTGCGGTTAACATGCCGGTCATTATAATTTCTCCGTGCGAATTCGCTTCATAGCAAGAAGCATTAGTTTACCGATATCTTCGTACTCAATAGCATCTAAAGCATCCTGGAACGTGAACCACTTAATACCGTTCATCCACTCTTCTTTTTGGATGTCGTTAGTATCGCCCTTAGCACGCACTAAGTAAATTTGGGTTGTCATAAGAACAAGCTTATCAATACGTCGGTAACGGAAATGGATTTTACCAAGCCAACCCAAAATATCAACCTGGCTTAAGCCAGCTTCTTCGCCAATCTCACGACGAGCGGTTTGTTGCGCAGTCTCCCCTTCTTCGATGTGACCCTTTGGAATCGTCCAACGGTCCTTTGCATCTTGGATAAGAAGGATTTCTACGCCTTTTTCACCATGGCGAAATACAATACCGCCAGCCGTTGGCTCGCGAACAATTTCTTGGATAGATGGTTTTTTGCGTGAAAAGTATTTCTTAAACTTATCAAACTGTGGTGCTGCTGGCATTTTCGGCTCCCTCTATAAGCGTACGAAAGGCTGTTCCCAGCACTCCGTTAACAAACTTACTCGAGTTATCCGAACCAAACGCTTTAGCTAGTTCAACGGCCTCATTGATGACCACCTTAGGTGGAACAATATCGCTTTGGTGAAGTAGTTCATACACACCAATACGCAAGATATTGCGGTCAACACGGGCAATTTGTTCGATTGGCCAATCTGGCGCAATTGGTCGAAGCTGATCGTCGATAGATTTTTGGTGTTCAATGACACCTGCGACGAGCGTTTCGACGAACTTAGTATCGTCAATCGCTGTTTCGTAACGGTCTAAGTTACGCTTCAAGATTTCTTGAATATTGACCGATGGATCCTCAGAATCGACACGAAACTCGTATTCATACAAGGTTTGTAGTGCGACAATGCGACCGAGATGACGATTAGATGCCATAATGCGTTAGTTCTCTTTGATTATATTTTTAAATGTTGCTAGAATTTTTAATTCTAAATACTGAACAAGCTCGACTATTTTTTAGCGAGTGCTTTGCCAGTTTCTTTGCGTGTGGTTTTCACTTTAACAGGTGATGAGCCGTTGACTCGGCGAGCTAAAATGAGCCGTAAGTGACTACGACGGAGGCCGGTCTTGCGAGGGCTACTCTGCTTCTTTGGTTGTCCCATTGAAAGAACTCCTTTTCTTAGGTGTTATTAAACTTAGGTTCATTATACTATTTTTCACGGGGATACTCAAGTGGTTATGGTTTTAGAACGGATTTGGCAAGAATATGGTATTGTATTAATAACATGAGCGAAATACAAACACCACACAACGAAACGGACGATACTCCTGTAGCCAACAACTTTGAAGAGGTTCTTGATTGGCAAGCAAAAGATGCCGCAAAACGCCTGGTTCAAGAGGAAAATCAACAGAACCCTGATCAAGAATCTACCGGCTGGGGAATGGACAATCTACCGACAGGGCCCAATAAAAGAGGCAACCGCGCTGTTAAGATTGGGGTAGCTGCTGGCATTGCTGCTGGTTCTATTTTCGGCGGTGTAGCAGTTGCAACAGTACAGGCGATCGAGTCTGCACCACCTAAACCACCTACCTTTTCAGAAGAAACAGCTCCTGTTGCAGCTACTGACGGTGCAAGCATTTTCTCCATTGCCGAGTCAATTCCCGGCAACAATACTATAGATACCCGAGAAACGGTTGAGTATATCTCCTCTTACCCGGCAAATATTGATGCACTTAAAGACGGATTACAAGTTGGCGAACAAATTGAAGTGCCTATTAGCATCAACGGCGTCGAAGCTTCAGACGAATAACCGTCTAAACAACAATACTAACAAGTCGCCCGGCGACATAAATCACCTTCTTTGGCTCACCTGTTAAGAATTTCACGACATTTTCGTGTGACAAAGCTTGGGCTTTGACTACATCTTCGGCTTCATCTTTTGCGATGCTCATTTCACCGCGTAATTTTCCATTGACCTGAATGGCGATTGAAATAGTATCTTCAACAATCAAGGCCTCATCCCACACTGGCCAAGCGGCATTTTGGACCAAGCCTTCGCCACCAAGTTGGCTGTAAAGTTCATCGGCAATGTGAGGTGCAATTGGCGCAACCAGTTGAACCAAAGTAATCAAAGCTTCTCGCCAAACTTCTTCTGAAAAACCATCAACCTTGAACTTGTACAAGTCATTTACATATTCCATAAGTGCGGAAATAGACGTATTAAAACTCAAACGTCGAATATCATCGGTTACCTTACGGATGGTTTTGTGTTGGATAACGCGAATTGCGTCATCATTCTTTGTGACATTCTTTTCCGCAGATTTAAATTCTTGAGACAGCGTCCAAATACGGTTCAAGAAACGATATACACCAGCAATACCACGAGAATCCCAGGCGGCATCAAGCTCAAGTGGGCCCATAAACATGAGATAGGTTCGCAACGCATCGGCACCATACCCTTGGTCAATGACATCAAGTGGGTCGATAACGTTACCCTTACTCTTGCTCATCTTTGTACCATCTTCAGCGTTAATGTAGCCGTGGTAGACCAATTTCTTGACTGGCTCTTTAAAGTCGACCAAGCCCATATCGTGGAAAACATGCGTCCAGAAACGAACATACAACAAGTGAGCAACAGCATGGTCACCACCAACGTAGAAGTCGAGCGGGTTCCAGTAGTTGATAGTGTCGGTGTCAAAAGCTTTTTCGGCATTGTGCGGGTCGCCGTAACGAAGTAAGTACCAGCTCGAGCAAGCGTAGCCATCCATCGTATCGGTTTCACGAAGTGCCGGGCCGCCACATTCAGGACAGGTTGTATTTACCCAATCAGTTGCCCGAGCTAAAGCAGATTTGCCATCGCCTTTCGGTGCGAAATCTTCAATAACAGGAAGAACAACCGGAAGTTGATCCTCGGGAACTGCAACCGCACCATGTTCGGCACAGTGAATAATTGGAATTGGCGCACCCCAATATCGTTGACGGCTAATAAGCCAGTCACGCATTTTGTAGGTGGTTTGCGAGTGCCCTAATTTCTTTTCTTCAAGCCAGGCCACAATTTTCTCACGAGCTTCAGAAGTCGGCATGTCGTCAAATAAACCAGAGTTTACGAGTATGCCTTCACCGTGGTAAAAGTGTGGTGATTTGCCTTCGACATACGCCTGCCAAGCGTCTTTATGCCAGCTCCAGTTAATACGGCCAGCAACCTCCGCCTTACTCACCCATTCAATTTCGTGCTTGCCGTCATCAACTTCGCTGCGTACCTGATTTTTTGAGGCAAGTTGCACTTCAAGATAATAGCCCACGCCTTGTTGGTTTAGGTTTTTCGTATGACGATAGGCAACACCGCTCGTAATTGGTGCAACCTGTGTAATAGAGGCGATGTCAGTGTAGCCCGTCTCTTCAAGTACTTCACGACGAACAGCTTCTTCGACCGTCTCGCCTTCATCAATACCGCCACCAACGAAATGCACGTGCTCTCCCTCTATTTGCAAAAGGAAATTCCCATCTTCGTCACGAATAATTGCATCAATAGTGCGACGGTAGATAGTATCAACGTCACTATGCGCAGCTTGAAGACCGTCAAATTCCTCGAATAGTGCAACAACTTGGGAAATAGGAAGATTGTATTTCTCCGCGAAAGCAAAATCTCGCTCGTCGTGAGCAGGAACGGCCATAATAGCACCCGTTCCGTAGCCACCAAGCACATAATCCGCCACCCAAATAGGAATCTCTTCATTTGTGAGTGGGTTAATCGCATACGAACCAGTAAATACACCAGTCTTTTCTTTCGTGTCATTCGTACGCTCAATCTCTGACTTCTTGATGGCAGCTTTTATGTACGCTTCGGTAGACTCCTTGAAATCGCCCGTAGCTAATTCGAGGGCTAAAGAATGTTCCGGAGCGAGAACCAAAAAAGTAACTCCGAAAATTGTATCCGGCCTAGTCGTGAAGACGGAAATTGAATTTGAACTTGAAGAAACATCTGCAGCCCGAGATTCGTTGGGCGCCGAGGCCCCAAAAGAATCCCGGAGAGAAGCCGTTTCAGAAAGTTTGAATTCAACTTCCGCACCCACCGACTTGCCAATCCAATTAGTCTGCGCAGTCTTAATCTTCTGCGGCCAGTCCAAATCTTCAATCTCGCCCAATAAAGCATCTGCGTAATTAGTAATCTTAAAGAACCACTGCTTCATAGATTTCTTTTCAACCAATGAACCACAGCGCCAACAATGGCCAGCTTCGACTTGTTCATTTGCGAGTACGGTCTTATCTACAGGACACCACCACTGCAAGCTTTCTTTTTGGTACGCTAAGCCCTTTTCGAACATCTTCGTGAACACCCATTGGGTCCACTTGTAGTATTCAGGGTCGCTTGTGTTTAATTCGCGAGACCAGTCAATAGACATACCCATTCGCTTGAATTGCTTTTTGAAGTTAGCAATGTTTTCCGCAGTTACCTCAGCAGGTTGCCTTCCGGTTTTGATAGCATAATTTTCAGCTGGTAAGCCAAACGTGTCCCAGCCCATTGGGTGCATGACATTGTGGCCGTGTTGGCGGTAGAAGCGAGCGATAACATCGGCAATAGAATAACCGAAAGCGTGGCCCGTATGCATACCGGCACCCGAAGGGTACGGGAACATACCAGCAACATACGTCTTTACTTTAGACGTATCAACAGTAACTTCATTGGCTTTTTGGTCTTCCCAAACTTGTTGCCATTTCGGTTCAATGACCGAGGGATTATATCGCTCCATAACAGAGTAAGTTTATCACAACAGTACCTATTTTGTCAGCGAGTCAAAGAATTTTTGCTTCTTAGCCATCCAATGCGACGATTGACGCACGAGCTTCTCTTCGTCTTCGGTTGTGTGAAGTATCATTTTCACAGCTTCTTCCAGGTAAATCCCACCTTGTGAACCCTTAAACAATACAGCCGCACCTTTTTCAAGATATTTATGCACATAAGCCCCAGCTTCAAGTGGACTCTCGAAGCTTACCGTGTGACACCCGTGAGCCTGGGCGGCTGGAGCGAAGTATTTTGCCGCTTCCTCGCCAACGGTTACAACATGGCTTAACTGAAGCGGGTCACACCACTGCGCAAGCGCTACGTGCTCGGCTGCCGAAGTGTCGCCTAGTTCGTTCATGCTGCCGATGACAGCAATTTTCTGTGGGACCTTCAGCTGATACAGGGCCTGCAAAGCTGGTTGGACCGCGAGAGGGCTCGAATTATACGTGTCGTCGATAATAATCGAATCGTTCATACCGCGAAGTATATTCATGCGGCCGTTAACAGCTTGGATTTTTTGCATTCCCGCCGCAACTTCAGTAGCCGACATTCCAAGCTTCACACCAACTGCGCCAGCAGCTGTCGCCGACCGAATACTGTGGTCACCCACCAAGTGCAAAGTAGTTTCAACAGCTTCGCTCCACTCCGGCGCAATAAATAGCCCTGTAAAGCCGTCTTCGAAACTGTAGTCGCTCGTATCGAAGCGATACTCTGCCACGTCGTTTGTTCCATAGGTACTAATATTCGGGTTAACGATGTACGAAGCGTATGCGCCGTTAATATCATCGCGGTTAATAAGGGCACTTTTACTAAAGTTAACTGCCGAAAGTTCCTCAGCTGCGACATTATCGAGCGTCTTAAAGAACTCCATGTGTTCGGCCGATATTGCCGTCACAACTGCTAAATCAGGATTTAAGTACGTGCCAAAATGTGGAATTTGCCCGATAGCGTCGGTTCCAAGCTCCTGAACAATCACATCGACATCATCAGGCTGCTTAATGCGCTGTCGAATTGCCTTAAAGACATTCCACCATTGGCCTAACTTACGGATATCTTCAGGGAAATCAACGCCAAGTATCGCCAAAGGCGCACTCAGCTCAGAGTTGTGATTCCCTTCGTGCAAGCGAACTCTATATTTTTCACTCAACACCGTTCCGATCGCAATTTTAGTGCTGGTTTTACCTACACTTCCAACAACAACCACCAACTTTACGGCAGGGTGTTTTTTGAAATACTGTTTCACGGCCCTCTCTAATTTGGTTCGAATATAGTTGCGGGTATAAGTTTTAAGCATAAAACTATTATGGCACAAAAAATTACGTATTGTATTCATCGTGCTCATGGTTCATAGTATGGGTAATTATGCAGAAGAATCTACGCGGATTGTCATTGTATTCTAAGCCGAAACAAGGCTTCACGATTGTTGAGCTGTTAATTGTTGTTGTCGTTATTGCCATTCTTGCCTCTATTACTATCGTCTCCTACAATGGAGTTACTAAAAGTGCTAAAAATTCCGCTATTCAAGGCATTCTTTCTCAAGCCTCCCAGAAACTTGAACTTGCCAAGATGAATAGCGCCGCTGATACATACCCGGCGAGCCTCAGCGACGCTGGCGTAGACTTAGTAAGCAGTGGTGACACACTATATACATACGCACCGTCTTCAGATAGCAAACTTTTCTGCTTAGCCTCAAGCCGATCGGGCCGCACGTATTACGTTACTAGTACAATAAGGAACCCAAAACCAGGAATATGCAACGCGTCGGTTGGAGTAGCCGGAACTGGCGACGTTGCGACCGACGGAGCAAGTTCGGGCGGCACAGCCCCTGCCCCAGTTGTCGCGACTTACTCTATCTTCAATGGCCAAACACCAAGTACGACGCAGTTAGTTTACTCTGACGGAGGCGGCTCGCTAAAAATTGGTGACCGTTTTTACACAAGCAACGCTAACGGCATTTCAATTAAAGGTCTTCGTATTTACAATCCAAGTAGTGCCGATAGTACTTTCTTGTCATTAGGAGTTACAGCATATGCTTATTTAAATGATTGGACCGGCTCAAATATTACCCGCGACACAACTTTCGGGTCAAGCCCCGTAGCTACACAGTCCTACTCCGGCACACGCACAGCAGGCACCTGGACCGACATCATGTTCAGTGCACCATTTACTCTGCCGAAAATCTCAGGTGCCTCCGGCACACCCGACGCCCTCACTCTCGCCATTCAGTATGCAGGCGGTAATCACTACGTATTCGTGACACCATCACCAAATAACAGTGCGTTTATGGAGTCTACTGTTCAGCCAGGAATATACCTCGCCGAAGGCAGCGGTGTAGGAAGAGGCGTGAACACCCTAGTAAACGGTTCTGACAACTCTTACTACGGAATCGATCTACTCTTTAGCACAATCCCATAAAAAATCACTCCCATTTCTAGGAGTGATTCTTTGTTTGCTGGTGCGCGCCCACCCGGGGCCGCAGATTCACATGTTTGTTTTGATTCAGCGCTTGGAGTTTAAGCCCCCATGCGCATCAGCATGTCGTTATTATGCTACTAAAATACACAAAACACAAGCATATTAGCGCAGCAGCAAAGCCACTGGTGCGACAACTAAATGGTCGATCGAGGCCCCAGCCGCAACAAGTTCCCGAACCTGGGTCGAGCTAACATTTGGCGCCTGAACCTGCATACGAACAGCGTGGCGAGCTAATGGGTTGATAATACTACCCTCTCTTTCGATGACTAGCATAGATAGTTCATCCAATAATTCCCTTCCACCCTTCCAGCTAGCCATAGTTTCGGTAGAGTCAGCGCCAAACACAAACGTAAAACGTCGGCCAGGATACTCACCCTCAAGCTCTTTTATCGTGTCGTAGGTTTCAACAAGTACGGTACGGTCAAGTTCGGTCGTGACAATTTCTGGGGCAACCGCTTTGTTATCGACACCCTCAACCATCGCATCTATATACGCCAATCGTAGTGCTCGCGAAGTCGCAATGGTCTTATCCTGCCTATCGCCACTTGGCATTACCCACACGTCGGCTTCTTGAGTTTGCGCGTACTCGACGCACGCCTCCAAGATTGCTTTATGCGCTAGGGTAGGAGGATTGAATGCACCGCCATATATAATTGTTTCTTGTTTTCGTATCTGTTCCATAGCTTTTCCTAACTTATTGTTGACTTTACACTAAGTATCATCTACGCTAAGTATATATCAAGTTAGTGTAAAAAGGAACATAACTATGAACAAAACGTCCGAGACTTACAATTATGCTCCCAAGCAAGACTTTTTACGCGTCGCAACTGCTACTCCCGAGGTTTCAATTGGCGACGTCCCTACTAACGTCGAGGCGATTACGAAATTATATAAGGGTGCGGTCGAAGCTCAATCATCACTTGTCGTTTTTCCCGAACTTTCTATTACTGGCTACACTATTCAAGATTTAGTCGCCCAACCTTCCCTACTCAAAGCCGCCCAGCAAGGCTTGGTTGAACTCGCACAGGCCACCACTGGCCAAAATACTGTCGCCGTCGTTGGGTTGCCTCTAAAAGTTGGCAATGCAATCTATAACTGTGCAGCCGTTATTTCAGATGGTGTAATTCGTGGCATCATTCCAAAACAAAACCTGCCTACGTACAATGAATTTTACGAGAAGCGTTGGTATCAAACCTGGGATGATAGACCGAACATTAATATCGATATCAACGGCGAGCCTGTAACTTTCGGCAAGGACCAGCTTTTCGCTATTGGTGATAAACTCGTTGGAATTGAAATATGCGAAGACCTTTGGGTCCCGGAGCAGCCAAGTACTCGCCTCGTAGCCAACGGTGCGACACTTATCGCAAACCCATCAGCATCACCAGAAGCGGTTGCAAAAGCCAACTATCGTCGCGGGCTAGTTGCAGGCACAGCCGCCCGCAATGTCACCGGCTATATCTACAGCAGCGCCGACCAAACTGAATCGACTGCCGAAATTGTCATGGGCGGCCACGCTATGATTAACGAACTTGGCACTATGCTTGCCGAACGCGCCCCGTTCACCCCGCCGCGCCGAATAATGACAGCCGACATCGACATGCAGCACATTGCCCACGACCGTCTAAAAACGACCAACTTCCCAAACCGCCAAGATATTGCGCCAACTCAAACATTTGTCACGCCAGCTCAAGAAAATCTGCAGCGAACCATCGACGCTCAGCCCTTCATCCCAAAAGGCTCAATGGAAGATGTCAACGAACGGCTTGATACAATCTTAAACATTCAAGCTACTGGCTTAGCGATGCGATTACGCAGTGCGCATATTAAAAAGGTGATTATCGGGCTCTCTGGTGGGCTAGATTCTACACTGGCGCTGATTGCAGCGATCAGAGCCGCTGAGGTGCTTGAAATGAAACCGGGTGACCTCATTCATACCCTCACTATGCCCGGTAATGCCAGTTCGGACCGGACTCAAAATAATGCCATTCAACTGGCCGAATCGTTAGGTATTACCAATGAAGAAATCGCCATCGCCAACCTCGCAGCCGCCCAACTACAGGCTATCAGCCACGCCGGCGAAGAAGATGTTACGTTTGAAAATACACAGGCTCGCATTCGCCAAGCCCTAGTGTTCAATAAAGCCAACCAACTAAACGGGCTAGCCCTTGGTACGGGTGACCTGAGTGAAATTGCGCTTGGTTGGTGCACCTACAATGGCGACCACATGTCTCATTACAACGTAAATGCATCAATACCTAAAACCCTGGTTCGAAGTTTGGTGCGACATGCTGCTGAAAAACTTCCGCACAATACAGCAACCATTCTTCACGATATCATCGACACGCCCGTCTCACCAGAACTCACCGGCGACGGTAACACTATCAGCCAAGAAACCGAAGATCTAATTGGACCATACGAGCTCCACGATTTCTTTCTATATCATTACCTCCGCTGGATGGAACCAAAGGAGAAAATTGGCTACCTCGCGATTAAAGCCTTTGAAGGCACGCGAACACCCGAGGAAGTTGAAAAATGGCTTGATGTCTTTATGAACCGCTTCTTTAAAAACCAATGGAAACGACAAGCAATGCCAGACGGCGCCAAGGTAGGTATAAGCCTCAGCCCTAAGGGAGATTGGCGAATGCCAGCCGAGGCAGTATACTAATTGTATGCAGTACACTAGCCCATATGTACCACCTACACTTACCGTTGATGCTGTAATTTTTCAGCTCATCGATAGCGTGCTTCACGTTTGCCTTATTCGGCGGGCGCATGACCCTTTTAAAGATCAATGGGCACTTCCTGGCGGCTACAGCCCAGAAGGCGAAACGACCATTCAAGCTTTAGAGCGTGTCGTTGAGCGGAAAACTGGCATCAATGTCATTAAAGACCTTAGCTACATCGAACAGCTGTACACTTTCGACACTGTTGCCCGCGACCCACGTGGCCATGCCGTTTCAGTTACCTATATGGGTGCTGGTCGTAATATCATTCCAACTAGCGGCGATGGTAATGCTGCCTTTTTCCCAGTCGACAGCCTACCTGAAACCGCCTACGACCACAAAGACATCATTGAATACGCCCACCAACGGCTTATCTCTAAAATCACCTACACCAATGCCGTCTACGCATTCTTGCCACCCCGCTTTAGCCTGGGTGAATTACAAACAGCCTACGAAGCAATCTTTGGCCACGAACTCGACAAGCGTAATTTCCGCAAAAAATTCCTCAGCCTCGGTCTTACCGAAGAAACCGATGAAATGCGTCGCGAAGGTGCCCACCGACCAGCCCGTTTACACCGCTTTACTTCAGATACGCTCGTTGTTTTATCGCGCAGTTTTGACTGAGCCTAAGGCTTTTTGAGCTAACTGTCGAGAAGTCTTTTTAAGCAACTGCAATTGATCAAGTTGCTGATGATCAACTGGAACACGTACAATTTCCCGTGAGGCAAAGGCGCTCATCCCTGCAGCAATCGAGGCAGTACTATCAGTATCGCCACCAAGGTTCACCGCTTCGTACACCGATTCGGTAAATTTTCCATCATTCAAAATAAAAGCACCGTAGGCCATCGCCAAAGTTTGTGGGGCATAAAAACCTTTGGCGTCAGTACGTACTAAAATATCATTTCTATTTTCCATAGAGGAAAGATACGAAAGTAGCTGGCTTGTGTCGTTCCCGGATTGTGTCGTTATCTCGTGTTGCGAGACTGAACCGAAAAGCTCGTTTATGAAACCATTTTTTTCATAGCCATTTTCAATAAGATACTTCAACATGTCGCCGTGAACTCGGGTTGTCAGTCGTGAAATTGCGCTATTATGGGTCATATTCGTCAACGCATCGTACTGCTCGTATCGCACGTCGTCAGGTGTGTCTTGGGCAGCTTGCCAGTAGGCAAGTGGTGTAATTTTCATAAGGACGCCGTTCCCCGACCCGTCAACAGTTCCCGATTCGGCCGGTGATATTCCAAGTTTGAGTTTTTCCATAGCATCGATAGTCGATCCACCCCAGCCACGCTTTATCATCCTCCCTTTTCTGAATATTTCAGGGGTTGAGTCGTAGGCGGAAATATGCGATTCAACCATCGTTTCGATATTGAATTCACCCGCTTTAATAAGTGCTCGAGCTACTGCTATAGTGAGTTGCGTATCATCACTCCATATCCCCGGTTCAGACTCGTTAGCAAATAGTGGATTCTCGTTGGTCGGCAGTAAGGATTGTATCTTTCCATACGTTTCGGCAATATACTCGGCCGACCGCGTCTCCACTGGCAAACCGGCGGCGTCGCCATAGGCTATTACAGGTATCAATACGTTCCCCTTGTGTTCCATCATGTCCATAGCTAGACCAAAGGCTTTCGTGCAATTAGTAATAAGTTTGTCACCGGCTGGTCAAGTTCAACAAGAGCACCGTTCGTAAGTGAGTAGACCTTCGCAGCTGGCGCGAATCGGTTTTCAATCAGCCACGTGTTTTGCTTTGCTTCCGAGCCGTCTGCAATTTCAAAGCCAACTTCCGTCAATGCCGAAACCCAATCGCTATATTCCCAAAAACAAAATCGTTCGTGCATCTCGCTGTGCCAACTTTGAATGTAGTCTTTTTTAGCCAGAAAGTCGCACAGGTCAGCGTATCGCAGAACCGCATAGTTCACACTATCAATAGTTTGATATTCCACCTTGACTTGGTCACCTTCTTTAGCGCGAAAATCTTTCACGAAACGTGTGAAGCGAGCTTTAGTAGAAAGCCTTTTAAAGAAGCTAGGGAAACTCTCTTCTTCGATATCAGGAAAAAGATTATCAGGGTTGTCGCCGTCAGTGTCAGTAAACGTAGCATATACCAGGCGCTCTTTATCGTGCGGCGCAACCACATCGTAGTTTATATACACACCTCCCGGTGCCGTAATGTCGTACATCCGTTGAATGAAACGAACTAATTCATCGCGGCCAAGGTATGATTCGATTTCGTGCGTTAACGCCATGGTAATGATTGTATTAAGCGAATTGTGTGGAAATAATGAACTGCGCATAATATTTCGTTGATAAAAGAACATATTGGCATTCCCGAATTCGCCATTTTGTATACGTTGTTGGCAAATTTGATACAGTGGGCGAGCCGCTTCAACGCCGTAAAAATCTGATTCAAATAGACCCGGCCGTTGCGCTAATATCTTTAACGTTTCACCAGTTGCACACCCTACGTCGAGTATTCGGCCTGGTTGGACGTATTCAGCAAAATCAGCAACTTTTCGGGCGGCACCGTCTTCGAACGCCTGACGATACACCGCGTAATCACGAGTTGTCGTTATGTCACCATCGTCACTATCGATAAGTGGATCTTGAAAAATTTCCACTATTTCATCACCTAAGGCATAGCGTTCGAAGTACTCAAGGCAGGTTGGGTTTAATTCATCTTGAACAATCGCACTCGATCGCCATTGTGGACCACTTTTAATAAGTTCTTCAATAACATCCCACGGGCGCAGAGCTCGCTGGTTCATAAACGCCTCGTCATATTCAGCTGGATCGATCGTAAAGCCTAAATCAGCATATTGCTTCGCAACTTCAACGGTTGAGCAAACAACCAATGTGTTTTGCGGTTCTAGATGCACACGGCCTTTGCTTTCAAGCCGCACTTCCTCTAATACATAGTGAGCAAAATTTGGTTTTTCGGTCATATTCGTAATGCGATACGTTTGAGATTGAAGCTTCTCAACCGCGCTCACCGCCTCAATCATACCAACCCGACGACTGCCAGAAATTGGGTTACGCTGCGTACCGGAATGGTTAGCGCTTGTGACCGCCCAGATAATTTGCGCATTTCTATCAACATCTAAGTTACCAAGCAGGGCATTTAAATGCTCGACTTGAAAACGAGTAATAGCATGGTGCCGGCCGGGAACAAGTAAATACTTATAGCTCACGCTCATCCTTCAGTAGTGGCTGGGCAAACTCTGCCTGTTGCAACAGCTCTTCACCAGTAAAACGCTGGCGAGCAGGGAGCTCTATCCAATTACCATTATCTGGTGATTCTTCAATTGCGTCCGGATACACCATTCGGCGCCAAGTAATCTTGTCGCGAATATCATCAACGTCATCCGGGTTAATACGAGTGTAATGCGTAATGCTGCAGTTGCGAATTGTGTATTTAGGGTCGCGGTCGATAGCTTCCCATTGTTCAGGCCGCATACGCTCGATGCCATAGCGGGCAACGTTAATAAAGTCACCATGCGAAACAATAATCACCCGACGGCCAGACTGTTCACGGTGCAGCGTACCTTGGAAATCACGGAAACGTCCGTATACATCCGGCATACTTTCACCACCATCAAAACGCACATACCAAGGCGTGACATTGTGGAGTTTTACGGTCAAAGGAAACTGCGCCCGCTGCTCGGCACGAGGGACAGTACCATATACTCCCCAGCTTCGCTCAACAATACGGTCATCAATTGTCCATTCACCAGTATCAAGCCCACCAATATAGGCAGCGGTTTCGCGAGTCCTCAGAAATGGTGATACGTAGCGTGCGTCAAATGATTTAACACCGCCTAGGTTTTCATCTATCCAAAGCTTGGCGTTCTTTGCTTGAGCGATACCTTTATCGGATAGTCGCTGCTGCCAATCGGGCCTGTCATTAATTTCAACCTCATGGTCGTGGTGAATATCTTCTTTTCCCATTTTTTGGATGATGTTAGCTTCGGATTGTCCATGACGGACAAAGATGATGTCATTCGGCATTGCCACGGTATATTCTTCCTTTTGTTATGTCCGTAGTATACAGCGAACAGGGGATATATGCAATTAGTGTTGACTTAACAATAAGTAAAGTATAGTATTGAAAGTAGATAGTGTATGAAACACACTTAGTAATCAAAGGAGTAGCCATCATGGAAAAATTTACCGCCGATCGAATTGTCACAATTAATGTCGATGTCCAGAATGACTTCTGCCCCGGTGGCGCTTTAGCGGTAACTGATGGCGACCAAGTAGTTGAGCCGCTTAACCAATTAAACGAGTTCACTCGAGCAAACAATGGTATCGTCGTCGCCAGTGGAGATCAGCACCCTACTGCTACTCCCCACTTCGATACCTGGCCCGTCCACTGCGTTGCCGGTACCGAAGGTGCGGCACTCCGCCAGGACCTCGATATTCACGATACTGACAGTATTGTCGACAAAGGTATGGGTCAGACAGATGGATATTCAGCTTTTGAAGGCATTACTCGCGACGGCCGCACACTGGAATCAATCATCGCCCCTGTTGGTCGCGAACGAGTTGCTGCTATTTTTGGCGGGCTAGCCACCGATTATTGTGTTCTCAACTCCGTACTTGATAGCCTGCGCGTTAACCCTGGCCAGGGCGAGCTGCAAATTTTCGTCGCTCAGGATGCCGTAAAGGCAGTAAACATCCAACCTCAGGATGGTCAAGATGCCCTTGCCCAAATGAACAAAGCTGGTGCACATCTTGTCGATACATTGGCGATTTTAAGAGAAGAAGCCTTCCGCTTGGCTAAATAAGGATTATTATGAACGAACGACTTACCTACTCACCCGAACAAACAGCAAGCCCCGAACGCAACCTAAGTGACGGCCTCGACTTTTATAAACTCACGATGGGCCAAGTTGCTCTCGAGCGCTTCCCGGCTACTGAAGTTACCTTCACTATGAAAAACCGTGCTGGCGATTTTCCTCTCAGCCAATATGTTGACATCGAAACATTAAAAGATCGTTTTGGAGCAATCACTGAAAAAGGCTTTTCAGCAGAGGAAATTGCCTATTTTGCCGGCCTGCAAGCCCAAGATGGCACTGCGCGTTTTGACGAACCATACCTGACTTTTCTCGCTGATTTAAAGCTCAGTGACGTCGACGTGACAATTGATGAAGAAACAAAAGATCTTTCCGTCCACACTACAGGGCCATGGGCAGCCGCTAGCCTATGGGAAACCGTTGTAATGAGCGAAATCAACGAGCAATACTACACCGGCCTCATGCAGGCACAGGGTTTAAGTGTTAATGAAATCTGGGAAACTGGCGATGCGCGTCTGGGCGAAAAAATTGCTCTTCTTAAAGACCGTTCTGACATTAAGTTTTCCGACTTCGGGACACGCCGCCGTTTTAGCGCCGCTTGGCAAGACCACGCGATCGGTCGCCTAGCCAAAGAACTCCCAGACAATTTCGTTGGTACCAGCAACCCGTGGTTCGCCCACAAACACAACCTCAAACCAATCGGAACGTACGCTCACGAAATGCCAATGGTCTATGCAGCTATTGCCGACAAGAACAATCAGAACCCACTTAACGGCCACCACCAGATGATGATTGATTGGTACGACCGTTACGGCGATGACTTATCAACCGCCCTGACTGATACTTTCAGTAGCGAATTCTTCTTCAGCGACTTTAGCAAAGAACAAGCTGACCAGTGGAAAGGTTTGCGCCACGATTCGGGCGACCCTATCGAATTTGGAGAAACTGCAATTGATTTTTACAAAGCTAACAACGTCAACCCAATAACTAAAACGTTAATTTTTAGCGATGGTTTAGATATCAAAACCATCATCCAACTCGCCGACCACTTCAAAGGCAAAATTAACATTATGTTCGGCTGGGGTACGACACTCATGAACGATATGGGACTCCGAGCAAATAACTTCGTAATGAAAGCAACAAACGTCGATGGTATCGACACGGTAAAACTGAGTGACAACGTTGGCAAGCACACCGGTCCACAAGAACAGGTTGACCGTTACATCGCCCTCAAAGATGCCCGCCTCCGCGCTGCAGAAGCCTACGAAATGGCCACTGCCTAAATGGAAAATATCCCTATGATTGAAACAAAACATGAAAAAAAATCCGCCCTACCGACCCAAGCTGAAACCGAGCTATTTATAGCAAACGGCTACGATGTCGATGCTAAAGGCCGCCCAATTCACCCAAATATAAGCGAGCTTGGCCCTATCGCCAACGGCAAAGGTGCCTACTGGAGCTGGGGGCCTAACTTTACTGCCGACCCAATTGTCATCACGACCGAAGATCGTCCACGTGTACTATTAATTCAACGAAATGACACTGGAGACCTAGCTCTACCTGGCGGTTTTGTTGACGCTGAAGAACTGCAAGAACCTATAACGGCAGCTTATCGTGAACTCGAAGAGGAAACAGGGCTCGTCCTTAAAAACCAAGGCAGGCTGGTGTATCAAGGAATCGTCGAAGACCCCCGCACGACCGCCAATGCCTGGCCAGAAACCTCAGCCTACCTTTTTAACGTCGCCGAACCGCTTCCCGTTCAGGCTGGCGATGATGCCCGCGAAGCCAATTGGTATTTCGTAGATGAGCTCCCTAATAATTTGTATGGCTCGCACGCAGTACTCATTCAAAAAGCACTCGAGCTCATAAACAAGCCACGAAGTATTCAAGAAATTCTTAGTATTCCCGAAGAAGACCGTGAAGTCGTTGTTATTGATGCTGGACACATGGCCTACGACCATTACTTTACCCGTCACCAGCATGACCACTTATTCGTTAAAGCCCACGACAGCTCACGTTTTAGCGATGCTTTTCGAGAAGCACACTCACGAGCATACCTCCAAAAAGAATACAGCCTGTTCCGCCACCTTCAAGAACAGAATTTTGCATTTGTGCCGGAAAGAGTAGCTTTAGTTGAAGATACTCTTCTCGCTATGGACGCATTGCACCCAGATGACGGCTGGCAATGGCGAGCCCCGCGGCAACCTGACGCGTTTGACACGTACGTCACCGACATTACGAGCGTCTTCGACCAACTTCAAACAATCACTCCCCCATCAAACCCTGAATATCATAAAGCCATCAAAGATACTTACGGCACTATTTGGGAAGAAGGCTGGGATTCTATCAACGACGAAGCGCTAGAGAGAATTGTCGCAAAAATTCGGGGATTTTCTGAGCATTGGAGCCCCGAGCAGCACGCACTCAGCGAATACCTTATAAACAATCTCCCTGCTATTCAAGAACAGGCTCGCAACCAATCACGCAACCAGCAACTTTTCATGGCCCACAACGACGCACGACAGTCTAACATCGCTTGGCACCCAAAACATGGCACACGGTTGGTTGATTGGAGCTGGGGCGACACGGGGCCTAAGAATGCCGATTCGACGATGTTCTTAATTGACCTCGTAAAATCTGGCCGAGCAGTTGAAACCCACATGACTTCGTTTAACCATGACTATGCCCATACTCTCATTGGTTTTTGGCTAGCTCATAGCTTATGGCAAACCCGTGACGGCGGCCAAACCGTAAGAGAGCATCAAGTTGCCTCAGCGGTTGCAGCTTTTAAGCTACTTCAAACGTAACATTAGTACTTTGCTATAGCTATTTTATTGAAAATATGCTTAACTAAGCATGTTCAGAAGCACGCCGTATGTAAAAGCTAAAGGCGAGGGCTTATCTTACTTGTAAGGTACTCACTCTTCTTCGCTACAAAGTACCAAGCAAGGTCGATCTGAAGAAGTACTAAGAAGAAAAGAGTATCTATATGTCTCAAAATCTATTTATTGGTAGCCTTGCTTACGCAACTACCGACGACAGCCTCAA
>Ga0247804_10000043_pt1 | contig 78501 bp, 55 predicted proteins | sample UWRJL029104C1_FD_181142 | JGI IMG/M metagenome (GOLD analysis project Ga0247804, IMG submission 181142) | Plant litter microbial communities from Arlington Agricultural Research Station in Wisconsin, United States - UWRJ-L029-104C-1 | ecosystem: Environmental > Terrestrial > Plant litter >... | reverse complement strand
CGAAGCTTGTCTGGATCTCACCAAAGCGCCGAAAAATGGTGTGGTGGTCGCCGTCGTCAGTAATGTGGATCACCTTTACAACGGTGAAGAAACCCGCACGCGCAAACACGATTACCGTTTGCAATTGCTTGAAGGTGTAACCGGCACCGCGCCGCTGTATGACAAGCACTACCAATAACGCCCATAACGCATCACAACCCTTTGTATTTACGCAAAGGGTTGGTTTTGCACTGTCAGAATTCTTGCGCCATTTATCCTGCATGAGGGACATTTTATGCGTCACACCATCTTCAAAAAGCGCCAACTCGCACTGCTAATCGGGTTGGGCATAGCCACCACAACGCTTGGCAATGTCGCCAATGCCAGCTGCAGTTACACCGTGACTAACTCCTGGGGTTCAGGATTTACCGCAGCGATCCGTGTTACTAACGATACCGCTACCGCCGTCAATGGCTGGCAAGTGAACTGGGCGTACACCAACAATAGAGCGAGCAATGCCTGGAATGCCCTGCTCAGCGGCAATTCCACTGCAAACAATACCGCAACCAATATCGGCTGGAACGGCAGGCTGCAACCGGGGCAAGCCGCAGAGTTCGGCTTACAGGGCACCACCAATGGCGGCGCAGTGGAAACTCCCACTTTAACCGGCACCTTGTGTGGCGCAGCGACTGCCAGCAGTGCCAGTAACGCATCAAGCAGCAGACAAACGGTTAGCAGCGCGCAAGCAGTCAGCAGTGTGCGCAGTTCAGCATCCAGCACGGCGCCTGCACCGGCCAATATCGCCAGCCTTGCCACTGCCACTACCTCTTATGTATCGGCGTGGGAAACACTTCGCGCGGTAAACGACAACAGCAACCCCGCCAACTCCAACGATAAATCAGCGGGTGCTTACGGCAATTGGAATAACCCGAATAGCATCCAATGGGTGCAATACGATTGGCCGCAAAGCTTCAACTTGAGCAGCACCCAGGTCTACTGGTTTGATGATAACGGCGGCGTATTAACACCAACTCGCGCTTACATCGAATACTGGAATGGCAGCGCCTGGGTCAATGCGGGCAATGTGCCGCTGGTGAAAAATGCGTTTAATAGCCTCGCGTTAAATGGAGTTACGACCAACCGCTTGCGTATCTCCATGCTTAACGCCACGCAATCCACCGGGATTTTGGAATGGCGTGTTGCGGGGGCAGTACAAACTGGCACTAACTCGTCAGTGGCCGTGTCATCGGCGCGCAGTAGCGCTGCTGTGTCGAGCCTTGTTAGCAGTTCGATTCGTTCGTCATCGCTATCCAGCTCCGCAGTCTCCAGCAGCGCCAGAAGTTCCAGCAGCAGTTCATTGGTGAGTTCATCGCGTGCGGCAGTTTCCTCGGTTGGCGTTAGCAGTTCTGCCGCCAGTTCCGCACCGGCCGTGTTCACGCCTATCACCAATCAATACGAGTACGAGGGCGTCAATACCACCAACGCGGTGTATAAAGATTCCAACCGTTTCCGCCTTTACTATGGCCTCGACAACAAACGCGGCCCTAAAGGCAATCTGGGCCTGCATTCCGACGCCGATGTAAACCGTATGTTGGAACACATGGAGAAGGTGTACGACTACTTCGTGCGCGATCGCGGCTTTAAATCGCCCGCGCAATCCGTGCATGCCAATCGCCCCGGCTCGTTCAAAATTAACGTCTATTCGGTGACCGATATCGATGCCGGTGGCTTTATGGGCTACAACGGCACTGCCGGTCTAAGTTATCTGGTGATGCGCAGCAATCTGCTTAACGTGGACAGCATTTCCACCCACGAATTTGGCCACGGCATCACCCTCGCCGAAGCCATCTGGATCGATAAAGCGCGCACCGGCGCTTGGTGGGAAACGACCGCAGAATGGTTTGCCGATGCTTACATCAGCCCGCTGACCAACACCACCAATTTCAATGTGGATTCGCTGCATGTCGCATCGAACTTAACCATCGTCCACAAAGATAATTTGTACCAAGCCTGGCCGTTCCTGAATTACCTCACCAATAACCCCGACAACTACGCCAACCTCGGCCGCGATGCGGTGCGCACCATGATTCGCGCGCACCAAGGGCAGGAAACACCGCTGCACAGCCTGGCAAGATTGGTTCAACCAACGCCGATCAATACCCTGATTGGCCGCTACCGCGCACGCATCGCTTATGGCGATATTGGCAATCCGTTAGTGCAGCAGAGAGTGTTGAACGCCCAGCGCGATACCAACTTCCGCAATCGCGCTTATCGCAACCTGGAATCCATCGGCACCAATTTGTATCGCGTATTGGAAGCGCGCAAACCGCAGTACACCGGCAGCAATATTATTCCGCTGACGGCAACCGGTAGTGGCGAGATCAACCTTCAAGTCACCAACCTGGGCAACGGTTTGAGCGATAGCAATTTCACCGCAATTGTGGCGATCAAAGCAGCGAACAATAGCGTGCGCTACGTGGCACTTGCCAATGGTTCCGGCAGCTTCCAATTAGCAGCGGGTGAAGAATCGAGTTTAGTGGTGACCAACACGCCGGACTCGCTCTACTTGTACAACGCCTTTGAAAGTACCAGCGCGAGTGCAGATGCGATTGGCTTGAATTACCAGGTGCAAATTCTGGGCGCCAGACCGCGCGATTAAGAGAGGAGTTTTGGCATGACAAGCGTTGCGCAACACAGCGGATTATTACGGGGGCATCGGGCGCGTTTTGCGCTGGGTGAACTACTATTTTTATCCTTGTTGCTCAGCGCTTGTGGTGGCGGAGGGAGTGAAGGCGGAAGCAACGCCTTGCAACCTTCGTCATCACAAGCCATTTCAAGCAGCGCTGTGCTATCCAGCGCTGCGCTGTCAAGTTCAAACAGCATTGCACTATCCAGTTCAAACAATGCTGCGCTGTCCAGCTCAAGTGCGATAGAAATTAGCAGCAGCGCAAGCCTGTTTTCATCTTCCAGCATCACTGCAAGCTCGATCCAACAGCAGAGCAGTAGTGCGATGAATGCCTCATCGTCCAGCATTCCGATTATCGTCAGAAGTTCGAGCAGTATTGCAAGCAGCAGTTCAGTCGCTCGTAGCAGCTCAATCCCTAGCAGCAGTGTCAGAAGTTCAGTGGCGAGTAGCAGCAGTAGAAGTTCAGCGGCAAGCAGCGCCTTGGCAACGAGCAGCTCCAGCAGTTCGCATACCAGCAGCAGCGTACCCAGCCTTGCTCAATGCGACGCCTATGAGTGGCCAAAATACGAACCCGATTTAAATTACGATTTCCGCACCGACTTTGGTCAAGTGGATACCAGCAAATTCAAGGTCTATAACGGCTGCCCAGCCAACACTATTGCCGGGGTGAAAACCAAAGGTCGCTTTGCATTTATTTGGGGACACAACCGCAATCCATCGATCACCGATGCCGATATTGATCGCGTACTTACCAACCTCAATGAAGATGCGGATTACATCCACAACGTGATGGGTTGGCCGGTCGATAAACTGCAAGCCGAAGGCTACTTCAGCAACATCTATTTATTCGGCTCCGGCCTGTGTACCGATAGCGCGGCGAATACCGAGCGCGGCGGATGGCAAAGCGGGATCAACGGTTATCCGATGGTGTTGCTGTCTTACTATCCGGTCGTTACTCCAAGCGAGCGCGGTGGCATTACCCATGAATTTATCCACACCATTATGGCGACACGCGGCAATAAAGCGGCTTGGTTTAACGAGGGCGGCAACACCTGGTTGCAGATGAATCTGGAAGCATCGCGTACCGGCAATTACGGTGTCGGCTTTTTGGATGCAACCTCATTCCTCGCACCGCATATGCCCATCGAAAACTACAGCGGTTGGTTGCAAGATGGCACTTTCGGTGGCCCGAATGCAGAAGGTGTTGATCGTCGGGTAAATGGCCAGCAGATTTCGACCTGGCGTGAATACTTGGGCGGCAACCAATACAACGCGGCCTTCCCGCACTTCCTTGGGGTGCATGTTTCCAAAGGTGCGAATGCCTGGATTTGGGCGAAGGGTGCGCAAAACCATATCCTCCGTTCATTGGCGGGCGGTGTGGGTGAAGAGCAAACCCAGCGCATGATTATGGAATTCCGCGCGCGGCAGGCAATGGTCGATTTTGGCCCTTGGTCTAACGCCTTCAAAGTACCGATCAACAACAACTGGGGCAGAACAATCAATGCTGAACCGGTCGCAGGTGGAATTTTGCAAGATCCGGGCGCGCATCGCCTGACCTTCTACTCCGCGACAACTCAAGAAGGTACAACCTTGGTACCAAGCACTGTCACCCTGCCGGGTTGGTCTGGCGCTAACCAGATTCCGCTGAAAGTGACGGGCAATAAAGTGCGGGTGAACTTCCAACCTATTGGCCAAAACATGCGCGTGCAATTGGCGTATCGCGCGGCAGATGGCACGGCGGTATACAGCAAACCGGTCACCAGTGGCGAAGCTTGTCTGGATCTCACCAAAGCGCCGAAAAATGGTGTGGTGGTCGCCGTCGTCAGTAATGTGGATCACCTTTACAACGGTGAAGAAACCCGCACCCGCAAACACGACTATCGCCTGCAATTACTGGAAGGCGTAACCGGCACCGCGCCGCTGTACGACAAGCACTACCAATAATTCGCAAAAAAATCATCTAGACGCCAACAGTTCGCGCAGCAAAAGTAGTTGTAAAAATAGTGAGCGCTTTTTACAACAACTTTTGTTATTTATGGAATTTTTGGGCCGTCACGCCGTTTAGTACAATTGCAACATTCGCTAAGTAAACTACGCCCAATGAGGAAATTTCCCGCTGGTTCCGCGTTCTGGTTTATTGCCGCTACATCCTCGAAACCCGCTGATTTCCTGCATGAAATAGCACTTGGCTGCACCAAATCGCAGCACTATTTCTTGCTGAGTGAATGCCAATTCCCACTCCACTAAAAAAATGGCACATCGATTGCTTAGAGACAGCCAGCAATTTACATTTCCATCAACATAAAAAGAGAGGGTATTCAATCATGTCACCAAAAGAACTTGGTAAATGGGCAAAGACTGTTGGCATCAATGCGCCGAGCCAAGATGCAGGTTTTGCTTGCTGGATAAAAAATGCATCGCCGGAAGAGAAAAAACAGTACCACGTAGAATGGTGGGAAGGTTGGTACGAAGCGCTCGATGAAATTATTGCTTTTCAACAAGCTAATTTTGAACAGCGCTCAGCCGCATAATTTGCTCAAACTCACGCGCGGTTTTGGAAATTAAACCCGCGTGAGCAAAAAACCTGTGCAGTACTCCTTTCGTTAATTTCTCTGTTTCTATCCCTGCCTGCTTTTATCTTCCCTGCGCATAGCAGGGCTACACATCCCTGTGCTTACCCGTTATTCCGGTGATACGGCCGGCTCACTTGCAGTGGCAGGCGACGTTTCTGTTGCAGCAGCGCTAGTTACGGCTTCAGCAGCCGCTGAACTTGCATCAACCGCCGCTGCCGATGACGCAGTGCCTTTGTTTAATTGCTTTTGTAATTTATCTAAAAAGCGGTTTTTCTCTTTCTCTACTTTTCCTTTCAATTCTTCCTTTTTCTCTTCGTATTTTGCGCCGTGTTTTTCTTTCAGTTTGTACACCGCATAGTCTTTGGTTAGCTCCGTTAATAACTCGCTATCCGGGCGACAATCGCTAAGCGGATTAATGGCGCCGAACGAGCCTTTACAGCGTAATAATTCCAAGCCGCGTTCCAACCAATATTGACTGCCGATGCTGCAACCGCCTGCACTGGTAGTTACCGCCACTTGCTGCTCGGTGATCGTATCGGTTTTATCTTTCACTAACTTGAGTGGTAAGTAGATATCGTACTGGTCAGTCGCCAGATTAATTTTACCCGTGGAACCCAACTGCAATTTTTCCACTCCGGCCTTAAAGGTGTCGATAGTGATAATTTCATCGCGCCACTTAATGCTGCCCGACAATTCACTTAGCTCAGTAAATTCATCCCAGGTTTGGGTTGTGTCTTCAGTTTTATTGACCAGATTGACCAGCTTACAAAATTGCTGTTCGAGATTAATTGGCGATACGCGCACCTGCGCACCGGAAAAAGTGGCGTTGCTGCGCAGCCCTTTAAATAATTGATTTACCGAGTTGCCTTGGGTGCTGCCAAGTGCGCGCGCTTGCACAGCGCCTTGCAAACCAAATTTGGAATCCATCTCCATATCTTTTAGTAACGGCGCCAATTCCAAACCCGTTACGCCCGCATCAAATTGCACTTGTGCCTGTTGGCCACGCGCATCCAGTTGGCCTTTGGCGGTGATTTCACCGGCGTAGGCTTTAGCACTGAGGTTCTGTTCGATCATGCCGTTTTTCGCAACCACTTTCAGTGCGATATTTTCCAAAGCAATCTCATTGAAGATCATTTTTTTCAACGCCAATTTTGCGTTGACATTTAAACCGCGCAACATTTCCAACGGCAGTTGGGTATCTTCTGCTGGTGCCGGTGCTGTTGTCGCGACAGGCGTTTCGCTCACGGGCGCCAAATAATCATCGACATTGATTTCATCGCCATCCAACACCAATTTAACTGCGGTAGTTGCAAAATCGGTCACGGCGATGCTGCCGTTAAGTTGGGTTTTATCCAACTGCAGCTTTAGGTTATCCAAAGTGATTTTTTTGCTATTACCTGTTATGGCCGATGAAAACGCGACTTTACTGAGTGCATCTTTATTCGCGGTTGTTAATTCAGTGCCCAGCGCGGCAAGCAATTTGCGCGCATTTACTTCGTTGAGTTTTATATTACCTTGATAGGCGAGTTCTTTTTTTACATCAGTCAGCGCAAAGGCGTAATCGAGTGCAACCTCGGCGGTCTCATCACCGATAATTTCGACCTGTAACTTGCCATCATCCAAAGTGATATTGCTCATCGCATTATCAACGCTAAGCGTATTTTTTAACGCCGCTTGTAGTTCTAATTTTTCTCCACCGGTTTGCGCCAGTTCCATCACCAACGATAAATCCAGCGCGAAAGGTTCGGCGCGGACATTTACATCATTCACATTCAGGTTGATGTCGCGCAGCGCAATGGTCTGCCCATTTTGGGCATCGCTGTAATTAACTTGTGAATTGCTGAGGCTGATTTTTTGGATATCGAGTTTGAGTGTGGTATCGCCAGCAGGTTCAGGCGCAGGTGGGGCGGTTGTGGTGGGCGCGTCTGCTGTGGTTAGCGCCTCCCAATTACCTTTACCCGTCGCATCGACCTTAAGTGAAATAACGGCGCCATCCACAGCGACGTGATCTACCTGAAAATCGCCGGAGAACAGCGGCATTAATGCCAGCATCAAACTCGCCTGCTTAAGCTCGGCAATCGGCTGTTCGGGGGCCTCAAGCGCCGCGACCCGCACATCATTCACTGCCACCCCCAAACTCGGCCACAAATTCCAGCCTAAATCGCCGTTAATTTGTAAGGCGATACCCTGATCTTTGGCGAGGGCTTCGATGCGCGGTTTGAAGCGATTGGCATCGACCAGAAAGACAAACGCCAAGGCCGCTATTAGCGCCAAAACCACCAGAATCACCAGACTTTTAAGCAGCATTCTCATAATGACTTCCTCTGTAATTGATCAATAGCGCCAACGCTATTCACTCGCGTTTACTCAAGATTAGAGCCGAGTGTAAGGACAAAGTGCCGCAAGAACCAGTTAACTCCCTAACAGAACGCACAGAATTACCCCGGAGCTCATGCATTGTCAGCAGCGAATTCTGCTGGGTTATACGTGATTTTGTGATGCTACCGAGCCTTTGTTCGTTGGTGAACGCACAACAATTTAATTACTAAGATATATAATATAAATGCGCAAAGTTGATATTTATTGTTGACGGAACATGAGCATGGGGAGGGCATTTATCCCACGCTCCGTTCAGCCGTCAGTTCGGAATCCAGAGTGCTATTGTCGAGGTAGAGTTAATGCAGCAAGTTTTTAGTAGGGTGTTAGTGTGCTCCAGCGTATTGTTATTAAGTGCCTGCGGTGGCGGTGGCGGTAGCGCATTGCCCCAAGCAAGTAGCCAGTCGTCCTCATCCGCTGTAGCAGCCAGTTCAGCGCAACAATCCAGTAGTGTAGCTGCCGTTTTTTCGAGCAGATTTGCATTGGGAGCCGATATCAGCTGGGTTTCTGAAATGGAGGCCAATGGCTACTCGTTTTTTAACGCGGCTGGTGAAACCAAGGATGCGTTTGAGTTAATGGCTGAACTTGGCGTAAACGCAATTCGTTTGCGCGTATGGGTAAACCCGGCCGATGGCTGGTACAACGGGGTTCAAGATGTCGTCGCCAAAGCTAAGCGCGCCCAAGCACGCGGACAACGCATCATGATCGATTTTCACTACAGCGATAATTGGGCTGACCCAGGCAAACAAACCAAGCCCGCTGCCTGGGCAAATTACTCAGTAGCAGAATTAACAACGGCGCTGGCCGACCATACCCGCACAACGTTAATTGCTCTGCGCGATGAAGGCATCACTCCCGAATGGGTACAAGTCGGCAACGAAACGAATGATGGATTTTTATGGGATGAAGCGCGCCCCTCCAAAGAGCCTAAAGCCAGTACGATGAAAAATTATGCTGACTTAACCAGAGCCGGGTACGACGCGGTAAAAGAGGTTTTTCCTCAAGCACTAGTCATAGTGCATTTGGCCAACTGCCACGACAACGCTAACTTCCGCTGGATTTTTGATGGCCTCACAATCAATGGCAGTAAATTTGATGTGATAGGTGCATCTGCTTATCCACTTGCGTCCAACAGCACGCCTTGGCGTACAGTAACCAGCAACTGCTTGACCAACCTGAACGACATGGCGAGCCGTTATCATGTGCCGGTCATGCTCACTGAAATTGGCTTACCTTGGGATCATCCAGAGGCAAAAGCAGTGGTCGCCGATTTGATCGACAAAGTGACGTTGGTGGCGGACGGGAAAGGGTTAGGAGTCTTTTACTGGGAGCCACAGGCCTACAAAAATTGGCGCGGCTATAGCTTGGGGGCATTCGATGACAGTGGCAAACCTGCTGCTGCCATGACGGCAATACGCGAAGCAGCTGACAAAATTCCCGCTTCTGATAGCAGTAAATAAATAGAGGATAAGTGTTAAACCCAACGGCAAAAAAAAGCGGCTGCATAAAGCAGCCGCAAAGGGGACTATGAACACATCGAAAACTACATCTTCCAGTTAATACCAACCGAATAACGCGAACCAAACTCCTCATAGCGATTGACATGGTTGGGGTTATTGGACTCCAGACCATAAGTCTCGTAAGGCTCATCAGTCAGGTTTTGCACCTGCAGATACACTTTGTAATGGTCGTTAAACGCGTAGGACAAGTTGAGATCCCAATAGCCTTCCGCACCATTAATACCCTCTTCGCCTTTAATCAAGTTGATATCGCGCTGAAATTCACTGCGATAGCTATATGAAGTACGCGCTTCAAAACCATTCAGGTAATACCAGAGAGTGAAGTTGGCAACATCCTCAGATAGACCTGTAAGTGGTGCTTTGTAATCACTGTGTAAAGGCACGCCTTGCTCAACATTGGATTCGTTGTGCGAGTAGTTGGTGTAAACACCTAAGCCATTGAAAGGACTTGGTAAGAAATCAAATGCTTGCTGCCAAAGCACCTCGTAGCCGCGAATATAACCACCGGTACCATTGATCGGACGCGAAACTGTGTACTCAGTGCCATTGCGGACAACGGTTTCCGCCTCAGCCGAGCGAGTGATGTAGCTCTCCAGATCTTTGTAGAAAAGATTGACCGCTAGTTGTGATTTATCGCTGTAGTACCACTCATAAGCGAGATCCGCCTGATCGGCACGGAACGGATCGAGGGTAGGATTACCTGATGTTGACTGCCCTGGATTAGCACCGAACAAATCTTCATTGAGATTCAAACTCGGGCTCATCATATTCACCGGCGCACGCGCCATGGTTTTCGCCGCACCGATACGGATTAAATGTTCATCTGTCAGGTTGATCGTCCAGTTGGTGCTAGGCAATACATCGTTGTAATCGTGAGGTGTATTCACCGCTGTTATCGCGCCATCGACACTTTCCTCAAAACCGCGCGCAACAGTCTCTGTATCCACATTGCGCACGCCCAAATTACCGTTCACTGCTTTGCCAAAAATTTGCGACGCAAAGTCAAATTGAACATATTGCGAACTGATGTCTTCACTCACATTCCAACTGGCAACCTGGTCATCTGCATCCAACGGCGTCGGGTTCTCAAGTCCACCGTAGTAGTCATTGATAACTGCATCGCGATCCAAGACCAAATAATCCGGTAAATCATCAAAGTAGGCTTTTTGCACTCCGCTGATGTAGTCGGCGGTTAACAGCGAATCACCACCGATAACAATTTGATCCCACTTTTGGTTGTGCTCGTATTTGTCGCGGCTTGACACGGCAACACCAAACTTTATGTCTTGCAAGAAATTGCCGAAGGTGTCGTATTTAAAATCTAACTTGGCTGAATTAATTTCGTCGCCACCTTCAGACAAAGGCTCAATTCGCACAGTGCCCAAGCGGTTTTGATTTGGATCGGTGAGGTCGGCGTTGAGCAGATCAACGGTCATACGCCCATTATCTGTACCAAAAGTCGCCCAACCGGGATTGGTGTTTTCAGTTCTGATACTAGCCCAACGCTTATCACGGGTGGTTTCAGAGGTGGCCAAGTCCAGGGCTGCAGTCCAAACACCTTCCTGCCACGCCACATTCAAGCCATGACTAATGAGTTCATCATCCTGGTCATACACTTCATTCAAGTTGCGCAAGGAAGATAGCTCTACTGTACCTGCCAATAGATCGGTATAACCCGCCGGTGTTCCATCGATATTGTCAAACGCAGAAGGCGCGCTCTTATCGATTACCAGACCAGTGCCCCACTCCTTAATGCCATAGTCAAAACCATGGTAATTTTCGTTAACATCAAAGGCTGACCAGAAACCGTCATAGTTGATACTCCAATAATCACTAGGCTCCCAGCTAAGCGCACCCACTACACCTTGGCGCTTATCTTCACCGCCAGTCACCAAGGTTGAACCACCCCAAGGCGCGGCTACCGCAGAGCCTAATTCATCACTCCAAATTTCATTGTGATAGGTGTCGCCATAGTTCCACAGCTCAGTGCGCTTGGTCGCGATAGGCTCAGAACGACCCGAGTAACCGACTGCAACACCTAGCGTGTTATCAAGAAATTGATCGATGTAGGAAACACTGATGCGCTGACCAATGCCATCATTCGCCGCACTGTCTATGTCTTTAGCCAGCTCAAAGCTGGAAGCGCGCAAATCGACAACAAACTCACGCTGTTTGTGATCTAGTGGCTTGATGGTATCAAGGTTGATGGTGCCAGAGACACCACCTTCCTGAATCCGTGCCTGTGGTGTTTTATATACTTGCGCAGCATTGATCAGCTCAGAAGGAAACTGGTCATAACGAATGTTGCGCGTCTCTTCCAAAATGGCAACTTCACGGCCATTTAACGTAGTGAAACCCAGCATACCGCCCATACCACGAATAGAGATCTGACTGCCGTTGCCTCTATCGCGATCCTGCGCAAGACCTGGCAAGCGCTTAAGTGAGTCACTGATCGATACATCCGGAAGTTGGCCAATGTCTTCCGCGGCGATCGCCTCAACAATACTGGAGGCGTTTTTCTTTACTGTCATCGCTGACTGCAAGCTGTTTAAGTACTTGCCTACAATCACAATCTCTTCTTCAACTTCATTTACAACTGGCTGGGCGGTTTGCGCTGTGGCCCAACCACTTACTAAGCTCATCGCCAAAAAAATGCGGCTAGGTTTCATTATTAGTGCAGTACGTCTCATTCTCTCCGTCCTTTAAAATAGTTGCTATAAAGTTAGTGGTACCATTGGTAACACAATCTTAGCAATAATATTATTAATACAACTAATATTATTTTCATATGTGAATTAATTCTGGCGCAAATGAAACCGACCGCACAAATGATGCATTTTGCGCCAGTTTATTGGCGTAAAAAAACGCGCCCCTGGACAATCAGGGGCGCGTTTTTTATCGAGTTACATTCTGAAATTAATGCCTAACCAGTTAGATCCACCAAACGCAAATCACTAATATCCGGCGCCACAGGTTTCACGACTATTTTCGCCTGGCCAAGATCGCTTCCTACTGGGGCGATTCCAAAATCACCTACCTCGATTAGAGCAGGCAACACAATCGGGCGCTCGTCTTCACTCAGTAAATCACTACCCACCTCGGCGATTTCCCAATCTTCCAGCCCAATTTCGGCTATTGGTACATCGTGCTTTTCACTCGCATTGAGCAAATCGGTGCCTACGGCAGCCAACCCCAGATCCGGCACAATAACCACGGCGCCAATTTCTTCATGCACTTCACTCACATCAAGCAAATTGCCTTGAGCGGGGCGTAAGCTCAATGTGGATGTATCGATACTGACTGGCGCGGGTTGCGATGCACGTTCTTTAGCCGGTAGCAAATCTGACCCTAAAGGCGCCAAAGTCCACACAGGGACAACGGGTGCGGCAGGCGCTATGGATTCAACGGGCACAGATATAACCGGTGCAACAACAGCTGCGATTGGGCGCGGTGCGGGCGCAGGTTTGGGAGCGGCATTGGCCGGGCTATCTCCACTGGCGCAAACCTCGACCATGGCACCGGCCTTGATCAGCGCATCGCGGTATTTGTGTGCGGTAGCCTCATCCAAATTACGCTTGAGCGGCACTGGCCGGCCGGTAAACAACGCATCAATTTTGGCAGCATCGGTCTTGAACAATTGCTGCAGCTTGAGTTTGACTTCGGCCAGTTGGTGGCCAAACACTATATCGCCGCGAAAAATAATATCGAATTCAGATTGGCTCATAAGCACCACCGCATTTCTACTAACAAGATAAATTGATGATAGCACTCATCATCTGAAATGCAGGCTCAAGTGTGCAGCTACCCACCAAGCGCGATAAGCAGCGCACAGAATGTAACCAATTAGTCTTAAACCACACTGGCAGACCTCAGCAGCCGCAACCATACTCATGGTTCAAACTGCGAAGGAGTGGTGCAACCATGTTGCCTTTTATTCAAAAAAAACAGCAAGACAGTCGCTTGGTCGTTGATGGAACGCTCAGCCCACACGGAAATGCACGCATTAAGGTGGAGCAAGACATTGCCTTTTTGACCGACCGCATCGCCGCCATGAACGCCCATCCCCGCCCTAATGCCATGCTGGTTGAGCACTACCAATCCATGCTTAATAGCCGCGAGTCAGTACTGAAGTGGTTACTGGATGGCTGCGACGACGAAACCAGTAGCCTGCCCGATCGTCACCGCGCCTAAATTCACTGCTACTCAGGCGTCGCTGTCATCGCTGAGCAGATGATCCATATCCAGTGCGGGAGCTGCACCTTTTGGCTTGCCGATAGGTTTGGCAGGTACGCCTGCGACAGTCGTGTGCGGCGCAACCGCTTCCACTACTACACTGCCCGCACCAATTTTTGCGCCCTCGCCTATCTCAATATTGCCCAGAATTTTTGCGCCCACACCGATTAACACGCCGCGTCGAATTTTCGGATGGCGGTCTGTTTTCATGCAGCCGCTGCCACCCAAAGTAACGCCATGCAGCATGGAAACGTCGTCATCAATCACGGTAGTTTCACCGATTACTACACCCGTTGCATGGTCGATCATAATCCCCGCACCGATTTGTGCGCCGGGGTGAATATCGACATCAAATGCCTCTGAAATTTGATTTTGGAAATACAGCGCCAGTGCGTCGCGTTTTTGCAGCCACAACCAATGCGCAATACGCCAGGATTGCAGCGCGTGATAGCCTTTAAAAAATAAAAAGGGCATATGGAATTTGTTGCATGCCGGATCGCGCTCGCGATGTGCACGAATATCAGCACGCATCGCCTGTTCAATACTCGCATCGGCCGCCATCGCTTCGGTAAATACTTCGCGTAGCATCATCGCGGGCAAGGCTTGGCTATCCAATTTATTGGCCAAATGAAAACTGATCGCCGCCGGAAATGAAGCGTGATTCAAAATTGCAGCATGATAAAAACTGGCGAGCACTGGCTCATCGGCACTCGCCTGCTGCGCCTCGCTGCGGATTTCTTGCCACACATCGGCTTGGGCAAAATTATATTCGGGTAATTGCATAACAACCTGAATTACGTAGTTTTAAATATCAGTGGAATTAATTCATCCATGGAGAAAAATACTTCCGCACCCAGCGCACGCATTTGCTGCAATAAAACATTATCGCTGCCATCACTATTAGGTGGGCAATAACCGAGCGGGCGCATACCGGCAGCGACTGCGGCTTGAATACCGGTGAGTGAATCTTCTACAACAACTGACTGCTCTGCAGCAACGCCCAGCGTTTTTGCCGCATGTAAAAATAAATCTGGTGCTGGCTTGCCGCGCGTTACATCTTCAAAACTAAATACGCGCCCTTTTACATAAGGCATGATGTTGGTTTTGGCCAAGGTCATGCGCATTTTTTCATGCTTGCCGTTAGAGGCAACACAAAAAGGAATCTGTTTTTCTTGCAGTGCATCCAGCACATGCATTACACCAGCAACCGGCTCTAATTCTTTTTCGCACACCACCAAGGTTTGCAATTGCACCTTCCGCCAAAATTGAGCACCGTGCTCTGCTTGTTCAGCAGCACTGAGATTTTTCCACGACTCTAGTTTGGATAATTCTTCAGTGATCATGCGAATACAATCGGCTACGGATTTTCCGCGATAGGTTTCCAGAATATGCTCTGCACTTAACTCAACACCGATTTCTTTTAGGCAATCACTTGATACTTGCGCAGAAATAATTTCGCTATCTACCAACACGCCATCGCAATCAAAAATAACTAACATGCTTATCTATTACCTCTACATTAACAACAGAAATTAAAGCGACGGATTTGACGCTACAGCAGGATATGGTGCCCTCAATAAAACTGCCGCACCCAAGACTAAAAAGACAATTAACGCCGCCATACCGATACGCGCAGAATCGGTATAAAGCGTTAAGCTCGCCACAGCCATGGGCGCCATAAATGCAGTTGCACGGCCAGCAAGTGCGTAGATGCCAAAGTAGCGCCCCGCTTCTTCGGCACTCACACTGCGCGCCATATAAGAGCGCGATGATGCTTGTACCGGGCCAAAAGCCAGTCCAATTAATAAACCAAAAACGATATACGTTTTCTCTGCGGCTGTGGCAAATAATCCACCGGAGTCTTGCGCGGAAAACTGCAATAAACCAAACAAAGAATATCCATGTCCGGTGGAAATAATGCCAATGGTGGCAACAATCAAACACATCAAACTTAGTAAAATTACTTTTTTAGATCCCATACGCTCGTCTAAACGCCCGGCATAAATACATCCACCAACAGCGACAACTAACAATAAAATACCGTAAATTCCCATCTCAATCGTTTGCCAGCCAAACATGCCCGCAGCAAAAGTACCGCCCAATGCCAGCAGACCGTTAACGCCATCTTGATAAATCATGCGCGCGATTAAAAAGCGCAGCAATCCTGCGCGTTGCTTTAAATCTTTTATAGTATTTTTTAATTCACCAATGCTCGCGCTAATCGCCGCTTTTAATGGCACACCTTTGCTGCTATCCGGCGTGAATAAAAACATCGGCAAAATAAACACCAAATACCAAAGCGCCGCAAAGGGGCCGGTGATGCGCGCATCTTCACCTTGAGTTGAATCCAAACCAAACAAGGGGTTGATGCCGAGTAGCGTTTTGCCAGTAACAGGATTCCCCGCGAGAAATAAAAGCACGCTAAATAACACTATCAATCCACCCAGATAACCCAAGCCCCAGGCGATATTAGATACGCGCCCGATATCTTCTTTGGCGATCAAGCGCGGCATCATTGAATCATTAAATACAATCGAAAATTCTGCAGCGATCATAGCGATGATTACGCACAGCATAGGCAACCATAACGCCGAACCGGGCGCAGCAAACCAAAGCAACAAGAGGGCAATAATTTTTATTGCAGCGAAACACGCAATCCAGCGTTTGCGTGCGCCAGTAGCATCGGCAATCGCACCCAACACGGGTGCCATCAATGCAATTGAAATACCTGCAATAGTGACGGTGTAACCCCACGCCGCCTGCCCGACTACCGGATCAGCGGCAAGGCGCGCAACAAAATAGGGACCGAAAATAAAAGTAATGACTACAGTAAAAAATGGTTGCGCCGCCCAATCGAATAACATCCAGGAACGAACTGCTTTATTTGATACTGGCAGAGCTGAGTCTGAGTGATTCAAAAAAATAACTCCTTATTAATTATTGATCGACACAAATAAAACGCTGGTAGATTTCATCAAGGTTATCGAGCACAACTTGCTTCAATTCCATATCCGTTTGCTCAAGCTGTTGACGCAATAGGTGTTGCGTAAGTTGGCGAGAAAAATTTATCGCCAATGGTGCATAACTTAAATGCCAAGGCTCGGGGGCGACACCACCGCGATCCTGTGCGTAAGGGCGATAAAAATTGCTATTGCCCAACACTAATTCATCATTCAACCAGCGATGAAATTCAGCAAAGGGGCCATCGCCCTGCGTTTCAGCAACAGTGAGCTGCAATTGATAATCGGCGGCAATGCGCGATGCATCAAATACATCAATGTCCGTGCCCCAATGATGGCGTGATGCGCCCGGTAAGGCTGACCAACGCAAAATCGCAAATACTTTAGCGCACTCCGACAACATAGTTATATCGATGACATCGCCCACATCATTTAATATCGGACGCAATCCACGTGCCTTGTTATTCCAAATCAATAATTGCCGTTCAAAGCTGCGATAACTACTCGCCACCTTTAAAATAAAACCGGCACTGGCCGCACGCTGCTCTAAAAACAATAAGGGTTCGAGTATCTCCCGATGAACACGACAAGCAAGCAGCGGCGTATCGACTAGCTCGCGCTCATCCAATCCGAGCAACAACTTATTTGTCCAATCAAACATGCAGAAATCCCGCTGAGCTGAATTTATAGATGAAACTTTTTGCCGAGTATTGCGCCACTTTATGATTTACCGCACACCAACTATCGCGATTTGCGCAGCATTCGAGAGAAAAGAATTGCACAGTGCACTCAAGTATGTAAGATAAGACGGCGTTGTAAACGGAAATTTAAAAAATATAAAACCCGATAATAATAAATGGAGATTGCGCTGTATGACTGCCTGTCACAGTGAATTATTGCAATTAAAAAATCTTGGAATGGCATCGGTAAATATCCTGCGCGCTATAGGGATCAACACCTACGCCGACCTCACCCGAATTGGTGCCGTTGAGGCTTATCGCCGCATACGAGCCCGCGACATCAACGTCTCCAAAGTCATGCTCTACGCACTACAAGGTGCGCTGATGGATGTGCACTGGAACGACATCCCCCCTGATTTAAAAGCCCGGCTGGTGAGCGAAGCTGAATTGCCTGAGCAGGAAACGTTTAACCAGGCAAGAGCATAACGGTTCACAAATTTTATCATCTGGCTAACAGACTAGGCTTATAGGGCAGATTTTTCTCCGATACAGGCTACACTAAAAGCGATTTATTGGCGTTTTTTGTAACCGAGGGGTATATGCATCTTCCTACCAAACAGTCTGACCTTATGTCTGAACTTGCGGTTAAATTGCGCGGGCTCACTGAACTGTTGTGCGCACAAGTTACGCCTGCTGATGAACCTTTTATAATTGAAGCCTGCAGCGATATTTTTGCGGATATTGCTCCAACACGCGCATTACTGGTCATTGAAGGTCAAGTCGATTACTACCTGAACAATAAACTGGTAATGCACTTTGCGGCTGGCGATCTGCTCGGCTTACCTCGCTCACTCAACCTGCCCCAAGGACAATTTACCTGCAAAGGCTCGGTTACCTTGGTGGCATATAACCGCGACGCACTGGTCGAACGGGCCAATAGCGACCTTAAATCCCAACGCAATTGGGCGCATTTGCTGCTGTGTAACATCAGCTATTACGAGCATGCACTCACCCAAGAGCTGCACACCGAATTTCAACCTTCAGCAGGTTTCGTCCATTTTTCTGCTGGCGAAACCATCATTACCCAAGGCGATATTGCCGACCGTGTTTACACCTTGTTGGAAGGCACTGCCGATGCCGTTTGCGATGGCGTGAAAGTTGGCGATATCCACGCTAATGAAATTTTTGGTGCACTCGCCGTATTTACCCGGCAACCACGTATGGCCTCGGTTATCGCCAGTAGTGATTGCACGGTACTCGCCGTGCGCAAAGAGGAATTCATCACCCTGATTGAACACCAACCACATATTTGCCTGGGATTGATTGAAGAGATGTCCAGCAAAATTAACCACCTTAATAACCAGCTGCTGCAGCTAAAATCATCAAGACCCAACTAAATAAGAATATTTCTCAAAAAGGCTTGACCTTAAAGATGAGAACGATTATTGTTAACTCACTGCTGCACATCTTCTCCAGTTCAGTAGTTGAGTGGATTCAATAGTCGCCCTGCAAGTCGATTACTGATTCTTCTCACCCCTAGGGTCTTTCCTCTCCGGAAGTCTCTCGGCTAACACGGTTGCTTGGGCCGCCCTTGAGGCGGCCATTTTTCCATCCTGATTTCCGCACTTTTTCCTTTCTTAACCTAATGGCGATTGAAATTCTTTCGCATTGCACACATATACTCCCAAGACGCTGCACCTAAGGCGGCGAATTCATTATTCCTGGGAGAGATTATCGTGCTACGCATTGGCTTATTTTTATTAACTAACCTCGCTGTAATGGTGGTGGCAGGTATTGTGCTGAGCTTGCTCGGCGTAGGTAACTATCGCACCGCAAACGGCTTGGATTTATCCAGCATGCTGGTGTTCTGCGCTGTGTTTGGTTTTGTCGGCTCATTCATCTCCCTGTTTTTGTCCAAATGGATGGCAAAGCGCACTATGGGCGTTCAACTTATTGAACAGCCTGGTAATGCTGACGAGAAATGGTTGGTAGATACAGTTACCGAATTAGCACAAAAAGCTGGTATTAAAACTCCAGAGATCGGCATATTTGCCGCGCAAGAGTCCAATGCCTTCGCCACTGGCTGGAACCGTAACGATGCACTGGTCGCAGTCAGCATGGGGCTTTTGCAACGCTTTGAGCGCGATGAAGTGAAAGCCGTTCTAGCGCACGAAATCGGTCACGTGGCCAATGGCGATATGATTACCTTGAGCTTGATTCAAGGCGTAGTGAATACCTTCGTGATGTTCTTTGCGCGCATCATCGGCGACTTTGTTGACCGTGTATTACTTAAGAATGAGAGCGGGCGCGGCTTTGGTTTTATGATCGCGACTATGGTTGCGGAAGTAGTATTGGGTATTTTGGCCTCGATGATCGTTGCCGCCTTCTCACGCTACCGCGAATACCGCGCCGACCATGCCGGTGCCACGCTGGCCGATCGCGGTGCAATGATTCGCGCTCTGCAACGCCTGCAAGCCGAGGCCAACGCGGGTGTAGAAAGCCCCTTGCCAAGCAGTATGCGTGCGTTCGGTATTAGCGGCGGCGTACGCAATTTGTTCGCCAGCCATCCACCGCTGGAAAAACGTATCCAAGCTTTGCGCGACAACGCTTAATCAGCGCGGAGACCGGGTATGAAGCTCTGGCGCTGGTTAGTCTTAACCTTTGTTACTGGCGCCAGTGCCCTGAGCGCAAGCGTCCAGGCATTTTCAACTGATGATGAACGCAATAGCGTAGATGTATTTGAGGCAGCGCGCCCCAGCGTTGTTTTTGTCACCAATCAACAACTTGCCCGCGATCCCTACTCCTTTGATCTGGTGACTGTGCCGCGCGGCTCAGGCACTGGATTTGTGTGGAACGACAAGGGTTATATAGTCACCAACTTTCACGTTGTGGAAGGCGCACGGCAAATCACTATCACCCTGCAAGACCAGTCCAATTGGCCCGCAGAAGTGGTGGGCTTGGCACCCGAGCGCGATCTCGCTGTGCTGAAAATTGATGCCAGTAAAGCCAAACTTACAGCCCTGCCCTTGGGGGATTCGGGGGATTTACGCGTCGGCCGCAAAGTCTTGGCAATAGGAAATCCTTTTGGTCTGGATGCCACACTCACCACAGGCGTAGTGAGTGCATTAGGGCGCGAGATAATCTCCCCCAACCAGCGCAAAATTACCAACGTGATTCAGACCGATGCAGCCATCAACCCCGGCAACTCAGGCGGGCCACTACTGAACTCGGAAGGCAAGTTGATCGGTGTTAACACCATGATTTACAGCCCCAGCGGCGCCAGTGCCGGGATCGGTTTTGCGATCCCCGTAAATACAGTGAAAGAAGTTGTGCCCGAACTGATTGAACACGGACGCTTGGTGCGCCCTGTATTGGGTATCGCTGTTGCCCCGGATCAATGGGCGCAGCAGATAGGTATTGAAGGTGTGCCCATCTTGCGTGTAGAACCAAATTCCCCTGCTGCTGAAGCGGGTTTGGAAGGCGCAAAACGTAATAACTGGGGGCAAATTACCTTGGGCGATGTGATTGTAGCCATTGAAGATCACCCCACTCCCAATGACGACCAATTACTCAGTGCATTGGAAAATTACAAGCCGGGTGAAAAAGTGACCATCAGTGTGGCGCGCGATGGCAAGTTAATCACCCGCAGTATTCGTCTTGCAGCCCCCAAGTAAGTGACTACTAGCTCACCCGGAAACCATCGCCTCTGCTCGTTCTCAGACATCCCCGAAGCTGGCAGTAAGGGGTTTAGCCTAGCAGGGCGCAAGCTGTTTGCGGTCAAACAGCAGGGCAAAATTTATCTTTATCAAAACAGCTGTCCGCATCTCGGCATTCCCTTGGAATGGGTGGAAGACCAGTTTTTCGATAGCAGCGGCAGCATGATTCAGTGTGCCAACCACGGCGCACTCTTTGTGATTAAAACGGGAAAATGTGTTGCCGGCCCCTGCAGCGGGCGCGCTCTTACCCCGGTTGATTACCGTATCGACGCAGGCGATATCTTCATCTCCCTGCCGTAAATTATTTAACGCCAAGCAAGTTCATCGACGCTGGTCAGTAGAGCTATCGCCCAATACCTATTACCACTATTTATTACTGTTACTTAATTAAGTGACCAAATTATTTACGGAGAATAGTTCATGCAAAACTTCACGTTTTCCAACCCCACCAAGATTGTGTTTGGTGAGGGCCAAATCAAAGAGATCGCCAATCTGGTACCCGCCGATGCACGCATCCTGGTCACTTACGGCGGCGGTTCGATCAAAAAGAACGGTGTTTACGATCAAGTCGTAAAAGCATTGGAAGGCAAAGCCTGGTTTGAATTCAGCGGGATCGAACCCAACCCCCACTACGAAACCCTGATGAAGGCGGTGGAGCTAATCAAAAAAGAGAAGATCGATTTCCTCTTGCCCGTCGGCGGCGGCAGCGTGATTGACGGTACCAAGCTCATCGCAGCGGCGGTTAATTTCGACGGCGAGCCTTGGGACATTATGGCCAAACACCAACCATTCTTCAGTGCATTGCCAATCGGCTGTGTACTGACCTTGCCCGCTACCGGAACCGAGAGCAACGGAAACTCGGTGATCACCAAAGCCGCAACTCAGGAAAAACTCGCGTTCGGCAGCCCACTGGTTTACCCGCAGTTTGCGATTCTCGACCCCACCACCACTTACAGCTTGCCTCCACGCCAAATCGCCAACGGTGCCGTCGATGCCTTTGTCCACATTATGGAGCAATACCTGACTTATCCCGTCGATGCCAAAGTGCAGGATCGTTTTGCCGAAGGCCTGTTGATGACGCTAATTGAAGAAGGTCCACGCTCACTTAAAGAACCCACTAACTACGCCGTACGCGCCAATGTGATGTGGGCAGCGACTATGGCGCTCAACGGTTTGATCGGTGTGGGTGTGCCGCAAGACTGGGCTACCCACATGATTGGCCATGAACTCACCGCTATGCATGGTCTGGATCACGCCCAGACCCTGGCGGTGGTTTTACCGGCAGTAATGCAACATCAGCGCGATAAAAAACGCGCGAAGCTGCTGCAATATGGGCGTCGCGTTTGGAACCTGAACCACACCGACGAAGACGCGCTGATCGATGCTGCCATCGCCGCCACGCGCGATTTCTTTGAGCAGATGGGCACCCCGACTACCCTGAGCGGTTACGGTGTTGGCCGCGATTCCATTCCGAAATTGGTGGATATGCTGGTCAAACACGAGTTGCTCGCACTAGGTGAGCACGGTGTCATCACACCAGAAGCCTCACGTGAAATTCTGGAGCTAGCAGCTTAAACAATTGATCTCCCCCACTAACGCCCGCGCATAAAAAAGCCCCGCCAGCTGATTTGTTGGCAGGGCTTTTTTGCATTAGGTCAAACGGTTTATTGGCGCAAAATTTTGTTCACAATCGAGGTGGTGGAACAGTTGTCGTAAAAACTCAACACTTTCACCGAACCGTTATAGGCCTTGACGATTTGGTTGCCTACCACTTGATCTTCACGATAATCCCCGCCCTTCACTAGCACATCCGGCTTGACCCGACGCAACAAACGCTCCGGGGTATCTTCATCGAAAGATACTACCCAATCCACAGCTTCCAGCCCGGCAAGTACGGCCATCCGGCGATCAAGCGGATTGATCGGGCGACCAGAACCTTTCAAGCGGCGAATCGAAGCATCTGAATTCACCGCCAGCACCAGTCGATCACCTTGCTTGCGTGCTTCTTCCAAATAGCCCACATGTCCTGCATGGATAATGTCAAAACAACCATTGGTAAAGACAATGCGTTCACCACTGGCACGGGCATCTTCCAACGCCATCAGCAGTTGTTCTTCAGTCACCACGCCGCGCTCGGCCCCTTGCTCGGCGATAATCGCACGGCGCAATTCAGCGGCACTAATACTGGCGGTACCTAACTTACCTACCACTATTCCAGCAGCCATATTGGCCAAAGCCGTCGATTCAGGTAGCGGCTGCCCCGAGGCCAAGGCAGCAGCGAGGGTAGCGATAACGGTATCGCCAGCACCGGTAACATCAAATACTTCACGGCCGCGCGCAGGTAGATGCAACTCTGGCTCACCAGGACGCAATAGCGTCATGCCATGCTCTCCGCGCGTCACCAATAACGCTTGCAAATCAAGCTGTTGCATTAATGCAGAGCCTTTTTTCACCATATCCTGATCGCTACTGCACTTACCCACCACCACCTCAAACTCATGAAAGTTAGGTGTTAATATGGTGGCGCCACGGTAGCGTGCAAAATCATTGCCCTTAGGGTCAACCAACACCGGAATACCACACTCCCGCGCCATGCGAATTAATACCTGGCAGTCAGGCAAGCTGCCTTTGGAGTAGTCGGATATGACCAACACATCGGCGTGTTGAATCGCTATTTTGACTTTTTCGACAATGTCAGAAGTGTCTGTCACATCGAAGTTTTCTTCAAAATCCATCCGCAACAACTGTTGATGCTGGCTAATAATGCGCAGCTTGGTAATCGTAGGCTTATTGGCTGACACTTGGAGATCGGTGTGAATCCTGGCCGCCTGTAAGCGAGTTTGCAGAATGCTACCTGCTTCATCAGCCCCAACCACACCAATCAGGGAAACATTGCACCCTAGCGCAGCCATATTCAACGCCACGTTACCGGCTCCGCCAGGGCGATCATCGGTTTGGCCGATCTTAACAACCGGCACAGGTGCTTCCGGGGATATACGCGAACTCGTGCCGTGCCAATAGCGATCCAACATCACATCGCCAACTACCAAAATATGAGCACGCTCAAAAACAGGCATAGTTAAAAACATAGATAATCCTGATAACAAAAGTCCGTTAAAACCGCTTCCAACTACAAATTAAGTGCTATGCACATCTACTACTTTAAATTGCGACCGGTGGGTTGTTCGCCACCTCATCTGCATCATTAAACTGTTTGGCATGAAGCCGGGCATAGGCGCCGTTTTGTGCCAGCAACTCAGCATGGGCTCCCTGTTCTACAATTTCACCATGATCCATCACGATTATCCGATCCGCCTTTTCTATTGTAGATAAACGGTGAGCGACCACAAAAGTGGTGCGGCCCTGCATCACTCTATCCAATGCCGCCTGAATATAATGTTCTGATTCGTTATCGAGCGCCGAGGTTGCCTCGTCAAGAATCAAAATTGGCGCATCTTTCAGCAGCGCGCGGGCGATTGCCAAACGCTGCCGCTGCCCGCCCGATAATCGTGCGCCCGACTCGCCAATCATGGTGTCAAAACCTTCTGGCAATTGCTCAATAAATTCAGTGGCATAAGCCGCATCAGCTGCGCGGCGAATAGCATCCATATCGCGCGCTTGCAAACTACCGTAAGCAATATTGCCTGCGACAGTATCGTTAAACAAGGTGACCTGCTGGTTCACCAACGCAATCTGCTCACGCAAATTGAGCAATTGGTAATCGCGAATGGGAACACCATCAATCAAGATTTCACCCACTGTTATATCGTGAAACCGATTAAGTAGGCCGATTAACGTGGTTTTACCACTGCCCGAGCGTCCGACCAGTGCAATCACCTCACCCGGTTTGACGTTTAAATTGATTTTATTTAACGCTGGCTCAGGCTGACCCGCATAACAAAACGTTACATTTTTCAGCTCCACCTCACCCCTGACGCGAGCCACTGTATGAGTGCCACGATCCTCTTCGATGGGTGTATCCAGCAAGGTGAATACACTGTCAGCCGCCGCCACGCCTTTTAATATCGCTGGCGCCACTTCACCCAACTTGCGCATTGAAGGCAGCATCATTCCCGCTGCTGTCATATAGGCGACAAATTTCGCCGGATCATCTATCTCCATAAAACTCAGTGCAATAAAAATCAACGCTGCCATAGCCGATGCAACTATCAGTTGGATGAGCGGAGTGTTCGCTGCTGAGGTCACCACTATTTTCATATTTTGTTGATAGTTTTTTTTGCTCACTGCTTCAAAGCGCTGCTTTTCATAATCTTCACCGCCAAAGCTGCGCATCACGCGCACACCATTAATCATCTCACCGGTCACTTGCGTGATATCGCCAACCGAGTTTTGCACCTTGTTGCTCAAGCGACGTAAACGCTTGCCTACAAAAGACACCAGCAGACCAATTAACGGCGCGATCAGGATAAAAATCATAGTCAATCGCCAATCCATGTGGATCAGTGTCGCGAATAAAAAAATCACCGTTAATCCTTCGCGCAAGGAAATTTTTAACGCATCCGTGGCAGCCGAAGTCACACCATTAATGTTGTAAGTAATCACCGACATAAGATGGCCGGAGCTACTTTGATCGAAGAGCGTGTTAGGTAATTTGGTCATGTGATTAAACGTTTGCGTGCGCAAGTTATGAATCACGTTAAACGCAATTTTGGACAAATAATATGCCCCGAGAAATGCGCCGATACTGCGCAATACAGTAATACCCATAACCTGAAGGGGAACTAAATAACGATCGGCAGGATTTTTATCTTCAATGACATGAATGAGATTTTCCAGCGTATGAACAAATAAAGTATTTGATAAGCCATACAACCCAAACCCTATAGTACCGACCACAAACAGCAACCAGTAGGGTTTTACATAGGTGAGCAGGCGCTTGTACACAACCCATGCAGAGGTAGCACCGACCGTGGTATTTTTTTTCTGTTCTGCACTCATAATTTATCCATTGATAAATTTATTACTTGTTAGTTGATGAAATAGATGTGGGAATTGCTACGCGCGATAACTGCGCAGCAAGTAGCGCCGCTGGCACCCAATAGAGCAACCACTTGACGTCAATCTCCCAAAACAAACTGCGCGAATCCACCAATAAGCAACCACAGCCATACAACAACCAAAGCACTAATGGCCTTGATGCTGCATTAGCTATGCCATGCTTCAATAAAAGTAAGAGATGAATTAATGCCAGCGCTAAACCAATTGCACCCGTGCGATAAAAGATGTCCAACCAAGCATTGTGCGCGTGATGATACTCGCCAGTGCTCGTCAGGATATCTGTCGATTCCGTCATACCGATTCCCACTAAAAACGAACTCGGTTGTGCGTGCATTTGCGTTATTACGTCTAGCCAGATTTGATCGCGAAATGATGCACCACGTAGCAATAGTAATTGCTCAAGCGGAAAAATTAAAAATAATGTACAAAGTGCCAACAAACCTACAACACTTTGCGCCAGCAAAATTTTCCAATTTGGGCGAAGCCATAGCAAACCAATAAGCAATACCAGCATCAGCGAAAGCAATGGGCCACGGCTCTGCGATAACCCCAGCGCGGCTAATGCCGGAATACAGGCGAGTGAACACCAGATTGCACGCTTGAAGCACACCGTGCGCCAAGACAGTAAAATTCCCGCCAGTATGACTACGCCGTACACCTGCCCCACCAAGGTCGGCGCTCGCGCGACAGTGATACCATCTACACGTACTGAAAATGGATTAGTCCAATAAAAAACTACAATATTCATCGCTGCTGTGACAGCACCAATGACCAAAAACCACAGTAGCAACGTATCGATATTCAATGCTTTTTTTTGTAACACCCAAGCCGATCCCAACAACCATGTAGCAAGAATGACCCACTGCAAGGTAAAAAAGAGTGAACCATCCCCCCATATGCTGGTTATACAACACCAGCCTGCGTAGACAAGCCCAACCAAATTAAACCAACCACCATAAAGATCAAACTCCAGTTTACGCCAAGGCAAAAGAAGGAGCATTGGAACAAAAAACACCAACGCATAAACTCCCTCCAATCCATCACGCGAGGGAGCCCACAAAAAAGCGGTGATAAACAACCAGAGCCCGCCAAATGCCCACGCCAGCAATTTTTCTTCACGCCACTCGCGCTTTAATAGATTCATAACCAGATTAATTCCTTTGAAACGATAACAACGGCTCATGCCCAAAATCGCGGCAATAGGTTGCGCGGGCACGAGTCGTTATTTTTTCTAACAGTTTTTTTTGTTCCGCTAAAATAGCGCGCAGGTCTTGTGCAAAATACACTTGCATGAAGCGCAGATAATCGCGCTGGGTAAAATGCAAATTTAATGACGAAAATAACAGACCACCTAAATCCTTCACCAACCACCGCTCAGGCACTTTTGGGCGCAACTGGGCACGATGCAGATCGACCAAATAAATATCTGGCTCCACATTCTGATCGGCAAGCAATTGCGTCTTCAGCATAAAATGACATAGATAAAAATCGCGGTGATTAATACCTGCCAAATGAAGCTCACGGGCGATTGCAGCAACACACGCCAAAATGCGCCGTTTGGCGTTGACACAGACTGAATGCTGTTCAAAAAAATGATCCAACTGGATTACATCAGTCAGTTCACGCGTGACGATAAACGATTGCTGGCGTGCCGGATTTTTCCCGCGCACCCCATAGGCAAGCGGAATCAAACTGGGTATGTCCAATGCGTACAATTTATTCAGTGCACTCCACTCATTGCTTGCACCTAATACAGGCAAGCGCAGTTGCAGATAGTTTTTGATAATTTCCTGCCAACCCACACCGCGATGCCATTTGCGATAGTAACCCTGCCCATTAATTTCAAACCGCAGGGTTTGGCGATCCTTCATTTCGCGTGCGATGCTTCCCTGCATAGTTTCCATCAGGGAAAATACATCTTGATCTTTCCACGCATCGATTAATTCATTGCGCAGAATCACAATCGGATCAGCAGATGCTTTCGGTTGCAGGGAATTTTCTGAAGAATTTTTTTTTGCACCCGTAATTTTTTCCAGTACTGCAACAGCCACTGTAGGACGAGAAAACACATCGCTGGTCTGCGCAAACAATTCAGCGCGTTTTCGCCATACATCAGCATTAACAGCGAGCGTTGCTGCAACCAATGCGGCAATCGCTATTGGGGATGCATTGGCAGGAATCAATTCACCCATGCGTTGCTCAGTGACATAATGCGCATAACCGCAGTGATACGACACCACTACCGGAACACCACAGAGCATTGCCTCCAGAATCACATTACCAGCAAGCTCCTTGCGTGCGGGATGCAACAGCAAATCAGCTGCGTGCAGCAAATCGCCGACAGGGCTGCGTGGACCGAGAAAAAATACTTGCTGTTCAATTCCTGCCTGCGCTGCTTGTTGGCGATAGGTGTAGGGATCATCCTTACCTACAATTACTAGCGCGATTTTATCCGCAGTAATTTTGGTTAATTCAGTAAAGGCGGTGATGCTGATATCGACACCTTTGGTTTTATAACCGGAACCCAAACACATAATAATTTTAGTATCGAGCGACAAACCTAACTCATGACACAATGCCACGCGTGCGGCGCGTGGATCTTTACAAGCGAGATGCAGGGCAGAGATTCCCGGTGGCAGCGTATGAAACCGCTCAGGCTGGGTAGCGTAATAGCGCACGAATTGCTTTTGTTCGCTGGCGACCAGTGAAAGAATTTGCGTTGCACTTGTTTCTGCAAACACAGCATTTTCATAAGAGAGATATAAACGCGAACGCGGCGCCAAGCGATACAACCAATTGCGCTCACTATAAGCTTTGTGTGCGAAGCAACTATCGCCAGCAAAATACACATCCAATCCCGGCATTTTGTTAAAGCCGACCAATAGATCAAATTGCTCGCGCTGGAATTGCTGTTGGAATGCGGTGACAAAGTTTTTCACGCCCGCCACATTAAAAAAACCGGCGCTTTTTATTTCGATAACATCGATACCTGCTATTTTTTCGCCTTGCCATGCTGCACAAAAAATACTGACGTGATGGCCGCTTGCCTGTGCAGTTTGCGCAATTGCCAACATGTCGCGCTGCAAACCGCCAAAGGGAAAATAACGGAAAATAGCAAAGGCTAACTTCATCCAGGATTTTCCATGGACACAATTGCCGGTTGTTCGATCAGCGCATTGAGCGCGGTTAATACCTGTTGCGGCATTAATTCACGCAAACATTTGTGGTGCACTTTTGGGCACTCGCGTTCAAAACAAGGTGAGCATTCAATTTTGTTGCTGATGATGCTCACCTGTTTGGTTAGCGGTGGTGTGTGATCGGGCGACGTTGATCCGTAGATAACGGCGAGTGGTTTTTGCAGCGCGGCGGCGATATGCATTAAACCGGAATCATTGCTTAATACCGCATCGGCACAGGCCATTAATTCAATCGCTTCACCGAGGCTGGTGCCGCCAGCAAGGTTGTAGCAGTGCGCGCGCTCGTCATCCAATAATAAATTGCGAATAGCGTCGGTCACCGGATGATCTTTGGTGGAACCCATTAACCAGACTTGCCAACCGGCACGAATTTTTTCGTCGGCCACCTCGGCAAAATAATGCTCTGGCCAACGTTTGGCGGGGCCGTATTCAGCGCCGGGGCAGAGTATCAACAGTGGGCGATTAAGCTGCAATGCAAACTTTGTTAATAATTGTGGCTGCTGCGCTTTATCAACATGCAATTCAGGAAAGGGAAATTCTTGTAGCGGCGCGGCATTTTTTGGTAGCGCTAATGCAACGTAGCGTTGCACCATTAACGGGTAGCGTTTTTTATCCAGCACACGCACATCATTTAATAATCCGTAACGCAGCTCACCACGCCAACCGGTGCGCAGGGGAATATTTGCAAAAAAAGGAACAAATGCAGATTTAAATGAATTGGGTAAAACGATGGCTTGTTCATAGCCTTGATTAGCTAGGGATTTACCCAGCACGCGCCGTTCGCCTAAACCAAACGCCCCATGACCGAGCGGCATATCAATAACGTCAGTCACTTCTGGCATACACGCCAGTAATTGACGCGTCCAGCCAGAGGCAAGCACATCAATCTGTACTTGCGGATTGCGCAGTTTGAGTAATTTAAACAGGGATTGCGCCATCATCATATCGCCGATCCACGCAGGGCCAATCACCAAAATTTTTTGGATTTTTTTCAGCTCGACAGGAAATTCCATCTCATTCATAGGCGACAATTCAGTCATAGACACAATTCAACAACAACGAGAACTCATTCAATATTGAATACGTACAGCAAAACAATTACTACACAAAAACAATAACGGAGCCTTGCGGCTCCGTTAATTTGGCGGCTATTTTGCAACTGGCGCCAACCAGTTGGTATGTGCGGGCAATTCGCCGCGCACAGATTTGAAATACAAATCTTGCAAACGGGTGGTAATTGGCCCACGACAACCTTCACCGATAATACGGCCATCCAATTCGCGGATCGGCAATACTTCTGCTGCAGTGCCGGTAAAGAAGGCTTCGTCGGCGATATAGACTTCATCGCGTGTGATGCGTTTTTCTTTGATGGTGTAACCGCAATCTGCCGCCAATTGGAAAATGGTGTTGCGGGTGATGCCGTCCAAACAAGACGTCAGTTCCGGCGTGTAGATAATGCCATCGCGCACCAAAAAGAAATTTTCGCCACTACCTTCTGCCACATAGCCTTCAGCGTCGAGCAACAGCGCTTCTTCACAACCGCTGTCCAGCGCTTCTTGCAGTGCTAACAATGAGTTGATGTAGTGGCCGTTAGCCTTCGCTTTGCACATGGAAATATTCACGTGGTGGCGAGTGTAGCTGGAGGTGCGAATGCGGATACCTTTGTCGCGCGCATCCGGTGACATATAGGAAGGCCAGTGCCAAGCAGCGACCATGATGTGCACTTTCAAATTGTCGGCACGCAAGCCCATGCCTTCGGAACCATAAAACGCCATAGGACGCAAATACGCTTCGGCCAACCCGTTTTCACGCACGACTTGTTTATGTGCCTCATTCACCACGTCTTTGGTGTAGGGCATTTTCATGCGCATGATATGCGCAGAGCGGAATAGGCGATCAGTGTGTTCTTGCAGACGGAAAATGCTGGTACCCAAGGTTGAGCTGTTGTAAGCGCGCACGCCTTCAAACACGCCCATACCGTAATGCAAAGTGTGGGTTAACACGTGAACCTTGGCGTCGCGCCAGGGAATAAGTTCACCATCAAGCCATATAACGCCGTCGCGATCGGCAAAAGACATAGCAGCTCCAAGTTCTTTATCAAAAAAGTCTGTGTGTTAGAAAAAATTCTGTGTTTTCAGGAGATTGTTAGGCGCGGCCGCAGCCGCATTGTGCTCAGTAGTCTGGGCGATGCGCTCACTTCTGATCGATCAACAACCTCTGCCACACAGCGATGACTTGTTGGCGCTCGGTCAGAAAGTGATTGTCGCCTTCGAGTACCGCCTCTTGGCGCTGTAGCGCGAGGCGGTGCCCGGTGGATCGATAGGCTTTGTAAGCTGCGATCAGGTGGGCCACGGACTGGGCATCGAGTAAGCCTGCCTCTTCCAGTGATCCGAGTATGCGAATGTTGTCCGTGTACCGGATGATCTCGGGCGCGTTAAATGCCCAAGCCAAGGCCGCGTATTGAACCATAAATTCAATATCCACGATACCACCGGAATCCTGTTTCAAATTAAATAACACGGGTGTTTTGGCGGTGTTTTTGGATTTGGACTCAGAACCCAACTGCTCGCGCATCTTGCGGCGCATGTCGCTCACATCGGCACGTAACTTAACCAGATCCCGCTCCCGGGTGAGGATGCGCTGGCGCACCTGTTCAAAGGCCTCGCCGAGAATGGTGCTACCCGCCACCACCCTCGCGCGCACCAGCGCCTGATGCTCCCAAGTCCAGGCTTCATTGGCTTGATACTTCTCAAATGCCGCAAGCGATGTCACCAGCAGCCCCGAATTACCAGACGGTCGCAAGCGCATATCCACTTCGTAGAGTTTGCCCGAGGGTGTGTAGGTATTGAGCACATGAATGATGCGCTGACCAAGGCGGGTGTAAAAAGTCGTGTTGTCGATAGCGCGCTCGCCATCGGTCTGCAGGCTGGAATCGGCGTTGTGGATAAACACCAGATCCAGATCCGAACCGTGCCCTAGCTCGATCCCGCCCAATTTGCCATAGCCAACAATGACAAAATCCGGCGCGGTATCGACCGAACCATCACTGCGGCGCGGGCGCCCATGGCGCTCGACCATATGCTCCCAGCTCAAACTCAACACATGCTCTAACACCACTTCGGCGATAAACGTCAGCGAATCACTCACCTTCATCAACGGCAACAAACCAGACACTTCACTCGCCGCCACCCGCAGCGCCTGCGCCGAACGGAAATAGCGTAGCGCCTCCATGTGTCCTTCCAGATCATCCCAATTCAGGCGCAATACATCGCGGCGCAGCTCGTCGCGCAGCAGTTCTTTATCGGGCAAGGCATAAAGGCTTTCCGGCGTTAGCAGCTCGTCGAGTAAGGCGGGATATTGCGCAAGCTGGTCGGCGACCCAAGGGCTGGCAGAGCAGAGGGTGATGAGCTGTTGTATGGCAGTAGGATTTTCCACCAACAGCACCAGATAGGCGCTGCGGCGCGCAATCGCCTCAATCAGCGGGACTATACGGGCGAACATTTCGGCGATGGTAATCGGCAGCTTGGGGCCAAAGGCTTGATGCACGATCACCTGCAGCAAACGCGGAATAAACGCATCCAGGCGTGTGCGGCTACTGGCCTGCATCGACAGCACCGCACGCCCTTCGCGCAAATCGGCCAGATTTTTCAGCAGCGCTTCCGGCCCTTCGATATTGCGCGCAGTCAACGCATGCACCGCATCCTCACCCTGCAAACTGCCCTCCCATAAGCCCATCCAAAAGGCCAAGGCTTTTTGATCGACAGTATCCTCTTCATCGGGCGCGGCGATCACCGCTTTAAATTCAGCATTTACCCGCGCGCGATACGCACCCAGCGTCGCAAAAAAGCTATCCCAACTGTCAAAACCCATTGCCCATGCGAGGCGTAATTGACCGATGGGATCAATGGGCAGCGACTGGGTTTGTTTATCCTGATAGCCCTGAATCGCATGCTCGGTATTGCGCAGAAAAATATAAGCCTCAAGCAACGCCGAACCCGCGCCCGGCGGCAAATAATTTTCCTGCTCCAAAAATGGCAGCAGCACCGGCACCTTGCGTTTGCGCAAACGCACGTCGCGTCCACCGCGAATCAATTGAAAAACCTGCACCACAAATTCCACTTCGCGAATTCCGCCTTCGCCCAATTTCACATCAAGGTTCATACCCTTGCGCTGCACTTGCCGCGCAATTAAGCCTTTCATTTCGCGCAGGGATTCAATCGCACTGAAATCGATATATTGGCGATAGGTAAACGGCTGCAACATTTGCCTTAACAATTTGCGCGCAGCGATTGGCTTCTCACCACCGGCCATCGCCACAGTGCGCGCTTTGATCATCGCGTAGCGCTCCCACTCGCGCCCCTGCGTTTGGTAATAATCTTCCATGCCAACAAAACTCATCGCCAGCGCACCGCTCTGGCCGTGCGGGCGCAAACGCATATCAACGCGGAAAACAAATCCGTCAGCAGTAACCGTATCCAAACTTTTAATTAGTTTTTGGCCGAGCTTGATAAAAAATTCCTGGTTGCTGATCGCGCGCGTCGCATGATTGGTTTCACCGCCTTCGGGAAAGGTAAACATCAGATCGATATCCGAGGAGACATTCAATTCCCCCGCGCCCAATTTCCCCATGCCCAACACCATAAACGGTTGTGCCAAACCCGACTCGCGCCCAATCGGCGTGCCGTACATTTTTTCCAACGCGCGATAATGAAATCCCGCCGCAAGCAAAATCGATTTGTCCGCAAAACGTGACAGCTCCGCCGTCACTTCCTGCATATCCGCCACACGATTCAAATCGCGCCAGATAATCCGGATCATCGCCATCTGCCGCTGTTGGCGCAGGCATTTGTCCAACTCCGCATCGGTAGTGCACGCATTAACCGCCGCCGCAAACGCCTCCAAATGCGTATCGGTTTGCACTTCAAATAATGCACCAGACTGCACAAGTTCGATTAAATACTGCGGCCGCTGTGCAACTGTTTTGGCAATAAATTCGCTCGCGACAAATGCCCGCGTCAGTTGGCGAAAGAAATCGTCCGCAGTAACGGAAAGGGGCAGTAGATCGAGCGGATGCGAAAGATGTTGGCGCTGTAACGCAGCTTCAAATTGATCCCAGTAACGCTGGGCGGGGGCATGTAATTCGGCGGGGATTGCGGAAAAATTCAGCATAAACGCAAGGCTCATATCTCGATTATTGGGGGCGTGGTGATTGAGTAGATAGGGGAATACTAGCAGTTTATTCCCCTCAACTCCTCCATCAAACCCAATCAAATAAATGAGTACCTTGGTCTACTTAACCGTTGTTCAAATGCCTATTAAAAAGTTCATGGATTAAAGAAAAAATCTTCCCGCAACAAATAGCGGCGGGAAGATTTAACGTGAGGTAAATAATTAGCGACAAATAGACCCGGCAATAGCTGGAATTTCGGCATTGCTGCGACGAGGTTTGTAACCATAAACGGTGATGCTAACGCGCTGACCAGGATTTATTTGTGTATTAGCGCTTTGATTAACTGCTGTGTAAGGATTGCGGCCAGACACTTTGGCACCGCTGGCGTAAGACAGATAGGAGCCATTGGCATAACGCCAATTTACCGACCAACCATTAATGGTTTGATTGCTGGTGTTAGTAATATCGATAACCGCACTAAAACTGCGCGAGCCTTGGCTGACCACTCGATAATCACACTGCGCCAATGCAGCCGCAGTACTAACGCTGGATGACGCAGCACTTGAACGACTGATCGATGATTGACCAGAACTGGATGGTGCAGAAGAGCGAATCGTTGAACTTGAAGATAAACTAATGCTGGAAATTGAACTGCTTATTTGAATCGAGCGACTGGAGGAGCTGACGCTAACCGGTGTTGAACTTGAACGGCTTGATGAAGCAACTACTACCGACGACTGGCTTGATGACGAAACAGTTGCAACCCTGAAAGCAGCTATTTCATTTTTAACATTATTCAGTGCCAAAGCCGCATTTGCTTGATCCGGCTGACCGGCTGCGACACCGCAAGGCGCACCCAAACAATTCACCTCAGGGTTGGAAAATTTGGCGAGCCGTCCACTGGATTTGTTAACGTAAAGCCAGGCATAAGTCATGACAGTTCCGAACAAGCCATCCACTCCATGACCCAATGCATAAGCGTAACGCGCACCACTGGTATCACCTTGTTTGCGCGAATGATTCAAGCCCATGTTGTGCCCAAGCTCATGCGCCATAGCAAGCGGACCGCAATCCGGGCCGACGACATTCCACGCATAATTTGCACTCACCGCCATGTAGCCAATACCGCACTCACCAGTGCGATGTAATTGCGTTACGAAATCCGCACCGTATTGATTACGCAAACTCACCGCGGTTGGATCGACACGCAAACTGGTTAACACGGCATCCATATTTGCACCGGCTTGTTCATGAGGCACTGCACCCACCAAGCGCAATTGAATATCGATGTTGCTGTCTTTATACATATTGTTAGTTTGCGCCACCCAATTTTGCATCGCAGTTTCCACTTGCTGATTAAAATAATTGGCGCTATGCGCATCGTAAAGCACCAAAAAATCAACGCTGACTGCATGCGAATAATTCGCTCCCACAAGCGGCAACCCAAGCAATATCATTAATTTTTTAAAAAAATTCTTCTTCATAAAAATTACCTTTCTACATTATTCATCAGTAGGCAATAAAACATCGGTTTTATGCGGATTTTGTTTGAAAAGGGTTTCGCTGGAAGCGACCCAACCCTGCGTATCATTGGCTTGCATGATGATATGGCCTTGCGGCGTATCCATACCCGCCAGCGTCAAACCGGGGCCTTGTGTGATGGTGACGCGCATAAGCTCATCACCACCCAAAACGTGTCCATGTAAAGTAAAACCACCGTTAGCTAATGGCTCACGGGAATCCACTTGCACTTGTAAATGCATTCCCAGTTTTTCAAGCGGCAATTCAATGGTGTCGCCCGGCAATAAAATCTGAAACCGTTCCGGATTTAATTCAACAAAGGCACGGCCATCATTACGTTGCTCATCAGTAAGCAATAAGCCTTCTGGAAGCTCAGCCGAACTTTCCCACGCATTGGGTTGCGCGAGTAAATCAGCCACTTCACTCTGGGAGAATTCGCGATAAGGATAAAGTTGATTTAAATCGCTAATACGCTGTTCAAGTTCAGGCGCCTGCACATCATCTGCAACAGCTTGATCTCGCGCTTCACTATTGTGATGTTGTGCAAATGAACTGGCCGTGGCTGATTTTTTTTCGACAATTGATGTTGGTGCAGTAGGTGTACGCACAACCGTACCACTTGCTGCAACAACAGGCGTTGATAACTCCTGAACAGCATCATCTCTTGCCGACAAATAAATAACAGCTAATGCACTCGCCGCTACCGCAACTAAAAAAACCTTATTCATTATTCTTCCCGACGCAATCATCAAAAGACTGATGCAATGAATTGAATTGACGAACCACAACAGCGGGGGAGTCTAGGGACTAGATAAAAGAAAAGACTAACGGAATTCACATTTCTTTTTTACAGGTGAAGATAATGATTGAAATGCCAAGCAGTACTAGAAAGCGCTGAAGACTGGTTCGCCAAACTTGTTGTAGTTTGTCCGCAACGTAAAGAAGGGGTTATAACGAATAAAAGAATATAAGAGGAATTCAGTCAAACTGAGGCAATCGTGTTTAAACAGCCTCAGTAACTAAGGATTACAAACACACTCATTTTATAGAGGAAGGTGCATCAAAAAAGTAACTATAAAATTCATTACTTTTGTATGTAAGCCGCAGATTTCGGCCCAATAAATTTCATCCGCCAATCAGAACGCTTTTAAATCTCATCATCCACATCCGTCTTTCTCCCTGCTCTTGGATGCGCGTTATCATAAACTTTCGCAAGGTGCTGAAAATCGAGATGGGTGTAAACCTGGGTGGTGGAAATGTTGGCGTGGCCGAGCAGTTCTTGTACGAGGCGTAAATCACCGCTGGATTCAAGCATATGGCTGGCAAAGGAGTGGCGGAGCATGTGGGGATGGACGGGGTTGTCCATGCCTTGTTTGATGCTGAGTTGTTGCAGGCGCATTTGTACGGCGCGATGGCTGATGCGTTGGCCGCGTTGCGTAGTGAAAATTGCGGGTTCGTCATTTTGGGTGTAGAGCTTGCGTGCTTCCAGCCAATCTTTGAGCGCGGTAATTGCGTGGGAGCCGATGGGGAGAGTGCGGGTTTTTCTACCTTTACCGGTGACTGTGAGCATAGCATCGCCCCAGTCGATATCATTGATATCCAAACTCACCACTTCTGCCAAACGCAGACCGGATGAATAAATTAATTCCACTAAAGCGCGGTCGCGCTTGTTAATAAATTCATCGCCTTCCACTTGTACAAATTGCGCAGCTTGATCGGCATCCAATACTTTGGGTAATGCTTTGGGGGATTTGGGTGCGGCTATGCCGTCAGCAATATTATTTTTGAGCCAGCCACGTCTGATACAAAACTGAAAAAAACTGCGTAGCGATGACAACCAGCGCTGCAAACTTTTCCCGCCCAAACCTTCGCGATGCAATTGTGCAACGGCCATGCGTATATGGTTAACGCCTAGCATATGCAATTCTTTAATGGATTTAGCAGCGCAGAAAATCTGGAATTTTTCCAGATCGCGCGCGTAGCTGGTTTGGGTATGAATGGAGAGCTGCCGCTCGCTGCGGATATAAATGTAAAACGCCTCGAGTTGTTCGGCGAAGGGCAAGGGAATAGCCGGTGGAGAAAGTTCAGTCATAAATCTCCGCTGGGCGGCACCCCAGAAAGTAGCAAGAGTTAGCGCGGCAAATATTTTGGTAATAAACGATTAAGTACTTCTGCGATATAGCTCAAAAACAAAGTGCCCATGCTAGAGCGATAATATTGTGGATCGCGGTTGCCGATGCTGAGCAAACCAAACACGCTGCCGTGAATCAGTGGCACTGTAGCGACAGAGCCGATTTCACTCGCGTGTTCGCCAAAAATAAATTGCATTTCTTTGGCGCCGAGAGTCCCGCACACCGCGCGGCTATTTTTTAGCAGCGGGCCAACATGTTCGCGCGCTTCCGCTATAGTCACAATGCGCGCTTGGCTGCTGGGGATTTTGTCGGCGTTGCCAAACAAAATCACACTGGTGTAATGAATATTAAAATCTTTATCGAAACTGTAGTGCAGTGCATCGATAATATCACCCATATCCTGACCTTCTAACAGACTCAGCACCAAGCGTTTGGTTTTATCGAATAACTTATCGTTATCGCGCGCATTGTCGAGCAATTTGCTCAAGCGATGGCGCATATCGATATTGCGCTCGCGCAAAATCGCCACCTGCCGTTCCACTAATGACACCGCTGCGCCCGATTCATGGGGCAGAGTTATTTCTGCCAGCAGCTCATGGTGCTGTTCAAAAAAATCCGGATGCTCACGCAAGTAAGCTTCGATTTGTTCCGGCTCCAGTGGATCGGCGAGCGTGGCGATTTTTTCGTTCATAGGCTTAGATTTTTATTTGTCCATGGAATACGGTGACCGCTGGCCCAGTCATGATCACGGATTGGCCTTCACCCGGCCATTCAATGAACAAACTGCCGCCAGGTAAATTCACTTTGACTTTCTCGTCGAGCAAACCGCGCAAACGGCCAGCCACAACTGCACCGCAGGCGCCGGTGCCGCACGCAAGAGTTTCGCCGACGCCGCGTTCAAACACACGCAAATTAATTTCGTTGCGCGACACAATCTGCATAAAACCGGCATTTACGCGCGCGGGAAAGCGCGGATGATTCTCAATTAATGGACCCAGTTCAGCGACGGGTGCAGTTTTGACACTATCGACCACCAATACTGCGTGGGGATTGCCCATGGAGACGGCGGAAATATCGTAGGTTTTACCGGCGACATCGAACAAATAAGTAATCGCTTGTGCATCGGCGACAAAAGGAATCTGCGCAGGCTGCAAACGCGGTGCCCCCATATCAACGCTGACTTGCTCGTCTTGCTGCACACGCAGCTCGATTAAACCACCAGCGGTTTCCACGCGAATAACACTTTTGCCGGTGAGCTTACGCTCGCGCACGAACACTGCAAAACAGCGCGCGCCGTTGCCGCAGTTTTCTACTTCGCTGCCGTCGCAATTAAAAATGCGATAGCGGAAATCCACATCGGGTGTCTCAGGTGTCTCGACCAATAAAATTTGGTCGCAACCCACACCGAAATTGCGGTCGGCGATATAGCGGATTTTATCCGGTGTTAAACGCACGCTTTGGCTGACGCCGTCGATCACGACGAAGTCATTACCCAAGCCGTGCATTTTGCTAAAACGTAAACGCATGCTCATATCCGTCATAAACGTAGCCCGTATGGAGTGTAACGGAATACGGGAATCTCACCATTAATGAATTAATTATTCTGGCAACCTATTCTGGCAATAATTGCTCGCCGCGAATCATATCGTCAAAGGTTTCGCGCGCGCGCGCCAAATGCATTTGGTCGCCATCCACAACGACCTCAGCCGCGCGACCGCGCGTGTTGTAGTTGGAGCTCATACTGAAACCATAGGCACCCGCCGACATTACCGCCAGTAAATCGCCCCCTTCAATCGCCAGATCGCGATCTTTGCCGAGGAAATCGCCGGTCTCGCAGATCGGGCCAACCAGATCCCATTTTTTCACTTCGCTGGCGCGCGGTTTTACTGCGCGAATCTCCTGCCAAGCCTGATACAACGATGGACGGATATTGTCATTCATGGCGGCATCGATCACCGCGAAATTTTTGTGTTCAGTCGGCTTCAGGAACATTACGCGCGTAAGCAGCACACCCGAGTTTGCCGAAATTGAACGGCCGGGTTCAAACATTAACGCTAATTTACGATCGCCCAATTTGGTTTTGATTGCAGCCATGTAATCCGCAACTGGTGGCGGTGTTTCATTGCGATAGGTCACCCCCAAACCGCCACCCAAATCGAGATGGGAAATGTGAATGCCATTACTCGCCAATTCATCGACCAATAATAATAAACGGTCGAGCGCATCCAAAAACGGCGCGAGCTGGGTGAGTTGCGAGCCGATATGGCAATCCAAACCTTTAATCGCGAGGCTCGGCAATTGTGCTGCGCGTGCATACACCGCAGGTGCGCGTTCAATCGCGATGCCGAATTTGTTTTCTTTCAAACCGGTAGAAATATACGGATGGGTATTAGCATCCACATCAGGATTTACCCGCAGGGACACACTCGCCACCTTACCTTTTTGCGCAGCGATTTGTGCGAGCAGCTCCAACTCCGCTTCGGATTCTACGTTGAAGCAAAAAATACCCACGTCCAACGCGCGCGCAATTTCATCCGCGCTTTTGCCGACACCGGAAAAGACGATGCGCGATGGTTGGCCACCAGCGAGCAGCACACGCTCCAATTCACCACCGGAGACGATATCGAAACCGGCTCCGAGTTTGGCGAGCATATTTAAAATCGCGAGATTGGAGTTGGCTTTGATCGCATAACAAATCATGCCGGGATGCGAACCCAATGCCTGCGCGTAAGATAAATACTGCTGCGTAAACGCCGCACGGCTGTACACATAACAAGGCGTGCCAAAGCGTTCGGCAACTGCGCTCAGTGGGGTATCTTCAACGTAGAGTTCGCCATTGCGTTCGGTGAAATGCTGCATAAATATTCTCGATCAAAAAGCGGTAGGGCGGATTGTTTGGGATTAGCAGGCCGGGTAGCGAGCGCCGCTGACTAAGGTGTGGCGTGCTGAGGTTGCGTTGGTGCAGCTGGCTCGGTTTGCGGAGCGGCTGCGGGCGCAACCTCGGGCTTGGGAGCTTCAGCTTCGGGTTGCGGTTTATTAGGCTGCGGCAAAAACAGCGGGCCTTTTTGACCACAAGCGCCAAGGCTCAGGCAGAGCAACATGAATACAACTGCAATTTTCATAACAAGCGTCCGATTACACCCTGGGTATCACAGGGTCAGGAGATAGGCGGGGCAGTATAACCCTGCACTTGCAGGCTCACAACAAAGCACAAGTTATGGGGTGATGGCAGATATGGCGAGCGGGTTTTCATCGCCACCGAAGCAGCGATGATAATAAAGAAGGGATAGGGAAGAAGTGAGAAAAAAGATTAGTTCAATACGGCCAGCAACTCATCTGCCGATACCAGTGCACCATTGGCGCTGGAGGCGAGCTTTTGCAGCGCAGCCTTTAATTGCTCAACATTACGCAAACTCTCGCTGGATTCCAGCAAGCACCAGGCTTCTTCGGTTAAATCGAATTCGGCTGTGAGCGCAAATTCGCGGATGTAAAACTGGACAAGGTCGCGAATATCCTCGCGCCTTTCACGCAAATCCGGCAACAGCAACTCTTGTGCATATTGTGCGAGCCACTGGCCTTGCGCGGGGGCGAGTACAACATCGGCGCGACTCACACTCATTATCAAGCGCAAACTGTAATTGCCGTCGTACTGCGCGCGCGCTGCTTTGAGCCAAAAATTGCGCAGCGCCTGAAAACTATTGTTCGATAAGGCATCGATATTGCGCACAAACAGCGTGCCGCCATTGGCGTAGGTTTGTAGCGATTCCAGAATACTGGCGGCAGTACCCTCCTCCCATTCGCTGCAATCCGATTCAATAAACGGCGCGACATCGGCGCGCGCCAAACAGTGCAGGCTGCGCGCCGCAATCACTTTACCGCCGCCTTTATCAGCGCGGATCAGTACCGGTTTCATCCCTTTGGCCAAATGATCGATCCGCTGATCCAATTGGCGCAATGCTTTGCTGTTGCCGATCCAGTAACTTTGGTCGCCGTAAATGTGGATCGCGCGGTAGCGTGTTTGGTAGCGGCCAATAGTGCGGATAATTTCATCGGCCACCAATTCCAGTTCTTTGGTTATTTGCGCGCGGTCTGGTTCAGTGCCCGGTGCAACTTGGGCGACCAGATAACCTAACCGCTGTAACTGCCCTTGCGGCGGCTTGAAATTGAGCGGCAAACTAAAGGCAGTGGCGGCGACGAAATCTTCAAACGGCGTGTGATTCGCCTCTTGGGTGGAGATGATGAATTCCTCCACACGCCCAACTGCGGTGAGCTGCAGATCCTGCCCATCATTAATTAATACCAAATGACGATAGCCCTGCTGGGTCACACAGCGCAGTGTAACGGCGGCATGCGCAAGGCCGAGGCGCTCTACTGCCGCGCGCAAAATAATTTTGCTCAGGGTGATAAAACTTTTATTCACCGGCACCCACTTGGCCGTCGTGGATTGATTGAATTTGTGAATGGCACGGGCAACCGGCTTGTTAATCGCAGCTTGAAACAGGGCAATCATAACGACAGTCTCTTTGCCTGGGCAGACAATAAGTGGGAAAACCGGGGTAGCTTGTGGCAATCTATAGACCTTATTGGAAGTTGCCCATTACAGGTTATTACACTTAAGTTGGTGCGGGGATTCGTGCAGGGATTGGTATCAGCGCGAGCACTTGAATGGCACATAAATTCATATGCTAACCTGCATAGAGCTCCATACCCGGATCAGCACTTACATCGGCGCAAGGTAGCATTCACATAAAGGAGTTAATGAATCAGCACCGCCGCCCATGCAACACCTACTTTTACGCGGAAACTTTATGGCCTATTTGCTGGATGTCGCTGCAGAGACCTACTTCCCGCTCGCGCCCCATCACACTTTTGGCAGGCTAGCGACGAGTGTGGATACCCACATCAACAAACCCTATGTGTCCAAATTACACGCGGCGATTGAATGGAACGGCAGTCATTGGCGGCTGAAAAATCTTGGCCTCAACGGCACTTGGGTCAATGGCACCAGTCTTGGCCAAGGCGATACCCGCGACTTGAGCATTAACGATCAAATCCACATCGCCGAACGAACCGATTCCGGCTTCACCGTGATTGACCTCTCGCCCCCGGCCGATATGCTCTGGCCGCTGAGCCAGCCTATTAGCCAAGTTGCGCCGATTTACCTCACTCGCTATCACCTGCTGCCCAATGCCGACCAACCGGAACTCGCGCTGTTTTTTAACGAGCAGACGCAACAGTGGCACCAAGAAGCGCTGCACCAGCAGAGCGAACATGAACAGCCCGAATTGAACGATGGTGATTTGGTGCAATTCAGTGACAGCCACTGGCAATTTGTGCGCGCGCAAATTTACGGCCCGACCGAAGCGAAAGCCTCGCGCCACATCAATGATTACGAATTTATTTTTAATATGAGCCAGGATGAAGAGACCATCCAACTCGAACTGCACCACCAGCAAACACTGGATTTGGCCGTGCGCACGCACCACTATTTATTATTGCAACTCGCCCGTCACCGCGTGCAAGATGCCAACCGTGGTTTGGACAGTAAAAGCCAAGGCTGGGTCTATGCTGATCAACTCGCCGCTGAATTGGGCTTGGACAGCACCCACATGAACATCCAGATTTTTCGCGCACGGAAACAGCTGGTCGATGTACTGCCCAATACCGCAGGCCAACAATGTTTATTAGAAAGGCGCGGCGGGAAAATCCGTTTTGGCTGCGATAAATTTAAAGTGTACAAAGGCGAGCAGCTCACCCTCACCTCACCGCTTACCTCCTGTTGATGACTGAATGACTAACTCGCTTCCACCGTCAAATAATGCACCACCTGCCGAAGTGATCCGGCTGGGGCATTACGAGCTGCTCGATTGTATTGGCCGTGGCGGCATGGGTTTAGTGTATCGCGCGCGCGATACCCGGTTGGATCGCCAAGTCGCTATTAAATGTCTGCGCACCGAATTATTTGAAGCCCACTACGTCGAGCGATTTAAACGCGAGGCGCTGCTGCTGGCGAAATTAAATCACCCGAATATTGTGCAGATTTACGATTTTATCGAAGCGCCCGACCAACTCGCGCTGGTGATGGAATTAGTAGAAGGCCAAAATTTACAACTGCACCTGCGTGAACATATAGTGCCTTTTGCGCAACGCATTCGCTGGCTCGCGGAAATTGCGCAGGGGCTTGCAGTGGCGCACGATGCCGGCATTACCCACCGCGATTTAAAAGCGGAAAATATTCTGATCAACCAGCGCAAAGTCGCCAAGATTACCGATTTGGGTATCGCCAAATCGCAAGACTTTAATGGCACCCTAACCGATCATGTCGCAGGCAGTTATTGCTCAATGTCACCCGAACAAGCGATGGGTGAGACCATCGATTTTAAAAGCGATTTATTTTCCTTCGGCATACTTGCCTACCAATTGTTGTGCGGCGCACATCCATTTGGCGATACCAATAATAAATTGCAAATAATGCAACGAATTATTTCACACCCGCCGATTGCACCAAGCAAACACAATCCGAATTTACCGGTTGAAATTAATGACCTGCTCGGTCAGCTGCTCAGCAAAGATCCCGCCAAACGCCCGGACAATACCCACTGGGTCGCCGCGCAGTTTGAAAAACTGAGCCATCTGCAACCTGCAAATGATTTTGTCAGTGACGATACACAAGCCCTTATTCCCAATGGCACTGCGGCGAATCAATCGAGTGTAAAAAATTCGGGCATCCGCAGCGCAACGAGAACGCAAGATCACCCCACATTTGAAACCCGTTTTATTGCAGTTGAAGCAGCGAAAAAAAAATCGCCTTGGTTGCCGATTAAGAATTATTTAATTGAAAATAAAATCAGTGCGGGCTTGGGTTTGTTCAGTGTGTTGATTATTGCAGCTGTCGTGATTTGGCAATTGCAACCGAAGCCGCCAAAGTACATTGCGGTAATTCCACCGAAGTTGATAGCGGATGGCATGCAAGAGTCGCAGCAGGAGTTGGTGAAGGGCGCAGTTTATAATGCGATCCTACAAAGTGTAATTCAACTTGACGGGTATTATGTAATTCCGCGCAGCGAAATTACAGACGTAAATGGTGACAGAGAAACTGTACATCGAGCCACTGCGGCTGATGAATTAATCGCAGCGGAAATTAGCTGCAAAATTGAGTCTTGTACCATTGTTTTAGAGCGATTAGTCGCAGAAAAAAACAATCCTGATAGCAGATTGAGAATTGAGTCATCGAACTCGACCGATGTCTTAACAGACAATTACTTGTCTATAGCAGAAATCACCCAGCGCTCTTTGGAATCATTCTACTCCAATGACATTATCACTCGCGATGACGGCAACCTTACCGAACAAGATTACACCACCTTCATTGAAGTCAATGCAGCATATCTAGCATCAGGAGCGAGCGAATCGTCACTTGAAAAGCTGGAATCGTTATCCAAAAATGCAGCCAGTGCCCTCGTAATACAAACCTTGTATAGGGACATTTCGCTGGATCTTTTTTATGAAACCGGAACAAAAATATATATTGATAAACTCACAAACTATCTAAAAAATAGCACTCATCAAAACAACAATGAAAAAGTTGGCGCATTGATTAATGAATTTCATTTGAAGCTCGCTGAAAACGACAATAATGCAATAGAGAAAATCATTTACGAACTTAGCAAACTAGACATGAGTGATGCGAAAAAACTAGAGCTTTTATCTGTAGCTGCAATACATAAGGCTGACTACAAAAAAGCGATAACTCTCTTGCAAAAAGCAATACAAATTAAACCAACCGCCAATTTTTATTACAACACCGCCCTATCTTATTGGTATCTAGGAGAGACAACCCAAGCTGAAAATTATCTGGCGCTTGCCGCTAAAATAGCACCAACGCACCATAAGCTTCCTCGCCTACGCGGCATTATTGCGTTAAACAAAGGCGACCTAAATACAGCAATAAACGCTTTTGAAGAGTTAATAAAAATCAGAGAAGACGATACGCTAAGCATGATGAACCTTGGGTTATCGCACATGCTCAATCGTGACTACAGTGAAGCCGAAAAAATTCTAACAAAAGCAAATTTATTAGCGCCAGACTACACTACGCTAATATTGAATCTGGCAGATTCAAAGAATTTATTGGGGAAAAAAGCAGATGCAGAAAACCTGTATCGAAACGTATTAGTTAAAAGTGTAATGGCAGAAAGCCCCACCGATCTTAGAAATAAAGCACAAGCACTTTCTCACTTGAACGAACACAGCGCAGCAATATCAATCATTCAGGAATTGCAAAAAATTGATGCGCAGGATGTAGAAACCAGCTATACCGCCGCTATCGTGTATACACAGGCAAATGAACAGACATCCGCTGTACTCAACATAGATAAGGCGCTAAAGAAAAATTTAAACAACATATGGTTTAACTTTTCCTGGTTTGACAGTTTGTGTAAAAACACTCAATACATAAAGATCATGAGTGCGCATGGAAATCCGAATAGATGCGATTCCCATGCGCAATAACTTATCCACTACGGAAAGGGTCGCCCTACACCAATACCTGGATCTTGTGATTCATAAATAGCAACAGCGCCAGTATCATTTTCAGTAAACGATGCCACAAAACCAAATGGAATATATTCGGCTGCGTCTTCCAGTGCCTGCACGTAAGCAATTAATGTAAAGCCATTATCAATAATCTCTACTACAACATCATTGCTCGGATCTTCATCGCCATGATCAGTGGCAACACCACCTAATGCAAAACGCCAGGTTCCGTGAGCTGTTGGACTATTGTGCATGTTTACAATAAGAACCGCCCGCTCAAGCTGGCGCTCTAAGGCCGATGGATTCTCCACAAACCCAACAGTCACATTTTCAATATCCTGCGTTGAGCCTTTTTCAGTAAATAACCAGTCACCGCGACCAGAGTCGGTAGGCAATGCTGGAGTTAAGTTGAAATGTCTAATAACTTGCCCGCCTCGGGATACGGGTATAATTAGATTTGTTGCCGATGATTTTTCCTTGCCTTTTTTTACCACTGCTTTAGCGTTAACTGCTGCTTTCTTCGCAGGTTTTTTTTCCACTTTCTTGTCAGTTTTTTTCTTGTCTGCTGCCATCTCGAATATTTCCTGTTAATTAAGTGTGTGAAATCCCTAAGTGATCGACATATCAAAAACAACAGCCTTTTGATTGTGTGCCGCCCTCTTCCTTGAGTGCGACTAAAGAGTGCGGCCAATAACCCTGGCCAAGCAAGCTTAGTTCATAGACGCACCAACTGCCCGCCCCAAATCAATATTGATAATTCACCGATAAACCAATTGTGCGCGGGCGGGTGATGTATTCAAACTGGCCTTGGTCGCCGTGCCATTCACCGCTACGCTTGCCAGTAATTCCGCGTGTGTTTTCAATATTATTCACAAAAGCACCCAGCCGCCAATTACGCAGTGTTACACCGATACGCGCGTTGGCCGTGGTAAAGCTATCTAATTTTTGGTAATTATAAAATTCCGGATTGAGCGCTGTATAAATTTCACCAATGCGATTTACACCGATGCTTGCATCCAATTCAGCTGTATCAAACACTTGGGCATAATCCAATGAAAGACTCCATTGGGTGCGCGGCGAACCGGGCAGTTGGTTGCCATCGTAAACGCTGATCTCTTCAACCGATTCGGTAATTTGTGCATCAACATAGGAGTACCCCGCAAGCAAGGTAAAAGCGCTGGTCAATTGCGTAGCCGCTTCCAGCTCTATGCCTTGTGAGCGCGCCTTACCGGCGTTATCCCAAGCACTACGACCATCTTCAGTAGTGATTTGAACTTGCAAACTGTCCCAATCGATATTGAAGAGCGCGGCATTTAACTCCAGACGCTGATCAAACCATTGTGAACGCAACCCGAATTCGTAATTGGTCGCTTGATCCGGGTGATAAAACCGGTTGTTAGTAACATCGGGTGGAGTCAAATTGGCACCGCCACGGCGATAACCTTCGGCGACGAGAAAGTAGATTTTTTTATCGTCACTGAATTTATAGCTAGTGCTGAATTTGCCGAGTGAATCATTGCTGACATCATCACCGGATTCACAGCCGAGACCATCTTCAGTGGGATAGATGGCATAACAAGATTCCAAATCATCGTCGTAGCGAAAATAGCGCCCGCCAAGTGTTGCATCCCATTTATCCGTCAGGTCATAAGTAACTTCGGCATAGGCAGAATATTCATCGAGCACTTCGGTTTGGGTGGCGTGGTAGTCGATGTCGTTGGGACGATCCTCGCCCATAAAGGCACCAAAGCCAGGAACAAATTCTTTGATAATAACATCCAGATCGTCGCGGCTATAAAATCCACCAACTAACCAGCGCAGGCGCTGATCATCGGGCGATACCAAACGTAATTCAGCACTGTCTTTTACTACGCTCACATCGCTTGCGGTGTAACCGGATAAGTCTTCATAGGAGGTGTAATAAAACATCTCGTAATAATCATCGAGCGCGATGAAATAATCGGTTTGATCTGCACGCTCAGCATGTTGGTAATCGTAGTGGTTCACACTCGCCGTGAGTGTCGCCCACTCCATTTCATAATTGGCATCCACACTCGCCAATTGCAATTCACCTTCCATCGGTTGTAAGTAGCGGCTGGAGGCGGTGTAGTCGTCGCCGGTAAAACTTTCATTAGTGGCTTGGCGATCACCGACATGGTTTTTTTGATAGTGATAACTGCTATTGAGCGAGAAATTATCTGTCGCTTGCCAGAGCAAACTGATGCGCGCTTGATCGGTTTCATCGTCATTAATATCGTCTTGCGCGCCTCTTAATAAATAGGGGTTGTCGATAAAACCGGCGTGTTCGGTTTTGCCAAGCATTAAGCGCAAGCCCAGGGTGTTATCGATAAGCGGGGTATTGACGACAAGATCGGTATCGTAATTCAAATCATCACTTTCACCGGTCTGGGAAATTTCGGTGGTGGCACTGACGGAATATTTTTCTAAATCTGGCTTCGCGGTGACGTAACGAATTAATCCGCCGATAGAAGCATTGCCATAAAGTGTGCCCTGCGGGCCGCGCAAAATTTCGACTTGTTGCAAATCTTTCAAGCTAAATGATGGCGGCACAAAATAACCTTGCAGTGGAATGTTATCCACGTAACTCGCGATAGCACCACCATCGCCACCCAAATCATTGGAGCCAATTTCATCCAGACGCAGACCGCGCATAATTAATACACCGGGGTTGCGCGGGCCTGCATCGACAACCGAAAAGCCAGGTACCTGGCTCGCGATATCACCAATGTTATTCATGCCATCGAGATTAGTAATTACGCTCGCGGCGCCCGAAAAATCTTGCAAACTTTGCGCGCGCTTAGAGGCAGTAACAATGACCTCTTCCACTGCCGGGGCGGTATTCGCAACGGCAGGTAATGTAAGTAGCGGCAAAAACGCACAGGCGAGTGCAAGTGGTGTGCGGCAAGGTAATAAACGGTGTGGGTGATGAATGGCCATGAACATAACTCTTTATATAGGAATAATTTATTGAAGGTAAAAGTGTGTTTAAAAAGAAGACTTTATACCAGCAAGGGATTAGGGTTAACCAGAAAAATAGTGATAGTAACTTGAGCACTACAGGCTTTATCTTTATACCCCCGCTCATTCAATGGAAAATAATCATGAATAAACTCTTTGTACTCGGCGCTGCACTCCTCTTGCAAAGCTGTTCCAGTGTAGTTGATCACACCCAGACTGCTACCTTAAGCGACACGGACAAAAAACAATTAATCGCCATCACCCAAAGCATGTCAGCTGAGCATCAAGCGCGGCACGTAGCGCGGCACCCCGTTGAGACGCTGGAATTTTTTGGCATTAAACAAGGCGATACGGTAGTAGAAGCACTGCCTGGCGATGGCTGGTATTCAAAAATTCTTGTGCCTTATTTGGGCAGCAAAGGCCGTTTGATTGGAGTAGATTACAGTTTGACTATGTGGCCGCTGTTTGGTGGTTTTGCGACACCGGAATTTATTGCTGAACGCAAAGCCTGGCCGGCGCAATTTCCTGCCGAAGCAAAAGCCTGGGGCGATGCGAATGGCGCACCTGCAGAGGCCTATACCTTTGCTGATTTACCAGCTGAGTTAACCGGTAAAGTGGATGCCGTTTTATTTATTCGCGCACTGCACAACCTCGCGCGCTTTGATGCCAAAGGAAATTATTTAAAACAAGCCCTGGCAGAAACTTACCGTATATTGAAACCCGGCGGCGTGGTGGGAATTGTGCAACATGCAATGACAGAAGATAAACCCGATGCATGGGCCGATGGCAGCCGTGGTTATTTAAAACGCTCAATGTTAATCAGCGCGATGACGGCGGCCGGTTTTGAGTTTGTCGGTGAAAGTGACATCAATAAAAACCCGAAAGATGATCCCCAAGCCGACGATAATGTATGGCGTTTATCGCCCAGTTTGAGTGGCACTGAGGCACAAAAAGCCAAGAACCGTGCGATTGGCGAATCCAACCGCGTGACCTTGTTGTTTAAAAAGAAGTAGGGAAAAAATAGCTTTTAAGTAGCACGCAAAAAATAGATTGCATCTTTAGGGTGCAATCTATTTTTTCCTCAATAACATTCGCTGTATTTAGTTAGGTATGTGTGGCAGCGAACCGATAGTTAACAGGAAAAGCTGCTTTATGGCAGCACTGTTAACCCAACGTTATACGAGGAGTTTTAGAATGGATATCCGTGTCGGCTACGAGTTAATTTACGAGTGCCCCCAACCTACGCCCATGATACTGACGTTAAACCTGCACCATACTCGCGCATCCGACATTATCGTTCCCGATCTTATCGTCACCAACCCTCCTGTACCTATTACCGCCTACCACGATGATTTTGGTAATTGGTGTAGCCGCATTGTGGCGCCACCGGGAATATTCAGTATTTCAACCGACGCACTCATTCGCGATTCAGGTTTAACTGATCCGGTAAATTACAACGCGCATCAAGCTGCGGTAGAAAATTTGCCCACCGATACATTGGTATTTTTATTGGGCAGCCGCTATTGCGAAACTGATCGCTTATCTGACATTGCATGGAATTTATTTGGCAACACACCCTTAGGTTGGCCGCGGGTAAAAGCGATTTGCGATTTTGTCCACAACCACATTAAATTTGGCTACCAACATGCGCGCTCTACCAAAACGGCGCTGGAAGCCTACAACGAACGTGTCGGTGTGTGCCGCGATTTCACGCACTTGGCAATGGCATTTTGCCGCTGCATGAATATTCCCGCACGTTATTGCACCGGTTATTTAGGCGATATTGGTGTGCCTTATTCTCCTAACCCGATGGATTTTTCGGCGTGGTTTGAAGCTTATCTGGATGACCAGTGGTACACCTTTGACCCGCGCAATAATATTCCGCGCATCGGCCATATTCTTATCGCACGCGGCCGCGATGCAACCGATGTTCCGCTCACCAATGTCTTTGGCACTAACACTTTAAAAAGTTTTAGAGTTTGGACTGATGAAGTAAAAAATTAATGTCGATAACCAGCAACTCACCGCGCACGACTTTATTGTCGGCAACCGAACCCGCTGCATTTGAAATTGTTAACCCGGAAGGTAAAAACAATCTGGTATTAGTCTGTGACCACGCATCCAATCGCGTACCCGAATATTTAGCGGAATTAGGTTTGAGTGCGGCGCAATTAGCCGATCATATTGGCTGGGATCCGGGTGCAGCGGCAGTCGCGCGATTGCTGGCAAAAAATTTGGATGCGCCGCTGCTACTAAGCGGCTACTCGCGCTTGGTGATTGATTGCAATCGGCCACTCGCCAGCAACGAATTAATACCAGAGCAAAGTGCGGGAATTATTATTCCCGGCAACCAACACTTATCGCCACAACAACGTGAGCAGCGCATTCAGGAATTATTTATTCCCTATCACAATGCCATCGACGAATTATTGGATGCGCGCCTGCTCAGCAATCCGCAACAACCAGCCATTTTTTTGAGCATCCACAGCTTCACGCCATTTTTATTTAATCAGCAGCGCCCTTGGCATATCGGTGTATCGCACAAAAGTGATGACCATTTCGCCAAACATTTACACAGTGGATTGGTGCAGCAAGGCGATATCGTCGTCGGTTTTAATCAACCCTATGCGATAGAAGATGAATTTGATTACAGCATTCCCACACACGGCGAAGCACGCAATTTACCCAGCGCCATGCTGGAAATTCGGCAGGATGGATTAATCACAGAAACGGGAATTGAACGCTGGGCAGAACGCATTGCGCAGGCATATGGAACTTACGCGCCAAACCTGTAAAATCGCGCCGCCCTTATACCGCATTAACAGTATGTAATGAACATGAAATAAAAAGGGACATTCAACAAAACACTCATATAACAAGGAGTTAGATACTCATGCTGTTCACCCGCATTACCCCTCTCATACTAATCAGTACGGTTGCATCGCTCTCTGGTTGTTCATCTCCCCAAAAAAGTGTGCAACGGCTCGACATTACCGACAGCCATGCCGATTCATTTTATGTGCAAGTGAACCATAAACACGCGGGCGGCAATACCACCCAAGTAGAGCTTGGACAGACTGAAGCGCAAGTGGATATTCGTTTGTCGGGCGCCACCAAGGCGACAGGTGAAGGCGAAAAACGTCTGCGTAACGTCAACCAAGATGATCCTGACCGCAACCAAATAATCGGCCCTGCTACGGTTAATTCCCAGCACACTATTCAACAGCTATCGGCCCGTTCAATATTTCATGTCGATGACAAGGGGCGCTTTCAGTTTGATGTAGCACCCCAGCTCAGCCTATTACACTTGGATTCCAGTTATCGCACGCCGACGCAATCGCTACAGACAGATTTCGACAAAGTGGGCGGCGGCATTTTGCTCAATATGAAAGTTCCGTTGTATAAAATGTTCAGCTTCAACCTGGCTGGCAGCTGGCTGTTTTACTCGGGCGACACAGATCAAACAGCACTCTTAACCTATGTGCGCATCCAACCCAACGCCAATTTTTATATCGATCTGGGCGCTCACCACAGCTATCTGGATTTAGGCACCGATAGCGGAATGTCCTACGAGCAAAAAGTAAAGGTTGGTGAATTCTGTGCTCCAAATTGTGCCTATGGATATGACGGCACCAGTAACTCCGATACCGAAATCGCTACCTCTGGTTATCGCCTTGGCGTTGGGTGGAATTTTTAATTCTGTCGGGCTGATCACGCTGACCAAGGGTTGGCATCGAAGCTGCTTGGTTCAGCTGGCTAAAACACCAAAGTGTTTTATTCTCTAAGCTACCCTCTGTTATCACCACTCAGCGAGATACGAGCATGACTAACCATCAACGCGATATCACCCTACGTTTTCTGGCTGAACCGCAGGATGTGAATTTTGGCGGGAAGGTTCACGGCGGCGCCGTGATGAAATGGATCGACCTTGCGGCTTATGCCTGTGCGGCCGGTTGGAGCAGCCGCTACTGCGTGACGGTGTACGCCGGTGGGATTCGCTTTGTATCGCCGGTGCATGTGGGTAATTTGGTCGAGGTGGGGGCAAAGATTATCTACACAGGCAAATCTTCCATGCATATCGCCATCGAAGTGAACGCTTGCGACCCTAAATCCCTCAACCGGCGGCTTACCACGCATTGCATTGTGATTATGGTGGCGGTCGATGAATCCGGCCAGCCGGTGAAGGTGCCCGACTGGATACCGGAAACGGAAGAAGACCAGCAGCAACACGCCACTGCCATCAAATTAATGGAGATGCGCAAGAAAATCGGCGAAGAGATGCGGATTTATATTTGATTTTGTGCGCTGGCACACCCTTGCCAGCATTTTCCCCGCTTGTTATTTAGCCTCCTATACGAATACCATGTAACCGATTACAAGCACCCCGCAATCCCCATCATAATAACCGCCGATCCTTTTCCGGATCTCAAGCGGAAGCACGGGCAGCTTGTAATAGTGTGTCGTTCAAAGCTGCCAGCAGTCGCGCAGCAACCATAACTACAACGTTTGCTCACAGCCATTCGCTCGCCAATGCCGGGCTTTTGCTGCCAAAAGGAATCACCATGAAAAATCTAACGATACTTAAAAATCATCTGCTCAAGAAAACCGCTTTAGCTTTAGTCACCTCCGCCATGATCGCCCCGGCTTTTGCTGGTTGGACGGTGAATGGCTCACAAGTGCTCGACCCAAACGGGAATACCTTTGTGTTTCGCGGCGTTAACCACGCCCATACCTGGTACGCAGATCGCCTTACCCAATCGCTCAAAGATATAGCCGCGACTGGCGCCAACTCAGTGCGCGTAGTACTGAGCAACGGCACCCAATGGACGCGTAATAGCGGTGCGGATGTGACCAACGTCATCAACCAATGTAAGGCCAATAAGCTGGTCTGTGTGCTGGAAGTACATGACTCTACCGGTTACGGCGAAAGCGCAGCCGCAACGCATATCAGCAAGGCGACTGAGTATTGGCTCAGTTCAGATATCAAAGCCGCCATCACCGGCCAGGAAGATTATGTGATTGTGAATATCGCCAACGAACCCTTTGGCAATAGCACTTCAGCGGCGACTTACACTGCCGACCATATCACCGCTGTGCGCGCCCTGCGCAGCGGTGGCCTCACCCATCTGTTGATGGTCGATGCCAACAATTGGGGGCAGGATTGGCAAAACGCCATGCGCGACAATGCGCCCAGTATCCTTGCTGCCGACAGCCTGAAAAACACCGTCTTCTCAGTACACATGTACGAGGTGTACAACAACGCCAGCATAGTGCAGAGCTACCTGAGCAGCTTCCAAACCCGTGGTTTGGCGATTGTAGTGGGTGAATTTGGTGCCGAGCACAACGGCAGCAATGTGGCAGAAGAAGCGATTCTGCAATACGCGCAGGATCAGGGAATCGGCTATCTGGGCTGGAGCTGGTCGGGTAACGGCAGTTGCTGTGTGCAGTTGGATATAGTCAACAACTGGAATGCGGCATCGCTCAGCACTTGGGGTAATTACCTGATCAACAGCACCAACGGGATTAAAGCCACCTCCAAACTGGCGACTAATTTCAGCGGCAATACGAGTAGCAGTGCGGTCAGCAGCAGCCTGCGCTCCAGCTCGAGTTCCAGCGTTGTGCGCAGCTCATCGTCGGTAGCCTCGTCAGTTGTGCAAAGTTCATCAAGCCGCTCCAGCAGTTCAATCAACAGCTCCAGTTCGATTGCCCGCTCAAGCAGCTCATCATCTATCGCAAGCGGTGCGGTGTGTAATTGGTACGGCACTCGCTACCCGGTGTGCGTCACTACCGCGAGCGGGTGGGGTTGGGAGAATCAACAAAGCTGTGTTGGCCGCAGCACCTGCGCCGCCTTGTCTGCCCCTTGGGGTATTGAAGGTGGTACCACCTCTAGCGTTGCATCCAGTGCAGCACTTTCATCCAGTAGCCGCAGCAGTGTGGCAATTTCCTCTAGCAGCAGTGTTGCTGTGTCATCGAGCAGCAGAAGTTCCAGCAGCATCCCTAACACCGGCGGTGTGAGCTGTACTTACGTGGTGAGCAATTCCTGGGGTGCAGGTTTTACCGGTGCGATTCGCGTGACCAACACGGGCACTAGCACCACCTCTAGCTGGACTGCTAACTGGCAGTATGCGGGCGCCAACCGCATCACCAGTTCATGGAACGCAACCCTGACTGGCAGCAACCCATACACCGCGACCAATATCGGTTGGAACGGCAGTATCGGAGCCGGGCAAACCGTTGAGTTTGGTTTTCAGGGCAATACCAATGGCGGCAGCGTGGAAACGCCAACGGTAACTTGCCGTTAATCGTTACCGCACTTTGCACTAAATAAAACGCTCACCTTGTGGGCGTTTTTTTCCACCTCCGCTGAAAATTGCATAAACCCAAGCGCTGGGATATAAAACTTTTTTCCCCAGAGTAGCTGGCGCTATGCGCGATATCCAAAACGTAGACTTGAACCTATTAAAAGCGCTCGATGCCTTGCTCGACGAGCGCAATGTCACGCGCGCGGCGGCGCGTTTATCGCTTACGCAACCGGCGATGAGCGGGATGCTGACGCGTTTGCGCGAGAGTTTTAATGACCCGTTATTTGTGCGTTCACAGCGCGGCATAGTACCCACCCAACGCGCGCTCGACTTGGCCTCCCCGGTAAAACAAATATTGGCAAACATTACTGCGCTGCTGACACCAGCTGAGTTTGATCCACTCAACGCAAAAATGACCCTCACCATCGCCGCTACCGACTACGCCTTGCAAGCGATTGCGGTACCGTTTCTATTGGAGCTGAAAAACCGCGCGCCGCAAATTCGGGTGGCGCTCTTACCCATAGAAAACCGGCAATTGCCGACCCAATTTGAACGCGGCGAAATTGATTTAGGGCTGCTTACCACACTGAATAGCCCGCCGGATTTACACGCGCGCCGCTTGTACGATGAAGAGTATGTATGTGTTATGCGCAGCGATCACCCCGCCGCCCGCAAGCCATTAACGCTCGATGAATTTTGCACCCTGGAGCACGCGCTTTTCTCCTACACAGGAGGCGGTTTTAGCGGCGTAACCGATGAAGCGCTAGCGCGGATCGGGCGCCAGCGGCAGGTAATGCTCTCGGTAAAATCGTTTTTGGTGATGGCCAATGTGCTGCGCGCCAGCGACCTTATTGCCGTAGTGCCCAAGCGCTTGGTAGATAATTTGGAGGGGCTGGCGATCCAACCCACACCACTGCCAGTGACGGGTTTTACCAAAATTGCCGCCTGGCACGAACGCACCCACCAAGATCCGGCGCATCGCTGGATTCGCGAACTCTTGTTTGAGCTGTTTGCTATCGACTAAAGCTCCAGACTGCCGGGCAGATATATAGTTTTCTTATCCATGCAATCATAAATCATGATTATTTTTATATCTCAACAACCTCTACTCTAGGCTCCATCACCCTGATTCGGGAAATTGATTTCAACTGGAGGATATTATGTCCGCGCTTTTTAGCCGTTTTAAATTGAAAGATATTGAACTGCGCAACCGCATTGCCGTGCCGCCCATGTGCCAATACAGCGCCGTCGATGGCCTGACCAACGACTGGCATTTGGCGCATTACACAGCGCTGGCGCGCGGTGGTGCAGGCTTGGTCATTGTGGAAGCAACCGGTGTATCGCCCGAAGGGCGCATTACGCCTGCTTGCCTCGGCTTGTGGAGCGATGAACATATCGCTGGCCTCGCCCAAATTGCTGCCGCCATCAAAAAAGCGGGCGCCGTGCCCGGCATTCAAATCGGCCACGCCGGTCGCAAGGCAAGTGCCAACCGCCCTTGGGAAGGCGACGACCACATGGCAGCGGGCGATCCACGCGGCTGGCCCACCATTTCGCCCTCGCCTATCGCCTTTGGTGGTGAGTTGGATAAAGTGCCGCAGGAAATGTCGGTCGCCGATATCCAACGCGTCACCGCTGATTTTGCTGCTGCCGCAACACGCGCCCGCGCTGCTGGTTTTGAATGGTTGGAATTGCACTTTGCCCACGGTTATTTGGCGCAAAGTTTTTTCTCGGTACACGCTAACCAACGCAGTGACCACTACGGCGGCAGCGCAGAAAACCGCAGCCGCTTTTTGTTGGAAACGCTTGCCGCTGTGCGCAGCGTCTGGCCAGAAAATTTGCCGCTCACCGCGCGTTTTGGCGTGCTGGAATACGATGGCCGCGATGAAGAAACTCTCGCCGAATCGATTCAATTAACGAGCCAATTTCGCCGCAATGGTTTGGATTTGCTGAGCGTAAGCATCGGCTTCTCCACGCCCAACGCCAACATCCCTTGGGCACCCGCCTTTCTTGCACCCATCGCCGAGCGCGTGCGCAATCAAGCCGATCTACCGGTCGCCTCAGCCTGGGGTTTTAGCACACCACAATTGGCGGAGCAGGCCATCGCTAATAGCCAATTGGATTTGGTGATGATTGGTCGCCCACATTTGGCCAACCCGCACTGGCCGTATTTTGCGGCGAAAGAACTCGGCGTGGAAAAATCCGCGTGGATTTTACCGGCGCCCTACGCGCATTGGCTGGAGCGTTATCGCACCTAATCGCGCTGAAGCAACAGCAAACGCTGCGCAAAAAAAATCGCCCGCACTTAGTAAAAAAGTAGCGGGCGATTTTTTTTGCGCCGGATAAAAACGAATCACATCATTTTTAACAATTCTTTTAAATCACTCACGTGGCGGCGGCTAATCGCCGGGCGCATTTCAGTATCCGCCAAGCGCACTTGAAATTGCCCTTGGGCGTTGCGTTCCAGCGCTTCAATATGTTTTGCCGACACCAGCGAATTGCGATGCACACGCACAAAGCGCCCGGCAAACTCTTCTTCTAATTCCTTTAAAGTTTCATCAAGCAAATGCTCGCCAGTGCGATGATAAACGGTGACGTATTTGTGATCGGCGAGAAAATAGCGCACGTCCTCCAAGGGAATTAATTCCACCCCGCGGCGGGTTTTGGCGGTGATATGAGTGCGCTGGTTTTCCGCTTTGGGCGCGCTCGCTTTTTGCGCCGCCACCCGTTGAATTTTGTTGAGCTTTTGCGCTTTTTCCAGCACTTGCAATAACTGCTCGGCCTTCACCGGTTTGAGCAAATAACCCACCGCGTTAGTGCCGAATGCATCCAGCGCATACTGGTCAAATGCCGTGCAGAAAATAACGGCGGGTGCATCTTCCAATTCAGCAATATCCTGCGCGAGGCTCAAGCCATCGCGGCCGGGCATGCGAATATCGAGCAGCACTATATCCGGGTCAAATTGGGTGATGGCGACCAGCGCATCTTCAGCGTTGTCGGCTTCGGCCACGACTGAAAAGCCGTCGATTTTTTCCACCATACGCAGCAGACGTTGGCGCGCGAGCGCTTCATCATCAACAATTAAAATTTCCATCGTTATGCTCTCTAGCTCTCAATTTTATTGTGCTTACACGGTTAACGGACAAAAAATATAGGTGGTAAATACGCCGTTTTCCGCACTGCTGGACAAGCGCGCGGCGGTGCCGAAATGCGCCGTCAGGCGGCGGCGAATATTGTCCAACGCCATGTGATTGTGGCGCTGTGCCTGCTCGCTGGAGCGCTGGTTTTTCTTCGCCAATAAATACGGATTGGTAATGACGATGCTTAATTGCTTGTCGTTCTGCGATACCTTGACCGTAATCGTTCCGCCTTTGGGCAGCGTTTCTATGCCGTGAAAAATCGCGTTCTCAACCAAGGGCTGCAGCATCAAACTGGGAATTTTGACATTCGGATTGCAACTGCTGATTTGCCAATCCAATTGCAAACGGCGCCCCAAGCGCAACTGCTCGATATCCAAATAGTGTTTACACAATTCCAACTCGCGCTCCAGCGGAATCAGCGTTGGCTCGGCGAGACTGGCGCGAAATAATTCCGACAGATCCTCCACCACCCGCTCCGCGGTTTCCGGATCGGTCGCAATTAAACTCGCAATCGAATTCATACTGTTGAATAAAAAATGCGGGCGAATCCGCGATTGCAACGCCTGAATCCGCGCCAGCATTTCCGCTTGCTGCTGGTTGCGCAATTGTTGCTGTAGATACAAATAGCGCAGCAAAATGCCCGATAAAATCGCCGCAATTACCATGTTATTCAGCAGTTGCCAGCCATCAAAATAAAACTCCTGCGCCTCTACAAATGCCATGCCACTGGCACCGTAAATAATCCACTGGCCAATCACGCAGAGCACCAAGGTTATCGCCAATACCAAGGCATAACTGGTAAAACCGGCACGCACATGATCCTGCCTGCCTAACCAAAAGCGTAACCGGCACAGTGCCATCGCGCTGAACACCACAATCCACTGCACCTGCACCGAGATGAGCGCGAGTTTGTCCCAATTAAAATGCTGCAGGCCAGATGACGCGCTGATGGTGAGCAATAACGCCAACAACTCGGCCACCAAAACCAGCAAAAATACCGATTGGCTGCTGCACAAATCCGGCAAAAACGGCGTGACCGGTTCCGTTACCAAGGCTCGCCGCTCGCGAATTTTGGGGCTAACACTAGCTGGGTCAGTCTCTGGCGCTGTCATTGGGAAATGCGGTATCCATTACAGTCGGGGAAATAGGTTTTGGGCCAGTCTTTTAAATAGGCATTGAGCTATAATGCGCGGCCTGCGCGAAACGGCCTGCGACCAATAAGTGCTGCTATCAATGGTAGCTTAGTCGCGCCCGACATCTCTTTCATTATTTCCAGTTTGTGGACACATGCTCATGAGCCAAAACGATCAGCCAATCAAACCCTGGGGCGGCCGCTTCAGTGAAGCCACCGACGCCTTTGTTGAGCGCTTTACCGCCTCCATCGGTTTTGATTACCGCCTCTATCATCACGATATCAACGGCTCCATCGCCCACGCCACCATGCTCGCCAAAGTCGGCGTGCTGACTGACGCCGAGCGCGATCAGATCATCACCGGTCTGGAAGAGATACGTGCAGAAATCGTCGCCGGTAAATTTACCTGGTCGGTCAGCCTTGAAGATGTGCACATGAACATCGAAGCCGTGCTCACCCAGCGCATCGGCATCACCGGTAAAAAACTTCATACCGGACGCTCGCGCAACGATCAAGTTGCCACCGACATCCGCCTCTATTTGCGCGACGAAATCGATGCAATCGCGAAAGAACTGACTCGCCTGCAACAAGGTTTGCTGCAAGTGGCCGAAGCCAATGCCGATACCATCATGCCCGGCTTCACCCATTTGCAAACCGCGCAACCGGTGACTTTTGGTCATCATTTATTGGCTTGGTTTGAAATGCTGCAGCGCGACTATTCGCGTTTGATGGACTGCCGCGCGCGCATGAATTATTTGCCGCTGGGCGCCGCTGCACTCGCCGGTACAACTTACCCCATCGACCGCGCCTACACCGCGCAGCTGCTGGGTTTTGATGCGCCAACCGAAAACTCGCTCGATTCAGTTAGCGACCGCGACTTCGCCATCGAATTCGCCGCCTTTGCCAGCATCTTGATGATGCACTTGTCGCGCGCGAGCGAAGAACTGGTGCTCTGGACTTCGTCGCAATTCAGCTTTATCGATTTGCCGGATCGCTTCTGTACCGGCTCCTCGATCATGCCGCAAAAGAAAAACCCCGACGTACCTGAACTGGTGCGCGGTAAAACCGGCCGTGTTTACGGTCACCTGACCGCCCTTTTGACCCTGATGAAATCCCAACCTTTGGCCTACAACAAAGACAATCAGGAAGATAAAGAGCCGGTGTTTGATGCAATCGATACCGTAAAAGACTGCCTGCGCGCCTTCGCCGATATGATCCCGGCGATCCAACCGCGCAAAGAAAAGATGTACGAAGCAGCCAAACGCGGCTTCTCTACTGCGACCGATCTGGCAGATTACGTAGTGCGTCGCGGCGTACCCTTCCGCGATGCGCACGAGATTGTCGGCAAGTCAGTTGCTTACGGTGTGCAGACTGGTAAGGATTTGTCGGAGATGAGCCTGGCCGAGTTGCAACAGTTCTCTTCAGTCATAGAACAAGATGTATTTGCCGTGTTGACTCTGGAAGGTTCAGTGGCGGCGCGTAATCACATCGGTGGTACGGCACCAGCGCAGGTGAAGGCGGCGGTTGGTCGGGCTCGGGCTAGTTTGGAAAATCGTAAGTAAGAAAAGCAAAAACCCCCTCCCGACCTCCCCAGCTTTTTAGACGGGCGCGTAGCTGGGAGGCCGGGTGGGGGTTAAGCTCTTGCCTTCCGCTTCGGTTTTACCGCCACTTCCCGCTCCGCCCTAATCCTCTCCAACAACGCCGCTGCAGAATTTTCGCCGGAAATTAATGCCGGATTCTGCGCGCGCCAGTCGGCGGTGAGTTCGCCGCGAAAGGCTTTGGCTAAAATACTTTGGGTTAAGTGATTCACCCGCGCTTGCGCGTCTTTTACGCGCTGTTCGATTTGGTCGGCATAGGCGAAGAGTTGTTCTACGCGGCGGACGATTTCGGTTTGCTCTTCTATTGGGGGAACACCTACGATAAAACGCTTCAAATCCGTTGGTGACAAGTTCGGCTGAAGAGTTTCAGAAAGGTTGTCTTCCACTTGATGTTTAAAATAATCCGATTGAAACAGGCACTCAAAGAAAGTTTTTTCTAGTTCGTTTTTAAAGTTGAATTTGCAAACTCGTTGATTTAACAAGCCTTGAGGGACGTCATTAGGATATCTGCAAATTTTAAGAGTGTTGTTTGTAATCGGACGAGTCAATGCCATCAAAAGATCAGATGAAGAAACTACAAACTTTTTATACTGTTGCAAATATTGTTCGGGAAGATACTCCTGATTCTTAATCTCAAACTGACCATATTGAACATTTGATATTTTAATAGCAGGAATGCCAGAAGCGATAAAGTCTCCACTCTTGAAAGCATTTCCTGAAATAACCTCACAAACATCATTAAGCCTATGTTTCTTCCAACTTAATGGAAATAGTATGGCTTCAGATTTTTTACTTAAGCCCAAATCTACGGCTTCATACTCATCACTCCCCCTCCACTCCTCCGTCAACCTCCCACTAACCGCGGCCGCAAGCACCGATTGGCGAAAGCGTTTTAGGATGTTGGGAATGGCGTCGAGGCGGGGTTTTAGGGTGTCTACCTGCGCAAGGAGTTCATCGAGTTTTTGGGCAATTTGTTGTTGTTCGGCGAGGGGTGCCAACACAAAGGGTAATGTCTTTGCTGTACTACCCGAAATTTCTTTAAATGTTGTACCAGTGCCAAGGCTTTCAGCGAGCTGGCGAATACTTTTTAAGAAATAGTATGCATATGTGGAGTCTACATCTTTGGTAAATACAAAATTTTTGAAACCTTGATTAGTGGCTATTTCATTCGCGGCAATAACAACGTAACCAATCGGCGCCCGACTGCTAAATAAAAGAGCACCTGTAGGCATCAGCTTCGCGGAACTAGATTCATATCCCAATTTACTTAAATCACGAGCACCATGTGAAATATATTTTCCGTCATACTTGCTCAAATCCGCAGGTGTTAACCAAGCAATATCTTGACCTGGAGCAGAAAAATTTTCAGGGTTTCCGGCACTAGGAGTTCCGCCCGCAATAACATCAGCAACATCTCCAATTTGCGGGCACACCCAATCGGCAAAGTAATTTAAGCTCACACCTTCACCCCATTACCCAAACCCAAAACTTCCGCCAGCAAATCTTTCTGCACCTTCGCTTGATCACTTGCACCTAGCGCTGCGAGTAGACAATCCAACTCTCGCAAGGCTTCTGTTAATTCGTTCATGGCTTCGGCTGCCAAAATATCTGGTTCCGGCAAACTTGCGGCGTCTACTGAGTCGTTGTCTTTTAACCATGAAATATCGAGCGAGTCTGATTTGGTATCGCGAATATAATCGCGAGTGAACATGCGCCAACGCGAATTCTCCAAATTGAAATCCGCCTCCTGATCCATAAACGACCATTCGCCTTCGGTGCGCTTGCTAGTGCCATCGGCTTTTTTGCCAAATACTTTTTCAAAGGGTCTTAGATGTTGCTCGCCAAAAGGAGTGCGCTTACCAAAGTTGCTCATATTGGTACGCAGGTCGTATACCCATACATTTTTCGTGCAGCCTTCTTCTTGCTTGGGGTTTTTCTCGGTGCCTTTGGTAAAGAACAGCACGTTGGTTTTTACACCAGCGGCGTAAAAAATACCGGTGGGTAAACGCAAAATAGTGTGCAGATTACATTTATCCATTAAGTCGCGGCGAATGTCGGTGCCCTGCCCCGCTTCAAATAAAACATTGTCTGGCAATACCACCGCTGCGCGGCCACCGGGTTTTAAGGTGCGGTAAATATGCTGCAAAAACGCGAGCTGTTTGTTGCTGGTTTTGTAGGTGAGATCGTCGCGCGTAATACTGGCTTCGCCACCTTTGGCGGTGCCGAAGGGTGGGTTGGCCAGTACTACATCTACCTTGTTTAAACTTTTGCCAACATCGCCCAGTGCGTTACCTAAATGCACTACGCCTTCATCATCGCCCTCCATGCCGTGCAATAAACAATTCATTAACGCGAGGCGGCGCGTACCGGGTACAAGCTCTACACCGATAAAGGCATCATTCAGTTGAAAATTGCGCTGCTTTTGGGTGAGATCAAATAAATTATCGGTGTGATCTTTAATGTATTTATCGGCGGCAATTAAAAACCCCGCCGTGCCCGCTGCCGGGTCTTGAATGGTTTCACCTGCTTGCGGTTTGATACAACGAACGATGCTGTCAATTAATGCGCGCGGAGTGAAGTATTGCCCTGCGCCGGATTTAGTTTCGTTGGCGTTTTTTTCCAACAGCCCTTCATACAAATCACCCAAGCCATCTTTTTGTGCGCTGAACCAATCGATGCCATCCAAGGTTTTAATTAATTGCTCCAAATGGCGCGGCTCGCGCAGGCGGGTTTGGGCATCGTTATAAATCGCGAGGATTAATTGATCGGTAACTACCGCTTTGCCTTCCAAATCTTTACCGGTAGACAGCGTAAGCAAAATGCGTTTGTAGTCATTTAATAAATTCAAACCAGACTTCGCATTCAAATCACCCCAGCGGCAGCCTGCAGGTAATTTGTGTTTATTTAATAAACCCGCTTCAGTATTTTCAAATTCCATTTTGATGAATAACAGTAAAACTAATTCGGTAACGTAGTCACTGTAGTTAATGCCGTCGTCACGCAATACATCGCACAGGTTCCAGAGTTTTTGGACTATATCGTTGTTGGTCATGTTTATTCCTGATTCAGAATTTCAATATAAGCACTGTAGGCGTATACACGGTTACGCTTTTGGCCGGTGAGTTCGCGTACCAAACCGAGCGTGTTTTCCATGGCATCCAAGGCTTTGCCGATGGTGGCTGGTGTAAGGCCGGTTTTTTCTACCAACAAATTAATACTGGCAATCGGCTGATTAAACAGTGCTTCTAATATTTGATTGGCAGAGCCTGCCAATCTTCCTATTTGCACCAGCTTGGCTTTATCGGTGGCGAGTAATTGGTTGAGTTGCTGCGCGGTGGCCACGGCTTGGGTGGCAGTCGCGGTAATCGCATCTACAAAAAACAACAACCATCCTTCCCAATCACCGGTTAAACGCACTTGTTGTAAACGTTCGTAATAGGTTTGGCGGTGTTTTTTAAAAAATACCGAAAGGTACAAAAGCGGCTCTTGCAGCACGCCAGCTTGCGCCAGAATCAGGGGAATTAATAATCGCCCCAAGCGGCCATTACCATCCATAAACGGGTGGATAGTTTCGAATTGCACGTGCATTAAGGCCGCTTTGATTACCGGTTCAGTAGGCTCAGGCACATCATTTAAAAACTTTTCCAGCTCACTCCAACAAGCCGCTATTTCATTGGCGGGCGGCGGCACAAAGGTCGCTTCGTCGGCACGGTGTCCACCAATCCACACTTGGTTTGTACGAAACTCGCCAGGGCCACGCTGAATGCCACGGCCAGAGGTCATAAGCGCCTGATGCAACTCTTTTACAAGGCGAATAGTAATGGGGTTGCCTTGATTGATGCGCTCTACACCGAGGGTTAGCGCGTTTACATAGCAAGAGACTTCTTGCACATCATCCATTGGCACACCGGGCTGGGCGGCCATTTCATAAAGCATCAGGTCACTCAAGGATGACTGCGTGCCCTCGATTTGTGATGACATAACCGCTTCTTTGCGCACATAGCTGTAGAGAAATAGCTGTGCATCCGGCAAGAGGCTGCTGATAGCATCCAAGCGACCAAGGGCAATGTGGGCTTCGGCCAATCTCGCTTGCAGCTTGCCGTTTATCTCAAGCGGTGGATGAGGTGGCAGCGGCGCAGGAATAAACGCCTGACACGCAAAACCCCCAGCAATACTAGGCACATAGCGCCCCGTTAGTCCGCGATTCATAGTGAAAAACTCTGCCAAAGCTAAAATAAGCCTGCATATTATTTTAAAATAACAATAAAAGTAAAATAAAGAAGATGTTTATTTTAACTTCGTTTGATCAAGCCGCTTATTGTGTTGATCAGATGTACATGTGCATTTGTCATGTTTAAAAAATGGGATTTTGTGTACACGTACTTTCGTATATGTATAGAAAAACCAAATTTCTATACATATGCCTAGCCAGCTTCACCCCAAAGTCCATCGGCTAGGGTGTTTAGCACCTCGTCCAACTGGTTATCGAGCAATTTATCCACCCGTTTGGCACCGCCCTCGTGGGCAAAGGCATTGTTGACGAAGTTATGGTCGATGATGACTTCATGAATCAATTGTTTGCCCAAGCGGTCCAAGCATTTGCGCTGGGGCGGTAACCACGCGTGCATGGCGTAGATTTTTTGCAGGGCGTTATGCACACGCTGATCAAAGGGAATTAACGGCTCACCCAAAGCCGCTTGGCGGATGTGGCCAATAATGCTGGCGGCAATTTCCTGATTGGTGCTATTACGCCAAGCGGCTTTGAGTTTGGTTTCGGTATAGCCGTTGTTATCCAATAGCAATTTAATTTCTTTTAATTGCTCGCGGGTGAGGTCTTTAGGTTTATTAATCACCACCGCTAGCGCGGCAGATTGGTTGATATTGTTTTTAATAAAATCGTTAAAGCTGAGCAAATAATCGGCGGGTTTTTCATTCACACCAAAATTTTGGTGACGCTCTAAAAACTCATCAGCACCCTCATAAATAATCGGCATGCGTTCGCTACCGATGATCATTTTGATTTCATTAACATGATTAATTAGACCGCCCACGCGTTGGATAAATTGCGCGGTTTGCTGCGGGCCTATGTCATGAAAATGCTGGTGCAATTTTGCTGGCGCTAGGCCCCATAAATTTTCCAGTTCATCCAACTTTTGCTGCAACTCAGGCTTGGCTTCGGCAAGTTTGGTGGCTTTGCGCATCACCCGCATAATTTTTTGATTGAGTTCGGCAAGTACAGCACTGGCATGGCTGGTGCTGACTTGCATGCCGCTCGTACCCACACTGCTCGCTAACACTTCCGGATTATTCAGTTCGTCAATAAGCTGCTCGATAGTGACATTCGGATCGCGTACCAGCGGTTTCATGGTGCTTACGTCTTGCAATGCAGCGTAAATATCGACAGGGTCGTAAATTTTAAATACAGTTTTGCCAATGTCGTCGCAGCGGCGCGTAGCGCGGCCAATCATTTGCTCGTACAAAATGCGTGATTTAACTCGGCGCATAAAGACAATGTGGCAAATCTTTTTTACATCTATGCCGGTGGTTAATAGATCTACCGTGATTGCAATATTAGGGTGACGTTCATTTTTGTAGTTACTGATTAATTGCTCAACTTTATCGCTCTTGCCGGTAATTTTACGCACAGCGGCCTCATTGTAACTGCCGTTGTAAAGCTCCTTGAACGCATCATCCAATAAACGCTTGACCATATCTGCATGTAAATCTGTGGCGCAGAAGATCATGGTTTTTTCGTCGCCAAAGGGATCTAACTCTTTTGCCAGTTGTTCGCATATCACCTGATTAAAACCTTCGGTGATGACGGTGCGATTAAAAGATTCCACTTCGTAATTAACCTCATCCTCCAGCTCGGCAATTTCAATTTCGCCAGTGTAGGTATTAATTACACTCACCGACTCGCCCTTGGCAAATTGAATACCGTTTTTGCTGAGCAAGGTTTGGTAGCGAATAGGCGGCTCGTGGTCGATGAGCCAATCGTCGGCCACGGCCTCGCGGTAGGAATAGGTGTACACGGGCTTGCCAAAAATTTCGCTGGTGTGTTTGGCTGGCGTTGCGGTTAGGCCAATTTTCACTGCATCAAAATAATCCAATACGCGGCGATAACTGGAAAGATATTGCGCAGTATCGCGATACTGCAATTCACCGTCAGTCATCTCCTGATCAAGGGTATAACCACGGTGCGCTTCATCCACAATGATGCAATCGTAGCTATCGATAGTGGGCGGGTTATCAGACGCAAACAAGCGTTTTACCATTGCCTGTACCGTAGCAACATGCACGCGCGTTTCGGCTTCGGCTGCCATATCACCCAGCTCGGCAATATTGTAGATAGATGACAGGGTTTTATTTTCTTCCAGTTTGGCTTCTTTAAAGGAATCCAATGCCTGTGTGCCGAGTGCAGTGCGATCTACTAAAAATAAAATGCGCTTGAAACGCTCGGCTTTTAAAAAACGATATATCAAACCAATAATCGTGTGCGTTTTTCCGGTGCCGGTGGCCATGGCTAATAAACAATTTTTTTGGTTGTTAGCCAGTGCAACTTCTACTGCAGAGATCGCTTTTTGTTGGTAATCGCGCAGCTTTAAATAAGCAAAACCTTCGGCTTGTAATTTTTGTTCCGCAAACGCGCGGCTGCGTTTTAATTTATCCAGCAAACCTACCGGCGAGTGAAATTTTTCATGGGACTCGGCGGTATTACTGGGCTCACGCAAATCGCGAAACCAGGTGCCTGATTGCTCTTTTAATTGTTTGACGAAGGGGCGTCCGTTGCAGGAATACACAAAGGGAATATGAAAGTGGCCGTCTTCCGCATCGGCCCATGCAATTGTTCGGCCTTGCGCTGACCAAGCCGATTGCATGGGCGCAATCATTTTAAAACCACGCGAGTAGCGTTCGGCTTGCGGAATTTTACCGGCAACATTTTCGTTTTCGCGTTTGGCTTCTACTACGGCAATGGGAACCAATCCGGCAAACAACACGTAATCGGCTTTTTGTAATCCGGTTGTCGGCCATTCCGCAATCGCTTTATTTTTACCTTTTTCCGGGCGCGCGCCTTTTTGGTAGGTGAGCGCTTGGGTATCGGCCTCCCAACCTGCATCCATTAATTGTTGATCAATAATAATGCGCGTGAGTTCTTCATTGAGCGAAAGCTGTGCGCTGGCTTTTTGGGTTTTTTGACTGATCTGCGCAACTTGAGCCTGCAATGTTTTTTGATGCGCGGCCGATTGCGCGACAAGATCGTCCTGCAATTGTTTAAGACGCGTTTCAAATTCTTGTTGTTGCACGATGAGTTTTTGTTCGCTCACTTGCGCGATCTGTTTGTACTGGCGCGCTTCGCTATCCATTTGCTGCGCCAGCACTTCGTATTCTTCTTTTTCGCGCACTAACAGCGCTTGCAGCTGACTATTGTCGGTGGCCTGTTGATTAGTGACCCGCAGCGCAGCGTTGAGTTGTTCAATCTGTGTCTGTAATTCGCGCAGCTCTATCGATGGGTCTTTGGGCGCAATAAATGGACCGGGTTTAAATGCCGCGCCTTGTTTACCAAAAGCGCGCTGATACCACACCGCTAATTCACGCGCGACCGTCAACCCGGTAATCGCCTCTTTATGTTGGGTTTTGAATTGATGAGTGGCCTTGTTGCCTTCTACCCGCAGTATGTGGAACAGCTCCACAATGCTCTGTTCAAGGCGAATTTCCTGACGGATTTGATGCAATAAATCCAACTGGGTGGTGCGCACATCAAAGTGAATATTGCAGCGGGCAGCCAGGTCTTGCGCCAGCGCTTCCCCCAGCTGACGCAGCTTGATCAAGGTGGTATTGGGGTCGCTAATAAACGCGCGCTCGGCGGCGGCGGCGAGTTGCACAAAAACAGCATCGTGTTCTGCAAGAAAGCCAAAGTTGGCCGATTCAAGGCTGGGGGATGTCAAGGGTCAAGCTCCGTTGATGGTTGCCAGTGGCTAATTATTCCTCAATCATGCTCGATCCCTGCTGTTGTTTAGTTCTTATCCACCTATCCCTGCGGTGCGATGTACCTTAGCAACATTTTGCTATGACGCAAAGTTTTGCTTTTGGCTTGGCTTTGCAGGTTACTTTTGCGCACAAAATTCGGAATTTTTTATTGAAATCAATACGTTAATTATCAGATCACTACTAAGCGGAAACAGAAGATAACTTTGACTTTCTCATCAAACACCGCTGACGCCAAATCCCTCAGCTTATTCCCACCAAATATTGGTATTAGCGGCAAAATGGGCTAGCCTTTAAGTCTGGCAGTTTGTTTTTTGTCCAGCTCAATTCGAGGCGAGAAAAAGGGATGGATAACAAGTCATTGCATTCAGACGAGTCTGAAGAGGCACTGGCAGCTAAAATTTTGCTGCTGGAGGAGGAGCTCGCGTCGTTAAAACAATCCATGCTTACCCATAATGCTATTCGCCAACTACGTGCACCGGCGACGGGCGCGCAGGATAGCGCTGAACAAGATGCTCCGGCACCGATTGTTCGCAGCAAAGGTAAAAGGCACAGTGAAGGACCCATTTTTGATGAAAACTGGGTACTGGAAACGCTCAAGTTTTTAGTCAAACAGCAGCATGCCAAAAGCACTTTGCAAGTACTCGCACAAGTGGGCAAATTGTTGGATCTGCGTGAAATTGGCCTCTGGGGTTGGGATACTCATACCACCAGTGTCAGCCTGTTAAATCAATGGGCAGCGGCGGATTTGGGTGATACCACGCGCCAACGCCTGCAACACCCGGATTGGCTCTACTTTTTGCTCAAGCCCGACTCCACTTATTTTCGCCAACTGCGCGACGGCAACGCCCTTGCGCTCACCGCCACCGACCATGATTTGGCCGAAGCCACCAAAGGCCTGCGCGCGCTGGATATTTACAACACCCTGATCATTCCCCTGTGCGAACAAAACCAATTGCGCGGCTTTATGACGTTGCACCGCGACAACCCGCGCACCTGGCATCCGCAAGACAGTAAAGTGCTCAGTAGCTTGCTCGGTTGGCTCTTTCGGTTTATGCATCAGCATGAACAATTGCGCGTAATGGGCGACCGCGATACCCGCTACCAATACGCGATGGAAGCCACCAGCGATGGTCTGTGGGATTGGAATTTACTGACGAACAAAATTTATTTCAGCCGCAGTTATCTGCGCATGCTTGGTTACGACTACGAAGACCTGCCCGGTAATCTGGATACGCTGCGCGATTATTTTGTCCACCCGGATGATGTGGACACCATGCTCAGCGAATACCAGACGGCGATTGATAACAATCGCGAATCGCTGCAATTGCAATTTCGTATGTTGCACCGCGATGGCACTACTATTTGGGTGCATTCCAAAGCGAAATTTTTTGAGCCCGATCATCAAGGCCACGTCAGCCGCTGTGTTGGAGTCAATACCGACATCACCGAATTTATGAGTTCGCGCGAAGAATTACTCAGCGCCAAAGCGCAAGCCGATCTCGCCAGCAAAACCAAAAGCGAATTTCTGGCACGTGTCAGCCATGAAATTCGCACGCCGATGAATGCAATTATCGGCATAGGTTATTTGCTCCACGACACGCAACTCGATGAGCAACAAGTCAGTTATCTCACCAGTATCAATTCCGCCGCCGATTCACTCTTGCAAATCATTAATCAATTGCTCGATTTTTCCAAAATCGAAGCGGGGCGCGTGATTCTGGAATACGCGCATTTTGATCTCGACCAATTATTTGAAAAAATGTCGCGCCTGTTTGAAATCAGCGCGCTGCATCGCGCTGTGGATATTATTTACGACATCAAGCCTGAAGTTCCGCGTTTTCTGCGCGGCGACGCTTCACGCTTGAGCCAAATTCTCGGCCATTTAATTAGTAACGCATTTCAGTACTCCAATACCAATCAAGTGTTAGTTCGGGTGGCACGCCAAAGCCAGAGCGCCAAACAAGTGGTGCTGGAATTTGTTGTAGAAGATACCGGGCTGGGCATGACCGATGAAAAACTGGCGCACATTAAAGAGCGGCTGGTCTTCAACAAGCATTCCCATGAACATGAAAAAAACACCTACGGCCTTGGCATTTGCAGCCATCTTGTGCATTTAATGCAGGGCGATTTTAGTATTGAATCGGCGCTCAACAAAGGCTGCAAGGTGACTTTTAGTGCGGCGTTTGAACACAGCCATCTGGGTGAAAAAACCTTGATCAATCACCCGCGCGATTTAAATAATATTCGCGCATTGATTGTGGATGACAACACTATTGCACGCACCATTATCGCCAGCACCGCGCGCAGTATTCATTTGCAAGTAGATGAAATTGCTAATCCCATCGCAGCGATAGAGCGTATTCGCCAAGCCGATAATTTAGGCCAACCCTACCATTTTGTACTGCTCGATTACCGCATGCCCAACATGAACGGCTTACAACTCACCGGCTTAATTAAATCTGACCGCAGCCTTAAACAGAAGCCACGCGTATTTTTAATTTCTGCCTATCACCGCGATGAAATTTCCAGCGCTGATCCCAACGCGATTTTAGTGGATGAATTTTTAAGTAAGCCAGTAAGTGAATCACGCCTGTTTGATGCAATCAGTAAAACCATTGGGCGCGAACAATTGCTGCAAGAAATCAGCCCGGAAATTGTTACACCCGATGACATCCAGGCACTGTTGGAAAATGCGCGCATCCTGATTGCGGAAGATAATATCGTCAATCAGCAAGTGATTCGCGGCATGCTTAAAAAGAAAAAAGTGACCACTATCATTGCCGCGAATGGCATTGAAGCGCTAAAGTTTTTGGAAACGAGCAACGAACCCTTTGATGCGATTCTAATGGATTTGGAAATGCCGGAGATGGATGGCATAGAGGCGACGCGGCGAATCCGCGCAGGGCAATTACGCGCTAATGCACTACAACAAAATATTCCCATTATTGCGGTTACCGCGCAGGCGATGCGTGGTGATCGCGAGCGCTGCTTGGCGGCGGGCATGAATGGTTACATATCCAAACCGGTTAATCCGGAATTGCTCTACTCCACCCTCGCCGATATTTTGCGCAAGAAAAAAGTCACTAACGGAAATCCGCATCACTAGGCCATGCATTCACGCCCTATAGACATACACGATATCGATGAAGGCGTTGACCGCAAACAACTCAATCAACTCAAGCAACGGTTTCTGGATTTAAATCGCGTGCGCCATCAGCGCACCTGTGCAGCTCTGCACGAACGCCAGCAACAATTCTTACAACTGCTACCGCTGTTGTTTCACGTCAACCATCCGATGTTACCCGGTTATATTTCTCACAGCACACCTGCAGGCGTTCACCATTACACGCCCGATAATGAAGAGCTGCGTCTGGCAAAAATTCTCGCGCGCAGCTTTCACTACCATCGCGACCTCACCGAAAAAAAATCGGCGCTTGATGCGCTATTTATTATGGGCAGCGTTGGCACCATTGCTCAAAGTGATTCGAGTGATTTGGATGTGTGGGTCTGCCATAGCCTTGCCGAGAGTCACGAATTTTTACCCGAACTGGAACGAAAATGTCACCTACTCAGCCAATGGGCGGCGCAGCAGATTCATTTTGAAGTGCATTTCTTTTTAATGCGCAGCGATGAGTTTGCCAGCCAGCGCATACAATCGCTGAGCAGTGAAGCTAGCGGCTCAGCACAACATTATTTATTGCTCGATGAATTTTATCGCACAGCATTGTGGCTCGCCGGAAAAATTCCACTCTGGTGGTTTGTTCCGGCATCGCAAGAACAGGATTACAACAACTACCGCGATAAATTATTAGGCAAACGTTTTATTAAACGTGACGATGTGATTGATTTTGGTGGACTACCCGCCATCCCTGCCAATGAATTTATTGGCGCCGGAATTTGGCAGTTGTATAAAGCAATTGAATCTCCCTATAAATCCGTATTGAAATTATTATTGCTGGAAGTCTATGCGAGTAGTGATTTTGAAATCGCTGCAGATACAGCGCCCAATGCCGAGCCCTTAGCGCTCAGTTTCAAACGCGCACTTTACCTACAGGATCCTGATGCCGATGCACTCGACCCCTATGTGATGGTGTATCGCCGTATTGAGCAACACCTGCAAAAACACAATCAATTACAGCGCCTGGATTTAGTACGACGCTGTTTTTATTTTAAAGTGAATAAAGCGCTGTCACGCACCAGCCGCCAGCCTAGCCAATCCTGGCAACGACAATTGCTGGCACAGATGGTAAAAGAATGGCAATGGTCATTGCATCAATTACATATGCTCGACAACCGCGCCTACTGGAAAGCACCGCATGTCATTAACGAACGCACACTGCTGGTGAATGAACTCAATCATAGCTACCGATTATTGAGTGAACTGAGCAACGATCAGCACAGTGACATTGCGATTAGTAGCGATGAATTCATGATTCTCGGGCGCAAATTGCACGCCGCATTTGAACGCAAAGCAGGAAAAATCGAATGGATTAATCCGGGAATTTCGCGCGATTTAACGGAAGACAATTTATGTTTTATCCGCGAACACAATGACAATGGCGAAAGCTGGCAGGTGCTGCGCGGCAGTCAGAACGATTTAACCCTGCGCAATATGGATGTCGAACCCATCAAGCGTTCGCGCAGCTTATTGGAATTGCTTCTCTGGTGTCACGCCAATGAAATTTTAACCAGCCATACCAAAACCGATATTATTGGCTCACATTTTTTACTCAGCGTTAACCAAAAACAACAGCTCATTCAAGCTCTGCAACAATGGCTACCCGTCCCACGCACAACCGAACATCACCAGTTCACGCGCACAGCGGTGATAGAGCGTTTATTAATTGTGGTTAATACGGGGGTGGAGCCGCAAAGTGATTTGCACAAAAAGGGTATGCAAATGCTCAGCAGCCAACGCGATGCATTGGGTTATAGCGGCTTGCGCGAAAACTTAATGATCAACGCCGATGTAATACAAATTAATTCCTGGGGCGAACTGATTTGTCGCCACTACTCCAGTGATTCACTAATCAATTGCTTGCTGCATTACTTTCGTTTATTTCCTCCGGGAAAACAATTTAACTTGCCGGAGTTGAGTGTGCGCTGTTTTAGCAGCGGCCAGGGCAACAATATCGCCCAACGCTTGACGGAATTATGGCGCGACTTGATTAATTGCTTCTACTCCGGCACCAAGTCGCGCAATTGTCGTTACATTTTAGAAATGGGCGATGAGTATCTACTCTTGCAGTTTGTGCAACAGCAACTAAACATTCAGCGATTTAAAAGTTACGAAAAATTACTCGGTAAACTTGCACAAGCACAAATGGAATTTAGCCCGATAGTGATTGATCGCTATGGATTACGCGATAAATCATTGCGTATCATTAGTGCGCAGGTAAAGCAGCAGGGGATTTATCTATTTTATCAAGTAGAGAACAATCGGGCACAAATCACTATTGTGGATGAAAAAGGTTCTCTCTTTATCACTCACACCGAATATCACAACCAACAGACACTGTTACGCCCACTGGTAAACTTTATTCATTCGGCTATGCAACGCCAACTATTGAATGGCGATCACACTGAAGCACTGTCCAACGCAAAAACTATTGTTATCTACGAATTGATCGGCAACATTAAACAATACCAAGGCATTGCCGAGCAGCGGAAACTGCACAGCGATCTAAGTCAATTGCACTTTATTAACATCAAGGCGATTGCAGAAATGGATAGCATGCAAGAGCTACGCTTTACCATTTTCTGCAACGAACAGGAATTTTCTGCTTTGGCCTATGGCGACGAATTATTTAAAGCCGTAGCCAGCTATATTATTCAGCGGCGCCAACACGGCGAACGCTACCCTTGTTACATAACTGATTTGGATTTATCACTCTGCCATGACACCATTGCACAGCAAACCGGTTTACAACTTGGACATTATTTGCAGCTTAAATTGGAACTGGAAAACAAACTTAACCAAGCATTATCTGAATTGTGATTAATTATAATTCCAGATGGAAACCTTGGCGCGCCACCTCTTTACCATTGACGTGGATAGCAAGCTGATGCTCACCCGCATAATAGCGGCGGGTCGTAATCATTTTAAATGATTGGCTTTTAGCTAAGGTGATAGCTTCATGTGCCGCAAGCGCGATATTTTTTAACTTAAATACCTTGGGCGCCAATTTACCATTGGCCTTCACAAAATAAACAACATAGTCCACCACCAAATTCTGCGCTTTTTTACCACCTGTAATAACGCATGAAAATTTGATGGTTTCACCCACTGCAATCTGCTGTTTGTCCAATTGCATTTCATTTACTGTCACGTTAGGTGTTGCAGCATAACCCAACAAAGGAAATACGCGCACATCACCTGCCTTAACCAAACTGCGCAGCGCGTGCTTTACAATCCAATGGGTGTGTTCATGTTGATTACCCAACCAGCTACTGCACAGATCGACCATCCAGTCAGCATTATCTTTACTAATATCATTGAGATTATTCGCTACCGAACGGCGTACATATAAACTCGGATCGGATTTTAGTTTTTCCAGAAGGGCACGCAGCGGCTCAGGATTATTAATAAATTGCGGCAAACGCATACCCCAAGGCAAACGTGGGCGCGCGCCCTCCGAAGCAAGACGGCGCACGTGCTCCGATGGATGATCGCACCATTGCAATAATGTGGCGTAAGTGAGATCGGGATGCTGTTGAATAAACGGGCGAATCGCAAATTCCGCACTGAACATCGGCGTTAATTTTTCCAGTGTTTGCAGCGCTTCTTTAGGGTGTTGCAAGCCATGCGCTGCAACATAATCAATCAACGGCCATGCCGCAAAACCCGCTTTGTTATCCGCAGCACTACCTCTGTCCCATACGTCCGGCAAATTCTGCAAATGCTGACTGAGTTTTTTAAATGGCAAATCGTAATGACGATGCAACACCGCAATCAGATGATGTACCCGCGCTTTTAATTCAAGCTCATCCAGACCACGCTCTGCATCTTTCTGAAATGCCTTGGCATTAAAACCCGGCACCACCAACGCAACACATTTGGCAATGCGCTTAACCGCCTGCACCCCCAGACCATCTTTCATCAGCGGACTATTATCGGCATCACTCACTGGGCACATCTCCGGTTAAAAAATGGCAAGCATAAAAAAAGCTGCTGACAGGTTATGGCAGCAGCTTCCGAACAACGTGATATTTACTCTCTAACTCAATGCCAACTGAATATTAAAACAAGTGCCGTTTTGTTCATCTGATGTCACCGCCATTTGACCGTGATGGTGATCGGTGATGATGAAGTAGGAGTAGGACAAACGCTGTTCTACCGGGCAGGTGGATTCATGATTGGTGATGGCGAAAAACGGTTGGAAAATATCTAACTGTTCGCTAGGGCTTAAACATTTTCCGTTGTGTTCGATTTTAATCCAGAGCGAATCATAAAATTCGCCGATCTCAATATTGATCCAAGGCTTGTTGTCATCATCCCAGGTTTTGGCATTCAGTGCGTAAAATGAGTTGCGCATCAAGCGCACAAAAACTTGTTCCAGCTCAGCAGGGAAGCAAGGGATTTGTGGTAGTGGTGATGCATAGTTGCGACGAATATTAATGTGCTTGAACGCGAGGCTATCCACATCGGTAAATAAGTCGGTGGCGAGTGCAATACTGCGATCCATCATCGGCGGCACGTCGGCGAGTTGCTTGGTATCGCGATGGCTGCCAGCGAGATCCAATAAATTTTGTGCAATCGCCGTAGCTTGATGTGCACTGAGCCGAACGGTTTCAACTTCTTGCAATAAAAATGCTTTTACTTCGCCTAACTCTGCCGTTTCAATTTCTTGGCGAGCACGAGTTACGCGCGACAAAATGGTTTGCATCGGCAAACTGATGTCATAGGCCATTGCCGATGCCAGTTCACCCATCGCCGATACTTTATCGCGCTCGGCAACTTTATTTTCGGCGTTCACTTGTTTGGTCACATCAGAAATCAAAATAACTATGCCGGTTTCGTCATGTTTATCGAGTGGATAAAGGGTGATATCAAAACTGTATTGCCCGCGTTGCGCATGTTTGAGCACGAGTGTTTGACCTGAACTCAACACCGATTTGACTTGCTCTAACGTGAGCGTGATCGCGGCGTAGGCTTCCCATAAATTTTTACCCACGACATCTTTAAAAGGGCGACCGGTAACTTCTTCGGCTTTTTTATTCCATTGGGTAATCTGTAATTCCTGATTCAAACCAATCAACATGACCGGCATGGAATTTACGATGCTGGCAATGTAGGCCTCGCGCTCTTGCAACTGCTCCGTTGTTTCTTGCAGCACTGCGGTGCGATGCGCTACCCGATCCTCCAGGGTGGCTTTTATATTGGTCAGTGCACGGTTGGCGCGCATTGAACGCAAGTGCGCGCGGATCAAAAAAAGCAGCGCTATTATCAGCGAAAGAATCAACACACTGGCGGTGGTATTAGCAACGTATTGCCAGCGGGTGCTGCCGTCTGCCTCGCGAAACACATCGAACACAGAGGCGGAAGTACTCATGCTCAGGCTGGTAAGTGCAATCAAAGCCAAAGGCTGCTTCATGGGGTAGATCTCGTAGGAGTAGTGGCGGAATTTTACAAGATCCATCACGCCAATAGCTATGACTCCTTGCGTCGCCCCTAAATTGGTTTGCGACTAAGGAATGGATCTTGCTGCCTACCAGCATCTCCCTGACAACAAAACATCCTCACAGGACTTTATATGACCACTAGCGAAGCACGCCCACCCTTTCCACCCTTTACCCGTGAAACTGCTATCCAAAAAGTACGCGCAGCTGAAGATGGCTGGAACAATCGCGACCCACTGAAAGTCTCTTTGGCTTATACGGCGGATAGCCAATGGCGTAATCGCCATGAATTTCCGCAGGGACGCGCGCAAATTGTGGAGTTCTTGACGCAGAAATGGGCGAAAGAAAATCAGTATCGCTTGATTAAGGAATTGTGGGCGTATGAAGGCAACCGTATCGCGGTGCGTTTTGCGTATGAATGGCACGACGCTAACGGCCAGTGGTTTCG